>OJPS01000982.1_pt1 | contig 20589 bp, 18 predicted proteins | sample 1598551 | NCBI WGS metagenome assembly OJPS01 (sample SAMN03922488, study PRJEB24848) | human gut metagenome | isolation source: stool sample | host: Homo sapiens | place: Germany | collected 2011-05 | reverse complement strand
AATTTGCAAGCAGATGGCGTACAAAGTCGCCAGACGCTCTTTGTGCGGTATTGCCCTAAACTCAATCGATCTCGACTGCGATCTTCTGATTGTTTTTCGCAGCACCGGAACGCATGATTACACGAATTGCCTTTGCAATGCGTCCCTGCTTGCCGATGACGCGTCCGGTATCCTCCGGTGCAACGTGCAAATGATAAACGATCACGCCTTCTTCATTGGGTGCATCTTCTGTGATCTGAATGGCAGTCGGGTCTTCCACCAGACCGGCAACGATCACTTTCAACAGTTCCTGCATGTGTCATACCTCCTTGTGAACAACAGTTACGGCAATACCGTACAAAGTCGCCAGACGCTCTTTGTGCGGTATTGCCTTACATGCGATTGCTCCACTGGTCAGCCGTAGCACACAGGATACGGTTCACCGGCGGAGCAATCCTGTTCTGCCATTGCAGAACAACCCCGCACTGGCACTTTCCCTAAGTGTAAAACTTAGAGAACGCCTTCCTTCTTCAGGATCACCTTAACGGTATCGGTCGGCTGTGCACCATTCTTCAGCCAAGTCTTTGCCTTGTCAGCGTCCAGATTAACAACTGTCGGCTCCTTGGTCGGATCATAGTAACCGATCTCCTCGATGAAGCGGCCATCTCTCGGATAACGCTCATCAGCAACAACAATACGATAGAACGGAGCCTTCTTTGCACCCATTCTTCTCAGTCTGATCTTTACTGCCATTTGAAATTCACCTCCGTGTTTATTCTTGACAAATGTCAAATCTATCTCCAGCAGTTTCCTGCGGGATCTCTTATTTCTTCGGCGGCATCAGCCCCGGCGGAACGCCCGGGATACCGCCCTGCAGGCTTTGCAGCTGCTCCGGATTCATGTTTGCCAGACGCTTCATGGCACGGCGGTTCATCTTGCCGCCTTTGCCTGCCTTGCCGCCCAGCTGCTTCATCATCTTCTGCATCTGGTCGAACTGTTTCAGCAGACGGTTCACATCTTCCACCTTGGTGCCGCTTCCGGCAGCGATACGCCGCTTGCGGGAGGGGTTGATGATCGAGGGCTTTGCCCGTTCCGCTTTGGTCATGGACGTAATCATTGCCTCAATGCGGACAAACTGCCGGTCATCGATGTCGGCATCTTTCAGCTTGCTGCCCACGCCGGGGAGCATGCCGATAATGGATTTCAGGGAGCCCATTTTCTGGATCTGCCGCAGCTGTTCCAGCAGGTCGTCCATGTCGAAGCGGTTTTCCTCCAGCTTCTTCGCCATTTTCTCGGCATCTTTCTGGCTGATGGTGTTTTCCGCCTTTTCGATCAGCGTCAGCATATCGCCCATGCCCAGAATGCGGGAAGCCATTCGCTGGGGGTGGAACTGTTCGAATTCGTCCAGCTTTTCGCCCATGCCCACATACTTAATGGGCTTACCGGTGACTGCCAGCACGGACAGTGCCGCACCGCCGCGGGTGTCGGAGTCCAGCTTGGACATCAGCACGCTGTCAATGCCCAGTGCATCATCAAATGCCTTTGCCACGTTGACGGCATCCTGACCTGTCATGGCATCGACCACCAGCATGATCTCGTTGGGGTTGGTCAGTTCTTTCAGATCCTTCAGTTCGTCCATGAGCTCGGTGTCGATGTGCAGACGGCCGGCGGTATCCAGGATCACCACGTCATTGCCGTGATCCTTGGCAAACCGCAGTGCCTCTTTGGCAATGATCCGCGGGTCGATCTGTCCCATTTCAAAGACCTTGACACCGGCACGCTCGCCCACCACCTGCAGCTGGTTGATCGCCGCCGGACGGTAAATATCGCATGCCACCAGCAGCGGAAAATGCCCTTCCTTTTTCAGCATCTTCGCCAGCTTGGCGGAATGGGTCGTCTTACCGGAGCCCTGCAAGCCGCACATCATGATGACGCAGGGCGGCTTGGACGGGAACTGGATCCGGGCGTTTTCGTTGCCCATGAGATTACACAGTTCCTCGTTGACGATCTTGATGACCTGCTGTGCTGGTGTCAGACTGCTGAGCACTTCTTCCCCGACTGCACGTTCGGAAACCTTTTTGACAAAATCCTTGACGACCTTGTAGCTGACATCCGCTTCCAGCAGAGCCATGCGAACTTCCCGCATGGCTTCCTTGACATCACTTTCAGTCAGCTTGCCGTGGGATTTCAGCTTTTTGAACACCTGATTCAATTTTCCGGAAAGTCCCTCAAATGCCATGTGATCTCCTCCCCTGCAAGTTTTTTCAGAGCAGCTCCAGCCCGTGATGTACCGCTTCCATTGCCTCGCGGCAGGCGGTCTGCACCTGCGGCTGGTCTGCCGTCTGTGTCTGGATCGACTGTAACGTCGAGGCGATCGCACTGTAGTTTTCCCGCAGAGCGTTGAACCTCGCCGCAAACTGCAGCTTGTCTTCCATTTCCTGCAAAATCTGTTCGCCACGCTTGATGCCGTCCCGCACCCCCTGACGGGTGATGCCGACGATCTCCGCGATCTCGCTGAGGGACAGGTCTGCACAATAGTACAGTTCCGTCAGCCGATACTGATGCGGTGTCAGAAATTCGCCGTAGCAATCCAGCAGCATGGCAAATCGCAAATCCTTGGACATTCCCAGCCGCCTCCTGCCTGTAAAAGTCATCTGCTTTACAAGTATACCCGATTTTCCGCCGCTTGTCAAGCCCTTTTTCTTCGTGAAACTGCACAAATTTGAAATCCCACTTTTTCCGGTTATGCAATATATTTGCTTATTTTTCATGTTTTATTTGCATTCTCCTTGACATTCTCCAAAAATACGCCTATAATAGATAGAAAAGCACAGAACAACACGGCACAAGGCTTGTGCCGTGTTGCCACAGGAATATTCCGGCGGTTCTCGCCGGAAACCGCGAAAGGAATGACAAAAATGACTTTTGATGAAATGTTTGCACAGGCAAAGGCACTGCTGGAAAACGCCAGTGCCAAGGACACCGACACCGCCGTATCGGTACAGTTTGATGTTTCCGGTGACGGCTGCGGTGCATTCTATGCAGTAGTTTCCGCAGACAGCGACAAGCTGACCATTGAGCCGTTTGACTATAAGGATCACGATGTACTGGTATCCGCAGATTCCGCTGCCCTGCTGGACGCTCTGCGTACCGCAGAAACCGCTGCACTGGAACTCGCCGGTGAATGGGAAAAGATCGTGGCATTCCGCAGCGTTCTGGATACTCTGCCCAAGCCGAAGAAGGAAGCTGCTCCCAAGGCAAAGGCTCCGGCTGCGAAGAAAGCCCCTGCAAAGCCGGCTGCAAAAAAGGCAGAAGCACCGAAGACTGCTGCAACTGTAAAAAAGACGGAACCGGTAAAGTCTGCTGCAAAAAAACCGGCGGCTGCAACCGCAAAGAAGGAAACCGTCAAGGCTGAAGCTCCCAAGGCTGCTGCGGCTGTCAAGACCGAACCGGTAAAGTCGGCAGTGAAAACTGCTGCTGCAACTGCAAAGGTTCCCGCTGCAAAGCCGGCTGCAACCACTGCCAAGACTGCTGCTGCGAAGAACAGCAAAAAGTAAAGGCAATACTGCACAATTAAAAGACTCCTCGGGGATGACACCCATCACAAAAAACAGCCGTGACAACGCCGTGCAAAGCCGACAGACCGGCTCTGTTCAGCGTTGCCCTCAGAGAAAGGAGTCCTTGAAATGCCGCAGATCACCGTAACAGATGAACAGGGAAATTCTTATTTTCCCACCTATCCCAGACGGGCAAGAGGACTTGTCAAAAAAGGGCGGGCAAGATTCATCAGTGCAAATACGATCTGTCTGAACTGTCCGCCGCAGAATCAGGAGGAACAGCAGATGACAGAAAATACAAATACAAGCAGCCTCACAGCTCCCACTGCCGCTGAAATTTTTGCAGAATTGCAGCAGATCCGGCAGGATACCCAGCATCTTTCGCTGGCTCTGGAAAAACTGGAAAAGGTTCCCGCAGACAACAATGCCGATGAGAAGATTTGTCAGGCAAAGATCGACGCGATTGAAGAAGTTGTCGTACAGCGGGAGGAAACCAATCGTTCTCTCATTACGCTGTATGAAAAGCTGTACGATGCGATCCGTTAAGGCAATACCGCACAAAGCTTGTGCGTAAGGTGCGTTGTCAGATTTTTCGGCAGATTGCCTAGAAATTCCGCAGGCATACTGCCGTATGTCAAGGGATTTCTAGGCAATATGACGGAAAATCTGCACGCAGATTGCGTACAAAGCCATCAGGCGGGCTTTGTGCTGTATTGCCTTAAGGAAATACCGCACTGACAAAGCCGGCAGGCTGGCTTTATGCGGTGTCGCCTTTACACGCGATCACTATACCAAAACAAAAACCGTTTCGCTTCCGGAACTCTCCGACGGCGAAACGGTTTTTTTGTTTTCTTAAGGAAACACTTATTCCGATTTTGCGGCGGTGTCTGCCGGCTTTTTGCCCACAGAGAAGCACACCCAGAAAATCACTGCCAACAGCAGCACGGCGAACGCCATCCAGCCGAGAAGCACGCCCGTACCCTTTCCGGCGAACATGTCATAATAGCCCTTGAGGTAGATCAGGCAAATCAAGGTCGGCACCACGTATGCCATATACCCCCGCAGCCATGCCGGCAGCTTCGTGCCTGTACCCTCGTTGACTTCTGCCAGAAACTTTTCCCAGCCCCAGCCGTTTTTCCGGACGCAGAACAGCACATAGATCAGCGAACCCAGCGGCAGGATATTATAGGAAACCAAAAAGTCCTCCAGATCCATCACGCTGGAGCCGTCCCCGAAGGGCTGGAAGCCGGACAGCAGATTGAAGCCCAGAATTGCCGGCAGGGACAGCACGAAGATCAGCACCAGATTCACCAGCAGCGATTTCTTTCGTGTCCAGCTGCCCAGTTCCACGGTCATGGTGATGATGTTTTCAAACACGGCAATGACGGTGGAGAGAGCGGCAAAGGACATGAACACGAAGAAGCAGCAGCCCCAGATGCGGCCGCCCACCATGTGTTGGAACACGTTCGGCAGGGTGATGAACAGCAGGGACGGACCGGCATCCGGCTGTACGCCATAGGCAAAGCACGCCGGAATGATGATCAGACCAGCCATAACGGCAACGAAGGTGTCCAGAATTACCACGTTGATCGCTTCGCCGGCGATACGCCGACCTTTTTTCAGATAGCTGCCGAAGATCTCCATTGCACCGATGCCCACGCTCAGGGTGAAGAACGCGTGCGTCATGGCGGCGAATGCCACAGAACCGTAGCCGTTTTCTTTCAGGCGGGAGAAGCTGGGGACGAGGAAATATTTCAGACCCTCGCCTGCTCCTTTCAGCCGGAGTGAGTTCACCACCAGTACCAGCATCAGCACAATGAGCAGCATCATCATGACTTTGGTGATCTTTTCAATGCCGTTTTGCAGTCCCAGAGCACAGATGCCGATACAGAGAACAATGACAATACCGGCAAACAGGATCATCAGTGCCGGACTGTCCAGCATGCGGGAGAAAAAGCCGGACGTTTCTTCGGCGGAAACGGCGGTGATCTTTCCCGAACCGTACAGGAACGCGTAGTAGAGCATCCAGCCGGCAACCATGGTATAGAACATCATCAGCAGATAATTTCCGGCAATGCCGGCGTATTTGGTGATGTGCCAGCGGCTGCCCGGCTGTTCCAGAATGTTCAGTGCCTGTGAAATGCTGCGGCGGCTGCCACGTCCAATGGCAAATTCGCAGATGACAATGGGCAATCCCAGCAGAAGCAGACACAGCAGGTAGATGAGCAGAAATGCTCCGCCGCCGTTTTCGCCGCAGATGTACGGGAATTTCCAGACGTTGCCCAGTCCCACGGCACAGCCGGCAGATACCAGAATAAAGCCCAGCCGCGAGTGGAATGTCGCTCGTTTTTTGGATGATGTACTCATATCAGTTCTCCTTTGTAATTCCGCAGTTGCAGAAAATGTGATTGTTATATTATACAACAAGATTGCGTTTTTGTCAATTGCGACGAAAGCGGTAGGTGTTTTGGCAGGTGCGGACACGGCGTTCCATGTTCCCCCATTTTACGAAAAAACGCACCCCACAAACGTGAGATGCGTTTTCCGGCAGAGAACATCTGCCGAGTTACTTCTTCCACATCAGCGTGCCGTCCTCTGCGTAGACTTCCTGCACCTGATCGGGATCGACCGGTTCCAGAAAACTCATGTACAAAGTCACACGTCCTTCGGCATACGCCTGATCGACATAGACATAGGGCACATGTCCGACATGATAGAACAAATTGCTCAGTTCTTCCTGACTCTTTTCGATCTGCCTGGTCAGGCCGTCCGGTGTGCGGACGTAGCCGGAACAGGAACCGTTCAGAATATCCTTGTCGCTCACCGGCACCACATAGCCGAATACCCGTGGCATTGGGTCAGACGGTTTCCACGAGAAAGACACGCCCCACGGAGAAAGTTCCATGGTCATGGGCGTTTCTTCGCCGGTCTGGGGGTCTGTGAAAGTGAATTGGTCTGTCACAGTCTTGGTCTTGAGCGAATCCAGCGTGAACGTCATGCGGATACTGCCCTCTGTCAGAATATCCGATTTCCGCAGGTAAACCTGTTCATCTTCCTTTTCCCAGTGTCCGGTGCCGATCGAACCATGCTGCGTAGCATATATATTGTCCAGCAATTCGAAGTTCTCCGAAACCTTCTGCTGATCCTGCTGGGACAGCGGCTTTCTCGTGTTGACATCGGCAACAGAATAGCCCAGCCATTCCCGAATATCCCACATGTCATACGTATCCGTGTATGCCCATTGCAGATAATCGTTGGTTTCCTCTGGAGCCTTCAGAAACTTCTGCACTTCCATGGTGAACTGCATCTCTGCATCGGGATCCGTCCGCTTGACCTCATAGTGATTGGTGACATACAGGTGTCCGCTGCCGGAGGCATCATAGGTATAATCGGTGCTGCCTCTCCAGCCGCCGACGCCGTCTCCTAAGATCCAGGGAGATTCCCCGAAAAGCTGTACATTTTCCGACAGAGTGAACCCATTCACTCCGGAAAACTCCAGCACCACATTGACGCTGCACGCATCGCCGAACACGCCCAGCACCTGACAGTCGATGCCGTCACAGGTGTCCGTCACTTCCACTTCGGGGACAGTGTACAGATCTTCCAGCGTGGACGGATACGAAACGTCTTTTCCAAACACCAGCTGCATCAGCTGGGAAAAGCCGCCGGTTGCCGCTGCCGCGGTGATCGCACTGCCGCTGACCAGCACTGCCGCCGCGATCAGCACCGCCGGAATCCGTCCCATTTTCCAGTGCGGAGCGTGACTTCGTGCCGGCACGCCGGCTGCGGCTTCTTCGTCCAGAGATGCCAGCACGCGGCTGCGGACAGCCCGCCTGGAAATTCTCGCTGTCCGGCGGATTTTCGGCAGGTCTTCTCCGGTAACGTGCAGGTGAGAAAAAATCTCAAACAAGTTCCATTTGCTCATAGCCATAACCCCTTTCTGTGAACAGCTGCCGCAGTTTTTTCCGGCTGCGGTACATTCTGGTTTTCACGGTGGATTCTTTCATGTGCATTTCGCCGGCAATTTCCCGCACGGACTGGCGGTAGAAATAGAACCGCAGCAGCAGTTCCCGATCCTGTTCCGGCAGCTGTGCCAGCATTTCCTGTACAATGCCCGCCAGTTCCGCCTGCTCTGCCTGTGCCGAAACGTCGGTATCGTCGGAGATCACCACGTCATCAATGGGCATGGTTTCGGGGCGGTTTTTCCGCAGCCAGTTGTACCCTTTGGAACGGGCAATGCTGGCGAGATAGCCGGTGAGGTGTTCCGTCCGCATCTCGGGAGCGTGGTGCCACAGGGCAAGGAACACATCTGCGGTGAGTTCCTCCAGATCCTCCTGTGTGGTCTGTCCGCGGGTGACGTTCCGCAGGATCGTTCCCACATAGGCGGTATAGCGTTTCATCACCCGTTCCAGCCCGCGGCGGTTCTGTTGTTTCAGCTGTTCCAGCAGCCGTGCGTCTTTCCGGTGTCCTCCGGAGCCGCCGCCGACAGAAGCAGTTCTGCCGGACAGCTTTCCCATGTTGTTGCATGCAGCATCGTGCCGCCTCCTTTCCCTAAGCATATGCTCTGTGTGGTTTCATATAGATAGACACCGGTCTGTCGGAATTGGTTTCACTTTCGGGGAAATTTTTTTGCGGTGCTGCTTTCGTGAAAACCCATGAGAAAACGGTAGGGGCGATACCCACATCGCCTTGTGCGGAAACAGAAAGGGAATAAAAGAATGTTACAGCAAGAAACATACATTTCAATTTTTCATACCCCAAACAAAAAGCGGACAGCACTTACACTGTCCGCTTCTTCCTTTTACAGCTGTCGAATCTCCGCATCCGGAATTTCCTCGTCCTCCGGTTTTTCCGGCGGCACGATGTCCCGTATCTCGAACCAGAACGTAGAGCCTTCGCCCAGCTTACTGTTGACACCATAATTATAGTTATGCATCTTCAGGATTTCTTTCACGATAGACAAGCCCAGTCCGGTGCCTACCACTTCCCGCTTATGGTTCTCGGAACGGTAGTACTTATCGAAGATCAGTTTGATCTTGTCCTCCTCGATGCCGTCGCCGGTGTCCCGCACCTCAATTCGCACGCACTGGGGCAGATTCCGCTGGGTGACAAACACCTGTTTGTCCTCCTTGGAGGTGTAATTGATCGCGTTATTGATGAGGTTTCCGATCACGCGGTCAATTTTACTCTCGTCGCAGCGTACCATGCAGGGCTCGTCCAGCGTCAGGTGGATCTGATAGCCCATACGCTCCGACACGCCCTCATAGCGGTGCACGATCTCCGCCATGCACTGGGCGATGTCGAACGTGCTGTAATCCAGCTTCTGTGCTCCGCTTTCCAGCTTGGACAAGTCCAGCATATCGTTGACGATCTGCGTCAGCCGGTCGGTTTCCTCGATGATGATGTTCAGGTGCTGTTCCCGCTTCACCGGATTGTTCCCCGACAGGTCACGAATCATTTCCGCATAGGCTTTCATCATGGTCAGGGGCGTTCGCAGGTCGTGGGAAACGTTGGCGATCAGATCCCGCTGCATCTGGTCTGTCTTGGAAAGCTCATGTGCCGCATAGGTCAGCGTTTCCGCCAGATCGTCCACTTCGGCATAGCCGCCGCCCTCGAACTTCACCGCATAATCCCCGTGTGCCAGCCGCTTGGCGGACTGGGTAATACGGGTAATGGGAGTGGCGATGTGGTTCGCCGCATAGAACGAGATCAGGAACCCGAAGAACACCAGCATAATGGTGATCATCATGGTCTGCCGCTTCAGAATGGACACGGTGGATTCCACCGGCACCAGCGGTGAATTCAGCAGCAGATAGCCCAGCACGCTGCCGTCGTCCTTGCTGTACATGGTACAGCCGTAGACCAGCATTTCATTTTGCAGTGTCGGGTTGGACACCCGCCGGCAGATCGTGCCGGTGCTGCTGTTCTGGAGGTCGATGAGATAGAACAGCGTTCCGCTTTCTTTGCCGTGCAGCAGGCACTTGCCGTTATACACACAGTTATAGTACACTTCCCTGCCGTTGGAATTGAGCAGTTCAATGCACATTTCATTTTGCAGCGAGATCTCCTGTGCATCGTCAGAAAAGTCCTCACTGCCATAGTCCGACACCAGCTGCTGTGCCAGTTTTGCCGTGTCGCGGATCTTCATGGACTCATAGAACCATTCCAGAAAGATGATCTGAAACAGCCACATCAGCAGAAATACCACGCACACAAACAGCATAAAAAACAGCCAGATCTTTACGCCGATGCGGAGATTGCGTTCACCGAGATGATGCCGGTGATGCGTCATTTTCCGGATCAAATTTATATCCCATTCCTCTCAAGGTCACAATATCTGAACGATACGGTCCAAGATTGCCGCGAAGCATCTTGATATGCGTATCCACAGTACGGTCGTCCCCGAAGAAATCGTATCCCCAGACTTCTTCCAGCAGCTTATCTCTGGAAAGAGCCAGTCCCTTATTTTTCACCAGATAGAACAGCAGGTCGTATTCCTTTGGCGTCATGGACGCACGCACGCCGTCCACATACACCTCCCGTCCGGCAAGGTCGATCTCCAGCCCGCCGAATTTCAGCCGCTGCTGGGTATCGCCGCCGCCCTGCTTTGCCGCATGGCTCCGTGCCAGAACTGCACGCACCCGTGCCATGAGTTCTCTGGGCGAAAAGGGCTTTACCACATAGTCGTCAATGCCGGTTTCAAAACCGAACAGCTTGTCGTATTCCTCGCCGCGGGCGGACAGCATGATAATGGGAACATCTTTCTGCTTCCGGATCTCCTTGCAGGCGGAATAGCCGTCCAGACGGGGCATCATCACGTCCATGATAATGATGTCATAATCATTTTCCCGACAGAGTGCCACCGCCTCCATGCCGTCCCGTGCTTCGGTCACTTCGAACTCCTCGAACTCCGCGTACTCCCGCACTACGGCACGAATTTTTTCTTCATCGTCTACGATCAACATTTTGCTCATGGGTTCCACCTCCCTAGAAAGGTATGAAAGGTATGATATGTTTCACGATCGTTCCTGGCTGCTGCGTAAGGCAATACCGCAAAGCACTCTTACTGATTCCGCTTTTTCAGTGCCGCACCGATAAAGGAAGCGAACAGCTTCTGGGGCTTGTTCGGGCGGGACTTGAATTCCGGATGGAACTGTACGCCGATAAACCACGGGTGATCCGGCAGGGAAACGATCTCTACCAGACGTTCGTCCGGAGAAAGTCCGGCGATCTGCAAGCCCTTTTCGGTCAGCTGCTTGCGGAAGTTATTGTTGAATTCAAACCGGTGGCGGTGACGCTCATAGATCAGGTCTTCGCCGTAGATCTGGTGTACCAGACTGCCCGCTGTCAGCTTGCACGGATACAGTCCCAGACGCATGGTGCCGCCCATGTTGGTAATGTCTTTCTGGTCTTCCATGATGTGAATGACACTGTGTGCACCGTCCGGCTCAAACTCGGAGGAGTTTGCGTCCGGAAAACCAGCCACATTGCGTGCAAATTCCACCACTGCCATCTGCATGCCCAGACAGATGCCGAACATGGGCACCTTGTTCAGACGGGCATAGCGAATGGCTTCGATCATGCCTTCGATGCCGCGGTCGCCGAAGCCGCCGGGAACGATAATGCCATCGCAGTCCTTCAGCATTTCCGGAGCCGTTTCCCGTGTGATCTTCTCGGAGTCGATCCACTGGATCTTCACTCTGGCATCATTGACAATACCGCCGTGGTGCAGAGCCTCTGCCACAGACAGATATGCGTCCTGCAATGCCACGTACTTGCCCACCAGACCAATGGTCACGTCCTTGTCGGCACGCTTCTGCCGTTCGGTCATGGCAGTCCATTCGGTGAGGTCGGGTTCCCGATTCTCCAGACCCAGGTGGTGGCAGACGCTGTCTGTCAGACCTTCGTTCTCCAGCATCATGGGCACTTCGTACAGGGACGGTGCCGTCATGTTCTGGATAATGTCTTCTTCCCGTACATTACAGAACATGCTGATCTTCCGCTTCATATCCTCCGGAATCTCCAGCTCTGTCCGGCAGACTACCACGTGGGGCTGAATGCCGATAGACAGCAGTTCCTTGACGGAGTGCTGTGTGGGCTTGGATTTCAGTTCATTGGAGCCGGCAATATACGGCACCAGTGTCACGTGAATGTACATGGCATTGCCTCTGCCCACTTCGGTGACGAACTGACGAATCGCTTCCAGAAACGGTGTGCTCTCGATGTCGCCTACGGTACCGCCGATCTCTGTGATGACAACATCTGCGTTGGATTCCTTGCCGACACGATAGATGCGGTCCTTGATCTCGTTGGTGATGTGCGGGATCACCTGCACAGTGCCGCCCAGATAGTCGCCGCGGCGTTCCTTGTTCAGAACGGTCCAGTACACTTTACCGGTGGTAACATTGTTGTTGATCGACAGGCTCTCGTCGATGAAACGCTCGTAGTGACCGAGATCCAGATCGGTTTCTGCACCGTCGTCCGTTACGAATACTTCACCGTGCTGGTACGGGCTCATGGTACCCGGATCCACGTTGATATACGGGTCAAATTTCTGGATCGTGACCTTATAGCCGCGGGCTTTCAGCAGACGACCCAGCGAAGCCGCGGTGATTCCCTTACCCAGTCCGGACACAACGCCGCCGGTGACAAATACATATTTTGGCATATTTAATAATCCTCCCGTTTGTTCGGGCAGTCCTGTACAAAGACTGTGTGCAAAGCCGTCAGGCGGGCTTTGTGCGGTGCTGCCCTTAGTACAATGTAACAACGTAACAGCTAAAACTATAGGTATAAGCCTCCCTTGAAAAGGGAGGGGGACCAGCGAAGCTGGTGGAGGGATTCTGGTGAAAATTTTTCTTGAATTGTAGATTTCACAGCAAAATCCCTCAGTCAGCCTGCGGCTGCCAGCTCCCTTTTCAAGGGAGCCTAATCTATAAAGTTTTAAAAATTACAATACATTAGGTTCTTTTTCAGAGCCTGCATCATGCAAACATATTGATTCATCTTATTATACCGTATTCCGCCAAAAAAAGCAAGCCCTTATTTTGAGGAAACACTGAATAAAGCCCGCCTGACGGCTTTGCACGCAATCTGCATGCAGATTTTCCGCCATATTGCCCAGAAATCCCTTGCCATACATCAAGTATGCCTGCGGAATTTCTGAGCAATCTGCCGAAAAATCTGACTACGCATCTTACGCACAAGCTTTATACAGTGTTTCCTTTGAAATCCCCTTTTCCCCTACATCAATCCCGCACCGCCCCACAATTCTCAAAATTTCCGGAAAATTTTCATGAAATGGCTGTATCTACCTGTTATACTAAAACAAATGAGAACAGTTCTCATTAAGAAAGCGATGTGCAGATTTTTGAGGAGGTATTTCCATGCTGAAACCGATTTCCCCTGACAGTTCGATTTTTTACATCGGCGTAGATGACACCACGATTGATTTGTTTGAAAACCAGTACCCCGTTCCCCACGGCGTTTCCTACAATGCCTACGCGATTCGGGACGAAAAGACGGCTCTGCTGGACACCGTAGACCCCCGTGCCACGGAGCAGTGGCTGGAACAGGCGGCGGAAGTGCTGGACGGCACGGCTCCGGATTATCTGGTGATCTCCCACATGGAACCGGATCACGCCGGCAGCATTCAGGCTCTGGCGGAACGCTATCCGGAAATGACACTGGTAGGCTCCGCAAAGGCTCTCGCTATGCTGCCCCAGTTCTTCCGGGATCTCCCCCGGAACCCCACCCTTGCCGTCAAGGAGGGGGACGTGCTGGAACTGGGCACCCACACCCTGCACTTTGTCATGGCACCGATGGTGCACTGGCCGGAAGTCATGGTTTCCTACGAGTCTGCCGAAAAGGTGCTGTTCTCCGCGGACGCATTCGGCAAGTTCGGGGCACTGTGCACGGACGAGCCGTGGACAGACGAAGCACGGCGGTATTTCCTCAACATTGTGGGCAAGTACGGCACACCGGTACAGACCTTGCTGAAAAAGACGGCAAAACTGGACATACAGACCATTTGCCCGCTGCACGGTCCGGTGCTGACCGGCGACCTCGCACCCTATCTGCACCTGTACCAGACGTGGAGCAGCTACACGCCGGAGGAAAAGGGCGTACTGGTGGCACACGCTTCCATTCACGGCAACACTGCCAAAGCGGCGGCGTATCTGGCAGAACAGCTGAAGGCTCTGGGCGAAAAGGTCACAGTCATCGACCTGTGCCGGTGCGACATGGCGGAAGCGGTGGCACAGGCGTTCCGGTATGACCGCATGGTGCTGGCTGCGTCCAGCTATGACGGCGGCGTGTTCCTGCCGATGGAAGAATTTCTGCTCCACCTGCAATATAAGGCATTCCAGAACCGCACCGTCGCACTGGTGGAAAACGGTTCATGGGCACCCTGTGCCGCAAAGAACATGCGGGCAGTGCTGGAAACCATGAAGCAGATCACTGTACTGGAGCCGACCGTCACCATTCGCTCCGCCGTCAAGCCGGAGGACGAGGAACACCTGCGGACACTGGCAGAAGCAGTGCGGCAGGAAGCGTGATGTGCTTCTTTAGGTGAAAGCAGGTCAAGTCCGCTCGTACCTCGCCGCCTGAGGCAATGCACTGCACAATAGCAGTCACCCCGCAAAACACAAAAACTGCACAGAGATCCCAACAAAAACGGATCTCCGTGCAGTTTTTTCCTATTGTACCAAAATCATTTTCGCATCGCACTTTCGCAGGGCGACCACGCCGCCGCGAACCGCGTATGCGGTAGGATCTCCGCCGCCGGCGGTGTGCAGACAGCGGACGGTTGTGCCGGTGATCCAGCCCAGATCCTGTAACCGCTGCCGGATCGCCCCGTGCAGATACATACTGGTAATCACCGCCGTTTCGCCGTATGCCAGCGTGTGCAGCGGTCGGACAGGTTTTTCTGAAGGCATTGCTTTCTCCTCCTGTTCCTATCCTATGCAGACACACCGCGGAATGTTACGACAATACTTCCTGATAATACGCCCGCAGCTGCATCATTCTGTCCTTGTCGGAAAATGCCGTTGCTGCGGCACGGTTGTGGGCACCCATTTGCCGGCGGAGCAGCTTATTCTCTGCCAGCTGTGCAATGGCATCTGCACAGCTTGTGACCAGATCGCCTTTCAGGCAAAAGGCACTCTCGCCCTTTTCGGCGTAGACCTTTGTACCGTGGTTCCGGACGGTGATCAGCGGCAGACCGGCTGCCATGGCTTCCAGTGCCGCCATGCCGCAGCCCTCCCGACGGGACGGCATACAGAAAATATCCGCCGCCCCCAGCAGGTCGGGAATATCCGTGCGGTAGCCCAGCAGGTGCACCCGTTCTTCCAGATGCAGTTTTTCCGTCAGCTTCTGCAAAAACACCATATCCGGCCCCTCGCCGCAGATGACGTAGTGCAGCTGTTCCTGTGTCCGCAGCCGTGTCATTGCCTGCATCACCACCCGCAGCCGCTTCTGCATGCGAAGTGTTCCCACAGACAACAGCACGGTGGCTTCCTCCGGAATGTGCAGTTCCCGCAGTATGTCCTCTCTGGTGCGGGCAGGGGTGGCGTACTTGTCGCAGTCCAGCCCCACGTCCGGCAGTTCGGTCACCTGCTCCAGATTCAGGTGCTTTCTGGCATAGGCGGCATCTTCCGGACAGACGGCAAAAAAGCGGCTGGTCTGTTTCCGGTATTTTCGCTCCACCGCCGAGAACCACAGCCGTTCTGCCAGCAGGCAGCCGTGGAAAATGCGGAAATCGTGGGCAGTATAGAACACCGGTATTTGCAGTTCCTGTGCGGCACGGCGACCATACCAGCCGGCAATGGTGCCGCGGCAGTGCAGCAGATCGGGCTGGAGTTCTTTCAGAAGCGGCACCAGCTTTTCATAGGCGGCATGGTTCCGGCGAACGGCTCCCGCACTGTCTGAAAAGGGCAGGTCATGCCAGTGCAGCTGGGGGAACATCTGGTTGTACTCCTGCAGGGCTGCCTGCGAGATGTTGCCTTCCTGCATGTTGCAGACCATGTGGATCTCACAGCCCAGCGTCTGGAGGGCAGTGAGGTCATATTTTGTAAACTGCACCAGCGTTGCCGCCGCCGCAGCGAGAAAAACCACACGTTTCATGAAGTAAAGTCCTTTCGTTTCCTTTTGAGAATATTCCTATTATAACACAATTTTATAGAAAAGTCTATAGGGAACACGAAAATCAATTTTCATGATAGCCTCCCCTGAAAGGGGAGGGGAACCGCCGTTAGGCGGTGGAGGGGTTTTTCGTAAAATCTTTTTATGACATTTTTCAATATGAGGAAAAGTTTAACACATAAAAAAGATTTCACCAAAACCTCTCCACCAGCTTCGCTGGTCCCCCTCTCCTTTCAGGAGAGGCTTATTTTTCTGCAACATAAATTTTAGCTGTTGCACAACAATAGCAGCTACACCGCCGCCAAAAACAAAAAACGCCCCGGGGTGAGGGACGTTTTTTGCTATGATATAGGGATTATTGGGGATTTGTCCACTTCGCATCGGGGTGTACGCGAAGTGGTTCAGAGGATGTTACATGCTCTCTTTGAGCATGGTTTTAGTATACACGCCCAATGTGTTCGTTTCGTGAAACCATGCTGAAAAACCGCTGAAAACCACAAGGGCGTTTTTTCACACAAAAATAGACTTCGTGTCGGTTTCCAGAACTTTCCTTGATTTTTGTGGATATTAGACAGATTCCGCCTGCCCGTTCACAGCAAACCGCCAAAAATTTCGCCTGCACCGGCGTTCTGCCCCCCAAATTGCAATTTTCCTCTTGCTATTTGTTTCGAAATGTGTTACAATAAAAGTGTCAAAAATCAAGCAGATTCGAACACGCTTTTTGTGTATTCAGACGAAAAAGCATGGGAAAGTGCCCTTGCTTTCATGGAACAATAGGAGGTAATACGACACATGAGTATTCCGGAACTGTTACAGCAGCTGACGTTGGAAGAAAAGGCAAGCCTTTGTTCCGGCGGCGACTTTTGGCATACCAAGGCCATCGAACGGCTGGGGATCCCCGCCATGATGATGAGCGACGGCCCGCACGGTCTGCGAAAGCAGGACGAAACCGGCGACCACATGGGCATCAACGACAGCATCAAGGCGGTCTGCTTCCCTGCGGGCTGTGCCACTGCGTCCTCTTTTGACCGCGGTCTGGTGGAACGCATGGGCAAGGCTCTGGGCAACGAGTGTCAGGCGGAAAATGTCGGCGTTCTGCTGGGGCCGGCAGTCAACATCAAGCGTTCGCCTCTGTGCGGCAGAAACTTCGAGTATTACTCGGAAGATCCCTACGTTGCCGGCGAAATGGCAGCATCGTTCATTCAGGGCGTACAGAGCCAGCAGGTGGGCACCAGCATCAAGCACTTTTATGCCAACAATCAGGAACACCGCCGCATGAGCAGCTCCTCCGAAATGAACGCACGCACGGCACGGGAAATTTACCTCGCCGCATTTGAACGTCCCATTCGCAAGGCGAAGCCTTGGACGGTGATGTGTTCCTATAACCGCATCAACGGGGTCTATGCCGCCGAAAACAAAGAAGCCCTCACGGACATTCTGCGGGGCGAATGGAATTTCCACGGCTTTGTGGTCAGCGACTGGGGTGCCGTCAACGACCGCGTGGCTGACCTGGAATCCGGCATGGATCTGGAAATGCCCTCCTCTTTCGGCATGCGGGATGCAGAAATCGTCAAGGCGGTTCGCTGCGGCAGACTGCCGGAAGCCGTACTGGACAGAGCCGTCACCCGTATCCTGCGAATTGTCCAGCGGTATCTGGACGGACGAAATCCTGATGCAGTATTCGACCGCGATGCAGACCACGAACTGGCACGGGAAATCGCATCCCAGTGCATGGTGCTGCTGAAAAACGAAGACCATATCCTGCCGCTTTCGAAAACCGAAACCGCTGCCTTTATCGGCAAGTTTGCGGAAAGCCCCCGTTTTCAGGGCGGCGGCAGTTCTCATATCAACTGCCACAAGGTGGAGTCTGCACTGGAAATGGCGGCAGACTACCCCGTCCTCTACGCCAAGGGCTATGAAACCTCGGACGATGTGGTACGGGAAGACCTAATGGCAGAGGCAGTGGCTGCGGCAAAGGCGGCAAAAGTCGCCGTGGTATTTGCCGGCCTGCCGGACACCTTTGAGTCCGAGGGCTACGATCGGGAGCACATGCGGCTGCCGGACTGCCAGAATGCCCTGATCGAAGCCGTGGCAGAGGCAAACCCCAACACAGTCGTTGTCCTGCACGGCGGCTCGCCGGTGGAAATGCCGTGGCTGCATCAGGTCAGGGGTGTACTGGAAGCGTACCTCTGCGGGCAGGCAGTGGGCGGTGCCACGGTGCAGATCCTGTACGGCGATGTCAACCCCAGCGGACATCTGGCGGAAACGTTCCCCATAAAGCTGGAGGACAACCCGTCCTATGTGGCATATCAGGGTGAGGGCGACGTGACCGAATATCGGGAAGGCGTTTTCGTGGGATACCGGTACTACACCACCAAGAAAATGCCGGTGCTGTTCCCCTTTGGGTTCGGACTGAGCTATACCACCTTTGCCGTTTCCAATCTGCGGACAGCACAGGACGAGTACCAGTCCCATGATGTCATCACCGTTTCTGTGGACGTGACCAACACCGGCGACCGTGCCGGAAAAGAAGTGGTACAGCTGTATGTACTGCCCCAGACCAAGACCGACTCGGTACAGCGTCCGGTGCAGGAGCTGCGGGACTTCGAAAAGGTGGAACTGGCTCCCCACGAAACCAAAACGGTGACATTCACCCTCCACGCCAACAGTGCGTTTGCCTACTACTGTACCCAGAAAAAACGCTGGGTAGTAGAAACCGGCAAGTATCTGCTGGCAGCGGGCAACTCCTCCGACCACCTGACTACAGAAAAAATGCTTACCATTCACGGGGAAAAAGCACTCCCCGCGGAGATCACACTGAACACGACCATAGGCGACGTGCTGCGGATTCCCCATGCGGACAAGGAACTGGAAAAATACGCCGGTGCATTCGGCATTTCCAGCGGTTCTTCCGATGAAAACGCCATGGGCGAAAGCACCGCAGACATGATGGAAGCCATGATGAAATATATGCCGATCCGCGGTCTGCTCTCTTTTGGCGGCGGTGAGGTTTCTATTGCCGAGTGCAAGGCACTCGTGGAAAAGCTGAACGTCCTATTGGAAAACGCAAATTTGAACAATAGGAGCGAATGACATCTTCTCCACCTTTCATTTGTCAGACGGCACATATCGGGGCAACGACCGGTATGTGCCGTTTGCTATGGCATCACACCACAGACGGCACCGCAGATTGCAGAACACCGTCACCGACAGCACCGCTTTCGGCAGCACCCACGGGAGCGTCACCAGCGGCAGCATTTGCAGGGCATACCACCCCAGCAGTGCCAGCAGTTCCCGCCGACCGCCGTGCATGATCTGCATGGCGGCAACGGGCACTTTCCAAGGCGGCAGTTCCGGACGGGCAAAGCAGACAAAGGGCACACACCACAGCCCCAGACAGACATAGACCCAGCCCAGCAGACACAGCACCCCCAGCACCAACAGCTGTACCGCCCAGAACAGATACGGAGCACCCTCTGTGCGGTGGGCGGCGGTTTGCCCCAGCTGGTATGCTCCGAACAGGCAGAGCGTCACGGTTTGCAGCAGCAGCGTCCGCAGCAGGGTGTTCTGCAACGCCAGCACCAGCCGTTTTCCGGTTCCTGCCGGACGGCAGCGGGGCAGCAGGGATACGGCTCCGGTACAGTGATACCACAGCCGCCAGCGGCAGACCGTCCACGCCAGCCACGCCGGCACCAGCCAGCACACCTGCACTATCCGCCACAGCACTGCCTGCTCCGTGAGCAGAGATGCCGGCGGAGTGCCCTGTATCCGGAGCAGCAGTGCCGCTGCGAAAAATTCCAGCAGCCACAGGAGCACGCCCAGCAGCACCACGCCCCAGCACTCCCAGAACAAATGCCGGTGGGTGCGGAGCGTCTGGGCGGAAAAGCTTTGGTTCTGACGAATCTGCATGACAGTTCCTCTCTATGGAAACACTGCATCAGTGCGGTGTTACCTTACGAATTCTACTACGCCTATTTTTCCCCCGATTTTCATTTTTATGCGAAAGGACGTGGTTTTTTTGGCTGAACTCCGGTTCACCATGCATCTCCCCCAGCCCATGACCGCGGAGCAGTTTCTCCGGCGGCACAAGGACGTTTCCCACCGCATGCTGGTACGGCTGAAGCGGCTCCCCAACGGCATCTGCTGCAACGGCAGACAGATCCGCACCATTGACATGGTACAGTTCGGGGACGAGATCGTGCTCACCGACTGCGAAGTTCCCTCCGCCCTCGCCCCCTCTGCGGCAGCCGTCCCTGTGCTGGGAGAAACAGATTCCTACATTGTCTACAACAAGCCTGCCGGCATGCCGGTGCACCCCTCACAGGGACACCACGGGGACACGCTGGGGAACGTCTTTGCGGCACAGTTTCCGCAGCTGCCCTTTCGTCCGGTATACCGGCTGGACAGCGACACCAGCGGCATCTGTCTGGTTGCCAAGTCCGCCTACGCCGCGGGACAGCTACAGGGCAGCACCCGAAAGACCTATCTGGCACTGGTCTGCGGGGAACTTTCCACCGGCGGCACGGTAGATGCTCCCATTGGCAGAGCAGAGGGTTCCGTGCTGTGCCGGTGTGTCCGTCCGGAGGGCAAGCCTGCAGTGACGCATTACACGCCGCTGCGGAGCAACGGCACCTACACGCTGCTTTCCCTGCGGCTGGAAACGGGACGCACCCACCAGATACGGGTACACATGGCATATCTGGGGTATCCTCTCGCCGGCGACCGGCTGTACGGCACCAGTTCCGAACAGTTTTCCCACCACATGCTGCACTGCGATTCGCTGGAATTTCCCGATCCCGAAACAGGAGAATGCCGGCAGTTTTCAGCGGCGTGTCCGTGGAATTTATGCGTGTGAATAAAGGCAATACCGCACAAAGAGCGTCTGGCGACTTTGCACGCCATCTGCTTGCAA
>OJPS01000922.1_pt1 | contig 21657 bp, 13 predicted proteins | sample 1598551 | NCBI WGS metagenome assembly OJPS01 (sample SAMN03922488, study PRJEB24848) | human gut metagenome | isolation source: stool sample | host: Homo sapiens | place: Germany | collected 2011-05 | reverse complement strand
GCAGACTGTCCTCCAAGCGGAATTGCTTGCTGTTGTGGTCTGCCTTCATAATTTTGAGCTTGGACACCTCGATGGCCAAATCCATGCGCTCTTTGATGCGGGGATCACCGGCGCATAGCGCTTTGATCTCCGCAAAGGACAGCGCCGTAGCGTCCACGTCCTCACAGGAGCGAACCGGGGATTTTGAGGTCATGATCTGAGAGATGAATTTCTGCTTGTTCTCAACGGTCTGCCAGAGGTAGGCGTCAAACGTCCCTTCGGTCACATAGCGGCAGACATGAACGAGCTTGTTCTGATTGCCCTGACGCTCGATGCGGCCTTTTCTCTGCGTGAGATCACGGGGACGCCACGGGCAATCCAAATCGTGAAGTGCGACCAAACGATCCTGCACGTTGGTTCCTGCGCCCATCTTGGCCGTGCTGCCCATCAGGACGCGCACCTGACCGCTGCGTACCTTTGCGAACAGTTCCCGCTTTTTGACCTCCGTATTGGCATCGTGGATGAACGCGATCTGTTCCGGGGGCATACCGGCGTCAATGAGCTTTTGGCGCACATCCTCATAGACCGTGAACGGCGTTTCCGCGCTTTCCTCCAATGAAATCGCGCTCTCCAGCGCATGGATTTCCGGGCTGTCCAGCGTACCGGGGGAAGCCTTTGCCGCCCGCTGCGAGGGCGTGGTCTTTGGCGTAGAAATGTCGCAAAACACAAGCTGTGTCAGTTTTTCCTCCTCGCCGTCGCGCCAGTATTGGAGAATGTTCGCCACGCACTGATTGACCTTGGTGGTTTCCTCGTCGGGGAGCATGGGATTGATGATGCGCTGGTCAAGCCCCAGCTTGCGTCCGTCCGAGGTGATTTTGAGCATATTGTCCACATCCGGGCTGACCGCACCGCTGTGTACCTTGGACGCTCGTTCCGAGAGGGCTTTCACCATATCCTGCTGGATCTGTGTGGGTTTGGTGGCGATGGTGTGGTACGCAACCTCCGGCGTGGGCAAGTGGAGCTGATCCGCCGTTTTGATGTCGGCGACCTCTTTGAACAGATTCATCAATTCGGGCAAGTTGAAAAACTTTGCAAAGCGCGTCCTTGCCCGGTAGCCGGTGCCCTCCGGGGCAAGCTCCAGCGCAGTGGTGGTTTCACCAAAGCGGCTTGCCCAGCAATCGAAGTGGCCCATACCCATCTCTTGCAGCCGGTCATGCTGCAAATAGCGCTGGATGGTATAAAGCTCTGTCATGGAGTTGGAAACCGGGGTGCCGGTGGCAAACACCACGCCGCGCCCGCCGGTCAGCTCATCCATGTAGCGGCACTTGGAGAACATATCCGAGGATTTCTGCGCATCGGTGGTAGAAAGCCCTGCCACGTTGCGCATCTTCGTATAGAGGAAAAGATTTTTATAATTGTCCGACTCGTCCACAAACATCCTGTCTACGCCAAGTTGTTCAAAGTAAATCACATCATCCTTGCGGTCGCTGGCTTGCAGCTTTTTCAGCCGCGCCTCCAGCCCCTTTTTCGTGCGCTCCAAGCTCTTGATGGTGAAGCTGTTGCCGCCTGCGAGCTTGGTATCCTGAATACCATCGGTGATTTCCTCAATCTGCTGGTGAAGGAGCCGTTCCTGCCGCTCCGGACTGATGGGGATACGCTCAAACTGGCTGTGGCCGATGATAACGGCGTCATAGTCGCCGGTGGCGATACGGGCGCAGAATTTCTTGCGGTTGTGGGTTTCAAAGTCCTTCTTGGTAGTGACAAGGATGTTTGCCGAAGGGTAGAGCCGCAGAAATTCGGACGCCCACTGTTCCGTCAGATGGTTTGGCACGACAAAAATGGATTTCTGGCACAGTCCCAATCTCTTAGATTCCATCGCAGAGGCTACCATTTCAAAGGTTTTTCCCGCACCAACTTCGTGTGCCAGCAGCGTATTCCCGCCGTACAGCACATGGGCGATAGCGTTTTTCTGATGCTCTCGGAGGGTGATTTCCGGGTTCATACCGGAGAAAACGATGTGGCTGCCGTCATACTCGCGTGGACGAGTGCTGTTCATTTCCTCGTTGTACTGCCGTACCAGCGTTTCGCGGCGCTCCGGGTCTTTCCAAATCCAGTCCTTGAACGCATCCCGGATAAGCTGCTGCTTCTGTGCGGCAAGGGTGGTTTCCTTGGCGTTGAGGACACGGCGCTCCCGTCCGTCTGCGTCCTCAATGGTATCGTAGATGCGAATGTCGCGGAGATTCAGCGCATCCTCCAGCAGCCGGTAGGCGCTGGCACGGTCTGTGCCGTAGGTGGTAAATGCCGCCACGTCGTTGTAGCGCACCATGCTCTTGCGGGAAACCTGCCATTCTGCGGTATACGGGACATAGCTGATCTCGATCTGTCCGCGCAGATAGCGGGGCGTTTCAAAGGTTTCGTACATGAATTGCTCGATGTACTTCTTGTCAAGCCACGTCGCGCCCAGCCGCACCTCAATCTCGCTGGCTTCAAGGTCTTTCGGCTGTGCGGCGATCAGGGCATCCACATTTCCGGCAAAGAACGGGTCGCGCGCTGCCACACGCTGCGCGGTGCGGAGCTTCTGCCGGACGTTGCCGGAGAGATATTCGTCCGCCGTCTGCCAGCCCCTCGCCCAATGCTCGCCGCCGTCCTGCAAGTCAAATGGGCCGCTGTTGGGTTCCTTGTAAATGACACCCTTCAAATCCTCAACGATCTGCGGGATTTTCTCGCTGCCGCCCATGAGGGAGGCCATAAAGTCGAGATCGACGCAGGCTTTTTCTCCGATGCAGACAGCAAGGGCTTCGCTGACGGTATCCACAGAATCTACGCTGCGCTGCTGTTTGATGGTGCGCTTGTGGAACATATCCGCCTTGCGCTCCAGCTTTCCGTCGTCGTCCAGCACTTCCAGTGAACACAGGAGGTAGTAAGAGGAATCGTCAGAGAACGCAAGACGGTTCGCACGGTCATTGATCAGGCCGTGTTTTGCGGAGAACGCATCATAGAGGCAGTTTAGCTTGGCCTGCGCTTCCTGAATCAGGCTTTCTGCGCTGTACTCGTCCATTTGCAGGGCAATCAGCTCATTCACGCAATCCCGCAGCGCGACCATGCCCTTGACACGCTCGGCGGCGGTGGCGTTCAGCTCCGGTTTGACCATGCGGCTGTTTTCCCGGTAATACACCTCGCCGCCCACCACGGTGTAGGAGTAGTTTTTCACATTGGGGTCTGCGGGGATAGACGTGTCGATCTGTTCGCCCTCGCCCAGCTCTGGCAGTTCCGCCTCCTGATAGGTGCCGCGAATGTTTTTCACGGCATCATGGAGCTGATCTGCAAGCGCCAGCCCCTCAATGGGGACAACGGTGAAATCCTGCTTGCCGTATTGGGTGCTTTCGGAGGTCTGCCTGCCGAGGATCATCTCCGGGTGGTCAACAAAATAGCGGTTGATGGCAAAGCCATCCTCGTTCTGGCCGAGGTGTACCCAATCCGGTTCGATCTCAATGGGACGGTCACGCTTTTGGAGAAAGAGAATGTCCGAAACCACATCCGTACCGGCGTTGGCGCGGAACGCATTGTTGGGAAGCCGAATGGCACCCAGCAGCTCCGCCCGCTGCGCGATGTACCTGCGGACTTCGGGCGATTGCTTGTCCATCGTGTAGCGGGAGGTCACAAACGCAATCACGCCGCCCGGACGCACTTGGTCGAGGGTTTTGGCAAAGAAGTAGTCGTGAATGGAAAAACCGAGCTTGTTATAAGCCCGGTCATCTACCTGATATTGTCCGAACGGGACGTTGCCCACGGCAAGGTCGTAAAAGTCTTTTCTGTCCGTTGTCTCAAAGCCTGCGATGGTAATGTCCGCCTTGGGATAAAGCTGCTTGGCAATACGTCCGGTGATGCTGTCCAGCTCCACGCCGTAGAGCTTGCTGCCCTGCATCTGCTCCGGCAGCAGGCCAAAAAAGTTGCCAACGCCCATAGACGGCTCCAGAATGTTGCCGCTCTGGAAGCCCATATTGCCGACCGCTTCATAGATCGCCTTGATGACGGTGGGGCTGGTGTAGTGGGCGTTCAGCGTGGACGCTCTGGCCGCAGCGTATTCCTCCGGGGAGAGTGTGGCGTACAGCTCTGCAAACTCGTCCGACCAGTTTGGCTTATTCTCGTCGAAGGCATCCGCAAGACCGCCCCAGCCCACATAGCGGGAGAGGATTTCCTGCTGCTCCGGGCTGGCCTGTAAGCCCTCAAACTCCAGCTCTTGCAGGAGGCGGATCGCCGCCATATTTGCCCGAAACTTTGCTTTTGCGCCGCCGACGCCGAGGGCATCATCAGTGATGTGGAAATTCTGCGCGTTGCGGTGGCTTGCCGCCTTGAAGTCAGCGTAAGCGGCCTGCTCCGCAGCGGCAACGCTGGGAAAGCCCTGCCACTCGCCGTCAATGGGGATGGATACCGCAGGACGGTGTGCGGGAGGCTCGTCGATCTCAGCCTGAGAAATGGCATCATCAAAATCAGGCACAAACTCGCCCATTTCCGAAAGCGCCGCGCGTCCTTCCTGCTCCAGAATCAGAGCTTCTTCCTCGCTCGTGGCAGGCGGTTCAGGCTCGGCGGGCTCCGCAGTGGGCGGGTCATGCTCCGGTTCCGGGATGTGCAGCGTTTGGATTTCTATGTCGTAGGGCAAGTGCGTTTTCTCGGCAGGATAGAACGCGACGGGTTTGGTGACAGGCTGCGGCTGCTCCCGTTCCTGCTCTTCAACAAACGAGCGTATAAACGCAATGTGTTCAGCGCGGAAGATGGGAAAGCCCTGCCTGTTTTGAAAAGTCACATCGCGCAGAGATACTTCATCCGTGCCGAAATTTACGCTGTCAATGACAAACTTCCGTCCGTCAATCTCCAGCTCCATGCCAATGGGGATATACTCCTTGGCATCGGCCTCGTTGATAACATCATAGCCGTCGGTTTCATTTGGCTGCGCAAACACGAAGCTGTGTCCATGCTCCAGCAGCCGCTTTGCGGCGCTTGCCCATTGTCCAAAATCATAGCCGGTCACAGCGGTTTCGCCCATACCGGGAATATCGCGTTGCAGCAGGCGGCGATTCAAAGCGCTGGCGGCTCGTTTTGCATCCGCACCATAAAAAAGCAGCCGTTCTCCGACACGGACACCGATGAGCTTTTCGGGATGCTCTGCACGAAGCGCCTGATATGCCGAAATATTCGGCGCAAGCTCACGACCCTGATCTGCAATTCGTGTGAGGACAGCAGAAACCGGTTCGGTTCTGTGTTCCGGCTCGTGATTGCTCTCGCTGGAGGATGAAACGACGCTGAGATGCGCGACAGTTTCATCTGCGGAATCAACATTATAGAGCTTACCATCAATTTCCACGCGCTGCCCCATAAGGGTTTGAACCGCTTGCGGCGTCTCCGGGGTTGGCTGTTCTGTGTGCTGCGCCGCAATGACGCGCTGCGGCTCCGGTTCAGAAACCTCGAAATATCTGGTGTCGAGGTAGCGTTCAAAGGAATTGCGGTCGATGCTGACCGGCTCCTGTCCGGGTGCGTTCGGTAACGTGTGCCAGACGTGATCTTCATCTACACGCGCGATAGCGCCGACTGCTGCTATGTGGTCTAACTCTATGGATGAAATGCGATCTCCAATATGATAAGTATAGCCAAGCGGTGTTGTAAACGCCGGAGGGGATAGCTCAATTCCCATATCCCGTTTGATGCCATCCAAGTAAGCAATGGCGTTATTCTGTTCTGCAAAGCGGAGCGTTTGTTCCCCATCTCCGCAGAACCGTTCCAACACCTCATCCCAAATGCCGGTAATTCCGCCCTCGCCGGGATGCAGACGAATGGAGTATCGGTCAGGTGAAAATAACCGCAGTCGCTCATTCTCATCGTAAAATTTATTCTCGCGGATGAGCTGTGCCAACCGCCGCTGTACCTGCGCCCATGTGAGAGTCACCGGCTCGGCGTTTCCTACATGGATATACATGGGAGTTTTGCTATCTTCCCAGCCATATTTTGCAGCCAGCCATGCGGCGGTGCTGCGTTCTCGCCCATGCGCCTGCATATATAGTGCGACTTCCTGCTTGCCCTTTAGGTTGTTGTGCCAATCCAGAAGCGCGTTGTCAATGTCCTCCTGTGTGATCTGATAGGGAGAGGGTGCGACCGTCGCTGCCAGCGTGGGATACAGTTCTTCCAAAAGCTCCTGATGCAGCCGGTTATGGAACGCGGGCATATCAAAGTACAGGCGGACAAGCTGGAGATCATCCGATGCCGTGACGATACGGCGGATAGCGTCCGCACCCTCCAGATAAGCGTTCTGGCGGTCTGAATTGCGGCAGGCATTGACAAAAGCCGTATCTTTGGAAAGCGCGTTGCCAACGGTCAGCTTGTACCCGTCAAACAGCTCCCGTACCGTGGGCTGCGGCACATCTGCGGCGGGGTCGCGGAACACCCTCGTGCCGTCCGCGCCGAACTCTGCTTCATAAGCATTGATGGCGGCTTCTGCTTCATGGTCGATAGAGCGCAGCGTGTAAATGTGGCGCTCACCTCTAAAGTCTGGCGCTTCGGCAATCGTCACATCATACTTATCGCGTAATTTCTCTACATACATCTCTAAATTGTGCGACGGTACACCGCACATCTCCACACGGCCAGCGCCGGGGATATTGCGGGTGGTCAGGTTCACATCCAGCAGCTCCGCCGCCTGTTTTGCGTCCTCGCCATACAGCTCAAAGAAATCCCCCACCTGAAACAGCACGATGTTGTCCGGGTGGGCTTCCTTGATGGCGTTATAGCTGTCGTAGGCGGTGTTTCGCACTACATCCTGTGCCTGCGCCTTATCATAAAGTGCCTGTTCGTCTGGTGTAAAATAGCGGTTCATCCGAATCAGCTCAGCGATACGCGAAGCGACCTTGTTCCAATTCATTTGAACATCTGCACAGCCCGCTTTTTTCAGCGTGATGCCTTTGCTGCCGTGATCTTCGTAGCTGCCGCTTTCTCTGGATACGGCATGGGTATGCCCGCCGATGCCGTATTCCTTTTTCAGAAAATCGGCATTCTCCTTTGGGGTGTGCGAAGTCTGGAAAAACTCATAGATGCGGGTCTTTCCACCCTCAAAGCTGCTTCCGTTTGCAAGAGAAGCAGCAATTTCATCTTCGGTGATAAACCTGCCGGTTGCTGGAACAGCCTCCATATCGGAGCGGAATTCCTTTCGTGGAAGGGACAGATCTTCCAAACGTGTGAGAAGTGCCTGCGGCTTGTGGTAATGGAAGCGCAGCAGCGCACGGTTTTCGCGGTAGGCGTCCATGAATACCTTGTATTCCGACAGGAGCCTATCCCGGAACGCCGGATTCAGCAGATCGTCCGTCAGACGCTCCGTTTCCTCTGGAAAGCTGGTGCTATGGATATTGCCTATGCAGGACAGATACCCCAGCGATTTTGCCTCATCCGAAAAATCGTGATGAAGTTCCCAAACTTCGGCGGCAACACGCAGACGCTCGTTCCGGGGCGCTTCCGTGACCTCCAGATTGGTGGCAAATGCGCCGCCGTCCAGAAGTTCCTCAATACGCTCCGCCGCATCTGCCCAGCCTATCACTTGTGCAGAGCGAAGATAACGAGAGGTATCTCCGGTTGCAATATGGATACCATCGTCCCCGTACCATGCGGAAAACCTGCCGTTATCCGTAATCAGGCCGTTGCCGCCGTGGTAAAGAGCTTTCAGAAATGCCGCGCGATCCTCTAAAGGCTTTTGCTTGGAGAATTCCGCAGCAATTTTCATCCGCGCTGCATCCGCATTACCGCCCGCGCGCAGGATGTGGTCAATATTATCCTGAGAAATGAACATAGAAAAAGCGGAGGGTGTTACACTCTCCGCTTCTGCGATGGATTGAATTTGTTCTGCCTCTGAGGGGAAGAAGGACATCTGCGCCCCAGCAGGGGCATCGAACATATTTAGCTGAACACCAGTTCCGTGAGGATCGTTTCCTCGGCCTGCGCTTTCAGCGTGTTCATCAGCCCTACCCACTTCATCGGGTCGCTGGCTTTCAGCGCTTCCGTCACGCCTGCCGACTTCATCAGCTCCGGCATCATCTGTTCCAGTCGGTTGTTCGCTGCCTCGTCGATCTCCCTCAGATGGGGGTACAGCTTCTCGGACAGCAGCAGGCTGTTCCACAGCACCGGACGATGCTCCTTCAGGTAATCCTTCCGCATCCTGCCGTACTTGCCCAGCGGGGCTTGCGGCTGCTCTGTCAGGCTCAGGTCGGGAATCAGATAATCCCCGCTGCGGGTGTAGGTCAGTTCGCTCATGGCTTTCGCTCCTTTCCGCGATTTTCTCGCGCTCATAATTCTTGATGGTGACTTCGATCTGCCGCAGCACCAGCTCGCTGGACTGGCTGATGGCCGTTCCAAGAGCGGCGACGGTCTGCGGGGTATTGAAATCAAAGACATTCAGAAAATCCTCATGCTCGAAGTAATCTCCCGGCTGCATCCCGCAGCGGGACAGCAGCGCATAGGTGGTGCTGACAACGGCGGCGTTCCGAAAAGCGGCTCCGATGTTGAACTCATCATAGTCCTCCAAAAAGGAACCGTCAACGATGCCGACAATATCGCGCCAGTTGTCGTGCCAGTATTCATCTACAAGCTGCGCCGCCACACGCTCCATCTGATCGGCAAGTCCGTTTTCACCGGAAACGTCGAAGCGCTGTTCCAGCGCCGCAGATACCACCTCACGATGCTCCTGCCGGTATTCCCAAAGATAAGGGCGGCGAGAGTTCTCGCCGCCGCTGGTATCGGAAACATCGAATACATATCGGAGTTTGGGTTGGTCGCTGCTGGTATCCACAAGGGCGATGCCCTTGCTGCCTCGCCGCACATAGCGGCGCATCTGCTTATTCCAAAGATCGTATTCCGCGCAGGCCGTGGCTTCCGGGCGCTGGGCGAAAATCATGAGCTGTTCATTGTAGGGGTACTTATACAGCCTTGCGGCGGTGGTCAGAAATGCCGTCCACTTCTGGTAGCTTCCCGTGATCTGCTCCGCCGTGCGGTCTGCCATCTGCGCATAGAGCTGTACTTTACTCGGCATCCATATCCTCCTTTTCAAAATCGGGGAACAGGTCGAGCGCGTCATATTCTGCGTCGCTCATCCTGCGCAGCTTTGCGATGGCGCTGTCCGTCAGCTCCCGCAGCTCCGTTTCATCCGCAGCGAGGTAGCCGCGCATTTCCTCCAGCGCCGCGATCAAGCCCGTGCGGGTACCGGTGTTGTAGAGGCTCATAAGCTGGCGTTCTTCAAAGGTGATGTTCATATCAAAGCTCCTTTTCCGCGCTCTTTTTGGGCGCTGTTTTGTGTGGACGTTCTTGGGTCGGTTGGCTTTTGAGCTGCTCCAGCACAGACTTTTTCTTTTCCCGGTGTGCCGCCTCTGCCAAATCCATCAGGGAGATGGACATACCGGCCTTGACCTGTGCTTCAAGGTCGGCGACGGTGGGCTGTTTGGGGCCGTTGTTGATAATGCCGTCGATCATGCCGTAATCATCCTCCATCGACATTTCGGCGGCTTTCAGGTAATTCTCCGGTTTCTGAAAGGCGGGCAGCTCCTGAAATCCCATGCTGTCACAGTAGTGATAGGATACCTTGCCGTCCTGTTTCAGCGCAACGATGTCGCTGACGGAGAGGCTGTGTCCCACAAAATCGCCGGGGCGCTCGTCGTTGAAAATGTAGTAGAAGTTTTCAAGGATTCTGCCGGTATCATCGTCCGGGTACACCTCGCGGGTATAGATGGCTTCATAGTTGGCAGGGTCAGGCGGCGCGGCCAAACTGCCGAGATTGGCAAAACGCAGCTCGACCGGCGCATCCCGGCGTAGCTGGTAGATCGCCATAGAATCGGTGGGACTGTTCAAAAAGCGCTGCTCCACATCGCGGGGAGGAATATGGCCTTTGACCGCATCCCAATCCGGTCTTGTGATACCGAACATTCCGTCGTGCTTGATGATGTCTTCGGCCTCAAAGACCATTTCCTCGGCGTTGTCGGGATGGAGCATATAAACCGTGATGACATGCTCCAGCAGCTCCAGCGCCCGGTCTTTGGAAAGCGGGAGCATATCGCCGTCCAGATACCCATAGCTGCGCATATCGTCCACCGTCAGCGTGGGGTCGGGCATCGGGGTGGCCTGTTCCAGCTCTGGCGAAGTTGGAAGTGTGCCTGCGGCACGAGAACCGGCCTCCTCGTGAACAACCTGATTGTCGTCCGATGACAATTCGAGTGAGTACAAAATCCCTGCAAACTTGTTTGACAAAACTTCAAACGGCACGGTCTTATCATAGCCATGTGTTTCGCAGATACGAATCGCAGCCGCCAAAAGAAAGTTTACATCATCGTCATGTACTGTTCCGCTTTCCAGAAGGTGTAGAGTGTCCTTGTCGTAAAGTTCATAGGCATATTTTGCACCATCTTCTGTTATGCGAAGATGCTTGCTCCCACCATCAACCGCATACCAACGCTCATTAGCGTCGAGTTCCTTTAAGGAAGTGTGACTTTTCTGAAATGCCTCAACTTCCAACAGCAGCTCATTCGCTCTGTGCGCGTATTCATCGCTCTGCTCAAGTGTTTCGGACAGGAAGCCTTTTATCTCATCTGCTCCTGTCAACAGATCTTCGTAGAAATGCTGGAGGCAATCTTCCTGACTTGCAAATTCGCTGAGAAAGGCAAGGCCATTCGCATCGAGATACAGCTCTGAAATGCTTTTTGCCAAGTCAGCCGCAGACATATTGCTGTTCTCTTTTAATTGGCTTTCCGCTTGCTCGGATTTCTCCACAGAAATGCCGCGCTCCCTGCAAATCTCCGCAAAATGCCGGTCAATGTCCGTAATCAGCTCGGAAGCCGTCTTGTTGATGGTTTCCAGACTGGCGCGAAGCTCTTTCAGCTCCTTGCCCTTTGACCATGTGGCGATATAGCCGAAGCTGTTTTCTCCCGTTTCAATGCCGTAATACTGGCAGACCGCATAGGAGATGCTTTCGGCCTCGACCTCCTCGGTGTTGCGACTCTTTTCTCCGGGGACAAGGATCGTCTCACCATCGTCCGCAAGCTCTGTCATGTGTTCATAGTCGTGGAGCTTGGCGTGAGCAATCTCATGGACGGCGGCGCATACCGTCTGCACCTCACTCATACCGGCGCGGATGGTGATGCTCTGCGCCTTAATGCTGAAAAAGCCATCTGTGTCATGCGCAACGGGCTTTATCTCTATCGGAACGGGAGAAGCGCGGCGCAGCGCCTCCATGAAAACCTCATACTGCTGCACATTGCCGCTCAGATCAGCGGCAAGCTGGGGCAAGGGCTTTCCCGCAGTCTGTGACACATCAAAGACGGATACCACCTTGAACATAGGGATTCGGATTTCCTTTTCCTCAATGATGGCCTTGCCATCCGCATCCAGCACCGGCGCATTGGTTTCCGGGTCGGTCTTGATTTCCTCGACCTTTTTCTTATAGGGAGTAGGAGCGATGATGCGGATACCTTTTTCGCCTTTCAGGACGTTCCTGCCGAACTGATCGCGCCACTTGTTGAAGCCCGCCACATGGGTGGCGTCGGGGCGCTGCATATAGATGAGCATGGTGTTGTTGACCGAGTAGCGGTGAAAGCGGCTCATAGTGGAGAGATACTGCTGGTACTTATCGCTCTCGAACAGCTCCTTGATGCCATTTTCGATGCTGTCAACGATCTCCCGCATCCGGTCTTTGTTGGTTTGCTTTTCAGCCATGATGATCTCCTTTCAGAAAAAATAGCGCCCCTGCGCAGAAGAAAACACATCCTGCACAGGGGCAATTCTCCGCAGATAGAGGCCGTTTTTGCGCTTGCGGATAGAATGACGCAGCCCCTTGTGATTCCGCATGGAAAAAGCCTTGCGGCACGGGGCTTTTACGCCCTCTATTTGCGGAGGTTCCAGTATTGTTCACGCTTTCGTTTGGCGTCCTGCTTTCGGCGCTCCTGCTTGGCGCAGGCAGGACAATACTTGGCACGGTTGGAGGAAGAATAGACCGGCTTACCGCAGACGGCGCAGCGCTTTCCTGGTCTTTCCCGCATCACGTCGGCCAGCAACTCATGGTCGGCGGGAAGCACCGCGTTTCGGAACCAGTTGCACAGCAGCGAGTAGGAAATACCCTGTACGCAGACGCAAGGCTCTCCATCGTCCAGCGCGAGGCAGTTGCCGTGATCGTAATTACAGCAGAGCTTCCGAATGAGCTTTTTGGAGCGGCGGAGCTGCTTGTGATCCATACGCGGCGTATCAGCCATTGTCGAACACCAGCTTATAGCCCGTGCGCTGTCCATCGTCCTCCAGAAGAACACTGGCATCATAGGTTTTCCCAGTCTTTTCCGAGTAGCAGCCTTTCAGCGGGGCGCGGCCATTTTTCAAAAGCGCAGCGGCAAGGGATTTTGTCAGCACCTTTTTCTTGGCTGTGAAAAAGCGGCTGTTTTTCCAGAGAACAAAGGAACAGGCACGGTTCTCACAGAAAAAGCCTTTCGGTGATTCCGTCACCTCGGCTCCGCAGCGGGGACACTTGCCGACTACCTCACGCCCGGAGGGGAACAGGACTTCCGTACCGGGGATGGGTTTGTAGGTCTGCACCAGCTCATGTAGCATGGCGGCGATCCCATCCATGAAGCTGTCCGGGGCGATTTCGCCGCGCTCAATCTCTTTCAGGCGGTGTTCCCATTCAGCGGTGAGCTGCGGAGACTGGAGCTGTTCGGGCAGAACGGTGATAAGCGCCGTGCCGGTAGAGGTGGGCAGCAGATTTGTGATCTTTTTGGACTTCCTGCGCTCCACAAAACCGGAGGACACCAGCTTTTCAATGATACCGGAGCGGGTCGCCGGGGTTCCGATGCCCTTGCGCTCGGCATCATCTGGCATATCCTCCTTGCTCGCGTTTTCCATCGCGGCCAGCAGCGTATCCTCGGTGAAATGCTTGGGCGGCGTGGTTTTTCCGGTCTTGACCGATGCGACAGATACGGAAAGCGTCTGATTCTCCGTTACCACCGGCAGCGCGGGCGCTGCCTCTGCCTGCTCCTGCTCATAGCGCTTCCAGCCGGGAGCAAGGACGGTTTTGCCCTTGGCGGTGAAGCTCCGACCGGCACAGTCCACCGTAATGACCGTTTCTGCGTAGCGATGTGGTTCATCCACCGCACGAAGCAAGCCCCTTGCCGCCAGCTTCAGCACCTCGCGTTCGCCCAGCGGCAGAGAGGCCATATCTACATTTTCCGCGCTGATGGTGGGAACAATGGCGTGGTGATCGGTGACTTTTTTACTGCTGCATACCTGCTTGGCGCAGATGGTCGGAGGCTTCTCCATGCCGCAGACAGCGGCAGCGGCGGCGACAAGGCCGGGGACGCTGCCCTCCATATTGTTGGTCAGATAGCGGCTGTCGGTTCGCGGGTAGGTACAGAGCTTCTTTTCATAGAGCGCTTGGAGATAGTCGAGGGTCTGCTGAGAGGTGTAGCCGAGGACGCGGTTGGCGTCGCGCTGGAGGGAGGTTAAATCGTAGAGCGCGGGCGCTTTCTCAGACTTTTCCTTGCACTCCACACTTTTGACGGTTACTGTCTTGCCCTTGCAGGCGTTGGCGATGGCATCGGCATCCTTTCTGTCCTTCATTCGGTCTGTCGTGGTGGGAAAGCCGCAATCGAGCTGAACGGTGTAGAACGGTTCTGCCACAAATGCGGAGATCTCCGCCTCACGCTGTACCAGCAGCGCCAGCGTGGGCGACATGACGCGCCCGATGTTCAATGTGCGTCCATACGTCAGGGAAAAATACCGCGTGGCGTTGATGCCCACCAGCCAATCGGCCTTGGCACGGCACAGGGCGGATTGATGCAGGCCGTCATAGTCGCGCCCAGACTTAAGCTGCTGGAAGCCGCTGTGGATGGCATCATCCTCCATTGAAGAAATCCAAAGCCGCAAAATGGGCTTGGAGCATCCCGAAAGGCAGTAAACCGTGCGGAAGATCAGCTCACCCTCGCGCCCAGCGTCGCAGGCGTTGACCACCTCTGCCACATCCTCCCGGCGCATCAGCTCCCGCAGAATGTCAAACTGCTTCTGCTTTTCAGAGCGGACGATGAAGCGGAACGAGGTAGGAATGATGGGCAGCGCCGCCAGCGTCCATTTGGCATCAACGGCATTGTAAACGGCGGCGTCGGCCAGCTCTGCCAGATGCCCGAAACACCACGACACGATGTACCCGCCGCCCTCCAGATACCCGTCATGCCGTGATTTAGCACCCAGCACGGCGGCGATGCTCTGCGCCACGGAAGGTTTTTCGGCGATCACAAGGCGCATGGTGCAGCCTCCATTCTCTTTACGTCACGGTAGCAGGGGCGAACGCAGCTCTGTCCGAAGCGCTTGCAGCCGTAGCAGAAGTGTTCCTTGGCAGCGTCGGGAGGGCTGTCCTCCCGCGCTGCTTTCGGCTTCTGCATCATCAGTCGTTCCAGCGGATTATTGGTGAAATATCTCATGCGTTCGTATCCTCCGTAGTATCCTGTTCCGGTTCGTCCTCATACGGCTCAAACTCGTATTCGTCCTCGCCGTAGTCATAATCGTCCAGATCGGCGCTGCCCTTGGTCTGCGGCTTGGCCTTTTTCTGCTTGAAAATGTAGAACGCGGCACCGCCGCCCAGCGCGACGATCAGCAGAACGACAAGGATGCCGCCCACGCCGCTCTTTTCCTCCGGTTCCTCGGCGGCGGGTTCTGTCGGCTCGGTGGGGACTTCGGGCTTTGCCTCCTTGCCCACGCACTCGGTCATGTTGACCGCACAGACGGGGCAGGATGTATTGACCGTACCGGCCACACATTTTGTGGTGCAGGAGCAAGTGGCGGGCGTTTCTTCCTCGCCGGTCAGCGCCATCAGGTCAGCCTCATCCACCTGATTCAAGAAATGGACGGTTTCTTCGCCCTCATCGTCGCGGTCAATAATCATGTAAAATACGTTACCATTCTTGCTTTCCAACGTAATGAACTGTTTTCCTGCCTTGGTGCTGGTGCCAATATCGTCGATCAGCGTTAGATTGCCGTCCGGTGTCAGCGCGTCGCTGCCGCCCGTCATGCTGCCGAGAAGGAGCTGCCAGAGGTCGGCCAGCTCTTTTTCATCAAACGGAAGCGTAATGCCGCCGATACTCACGGTGCTGTCGGCGGCGTCGGTGACGGTCAGATAGCTGCCGTACACATAGCCCACACGGGCAGGTAGCAGGATTTTTACCCAATCGCCGTCCCTGCCAATCACATCGACCACCGTGCCGTTGGGGAGCTGCGTAAATGCGGTGTTGTCCAGTCCCGCGCCGGTGCGGACGTTCAGGTTGCCGCCGTTGGTCGTGACCGTGCCGATCTGTTTTGTTTCCTGCGTGTCTGCGGCGCTGCTTTCGACGGCAGGCAGCGTATCATCGGGATAGTCGCCGCTGCTGGCAAAAGCGGAAACGGGGAGAATCCCAATACACAAGAGCATCAGCAGCAGACTGATAAAAATGCGCGGTGTGTTCTTAGTCATGGTTCAACGCCTCCTTTTCCAAAGTGGCCGGTGCAGGCGCGGCCTGCATACGGCGGAACAGCTCGGCAAACTGCTCCATCGTCATGCCGTTCTCACGCACCATGCCGATGATGTCGGTGTCCTCCAGCTCACGAATCTGCTTTTCCAGCTCGCGGTTGCGGCCTTGCAGATCAGAGATTTTGCCTTTGTTCTTCTCCAGCTCTCCACGGAGCTTCATAATTTTCGGGTTCATATCGTTCACTCTCCTTTACGGCAAGCGCCCATAACGGTAGAAATGGGACTGCCAATAGCTTGAATTTAAGTTTGCATAAGAGATCGGATCTCCGCAGTGGATCATCATATTGTTGCCAACATAGATACCCACATGGCTGACACCGGGGGTATCATACGTTCCGGTGAAAAACACCAGATCGCCCGGCTTGACGTTAGCAGAGGATACAGGCGTACAGATATTGCAAAGTCCCTGCGCGCCCAGTCTGCCCACATCCCAACCGGAATGATTGATGACCCAACTGACGAAGCCCGAACAGTCAAACGAGGTGGAGGGACTGCTGCCGCCCCAAACGTAGGGGTAGCCGAGATACTTTTCCGCTTCCTTGATGATGGCGGCAAATACCTCATCGTCCAGCGCCTCCGGGGGAATGTCGTAGTCGGTATAGCTGCCCTCCACATACTTGCCGATGTAGCCTGAACCGGGGAACAGGTCGGGACGGTTGCCGAGGGTGGCCATATAGGTGGCGTACATTCCGAGCTGTTCTTCGCTCATAATGTAAACGGGAACATGGGAGAGATTGAAGTTTTCCAGCGTGACCGTGCAGATGTAGTAGTCATACGGCACCTGATAGGTGTCCGTATGGGTATTGCCGTCCGCGTCCGTCCATGTGTCGGTTTCCGTGCGGTAGCGGATTTCCACCACGACATCCTCGGTCAAGATGTACTGACGGTCAAAGAGCATCTGGAGCGTACCCTGCACCTCATCCAGCGTCCATTCCCCTTGATGCAGCGCCGTAATCATGGAAATGAGTACATAGGGGTCATGCTCGATGGTGTCCAGATCAAAGTGGTACTCATCGTAGTCATGGGTACTTTCATAGGTGTCGAGGTAGCGCTGAAGCTCTGCTTCCATTTCGCAATACTGCGCTTCCGCGCCCAGCATATCGGCGTCCTGCGATGGATAAGTGCTGGCCGCGATCCCGGAGCCGACGCCATCCATTATCACCGAGCAGGAGGACAGGCCGTTGAGCAGAAACGCCAGCATCAGCAGAATCGCGGCGGCAATGGCAAAGCCGCGCCGGTGTTCCCACACATATTTGCCCGCTTTCTCAGCCTTTTCAGCGGTTTTTTTCGCGGCCTTGACGGTATTCTCCGCCGCCTTTTCCGTAGTCTGCGCCGCCTGATTGTGCTTGGCAGCGGCATACTGCTTCTTAATTGCCTGCTTCTGCTGCCACTTGGAAACGGGATTGCTGGTGGGGCTGTCGATCTCTGCTTTCTTCTGGAGCGCGTCAATGTTGGCTCGCTCCAGCTTTCTCTCTGCACGGATGGCGGCACGATAAGGCTTGAGCTGATGGGCGCGGTGGGCAGACTGCACCAGCCGCCCGCCGCTCTCCACGGCTTGCTCTACCTTGTGCGCGGCCTCTACGCCTACATTGTCATCCTCGCTCTGCCGCACCTCCCGGTGAACCTGAGAGAGAACAAAGTTGGCGGGGGCATCCTGCACGGCATGGGTCAGCTTTGAGGGCGGCTTTTTCTTATCCACTTCCTCAAACCGGAGCTGCGTTTTGACCTTGCCGGTAGCAGGATCAAAGCCGCGTTCCTTTTTGACCACGGTTTTCTTGGGGATTTTCGCCTGCGCCTTATCCGCCTTGGCCGCAGCTTTTTTTACCCGCTTGATGGGCTTTTCCAGCTTCGGCTCGGCAAGATCGGCGTCGGAAAACTGTAAACGCGGTTCTCTTTTCATGCCGACGCCACCTCTTGCGGTTTGGTGGTCATGACGCGGTACAGCTCGGTGTCCTTCGGGAAGTGGTCAATGAAGGGCAGGATCGTGTTGCCGTAGAACAGCAGCCCCTCGCCCTCGCCGGAGTGGGTCACATAAGAAAGCTGATGCGGCGAAATGTTGAGCTGCTTTGCGAGAATCTGCCGGTCGCCAGCGGCCTGATTGAGCATATAGATGAAATCGCTGTTCTCAAAAATGTTCTCAACCTCGCGGCTGGATAACAGGTCGTAGGGTAGGGTAAAGGCGCCTTGCCGCCGTTGGCGGTAGGTTTCCTACACCCTCCCTCGGAACCGGACTTACTCCTCTCGAAGTATCCGGCTCCCCATTAGTAATTAACGTATTGATTAGTGTCTGTGTATTCTTTCATGGCACTTGCTACAAACAACAAGCGTTTTCCGCCGCTTCTTTTTCATCACGGTTTCCCAATCAGAATTACCCAATTCGTTTAAGTTCCGTATAACGTGAACCTCATACAAATCGGCTTCTTTACACCCACATAGTTCACAAACTCTGGCATTGAGCCGTTGTCTAATAGTGGTTTTCCAGCTGAATTTCTTTCTCTGATAAATGATGTCACTCGCTTCGCCACGCTTACAATCTGCGATTTTAACAGGGCGAACACGTTTTGTTCCTGCTTTAGTTTCATAAGGGACAGACCATGTTTTCCCGTCTTTATACTGGCGAATGATTTTGCGGATACTGGTTTTGTGCTTATTAGCAATCGTCTTTAAGCAACTGTACTCCATAAGATAGCAGAAGTAGTCCAGCGTGTGATAATCACAAGCCAGATTGTAATAGTTGCATAATCCTCTTGCTTCGGCATTGTACTGTTCCACAATCTCATAATCCGCAAGGTTGAGAAGTCCGGCTCGGTGTATCGGCTGAAACTCCCCGTTTTCCTTTTGGCGAATGACTTTCTTTGCAAACATGAATTTCTCAATCTTTTCCGTATGGGGAACAGACAGGGCAACTTTCATGTGCAGGGTACGGGATTTTCTCCACGTTCCGTTTTTCATTCTGTGACCTTTGACTTCCTGATTTCTGCGGACGCAAATATCATATCCAATGAAACGGACTTTTTCGGAGCTGTGCGTTATCAGCGTCTTTTCCTCGCTTAGAGTTAATTTCAGCTCTGTGCTTAGAAATTCAGCGATTTCGGCTTTCAAGTCCTCACATTCCGCTTTTGTGCCGCACACACCTGCCAGCCAATCGTCCGCATAACGGACAAAAGTGAACTTCTTGTTGTCGGCAGGTTTGCAGGGCAGATTTCTCATAGCTTTCTTCTGTGCCCTATGCGTGTTTTCTCGGGAGAGACTTCCAGTTTCAGTCGCTCGGTAATCCACTTTGTAACAGCCTCCATGGTTTTCTCCGCGTCCTCACGATTTCGGCAGAAGATACGGAAGTCATCCGCATAGCGCACGATGAACATTTCCTTGAGGTTTGTCTCCCGCATTTTCTGGTAGCCTTTACTTTTGTCAAAGACCTCCGAAGTACGGATGATTCGATGCGTGCCGTAACGGTTTGCTACGGGATGTTCTACCCATTGGCTATCCACCCAGTGGTCAAGTTCGTTCAGCACCACGTTTGCCAGCAGCGGGGAGATAATCCCACCCTGCGGTGTTCCTTTTGTTGGATATACCGTGCTGCCATCCGGCATACGAATAGGCGCTTTCAAAATCCGCTTGATTACGAATAGAAGCTGCTTATCCTGGATACCCAGCGCCCAAAGCTGTCGGATTAGTTTGCTGTGGTTCACATTGTCAAAGAATCCCTTGATGTCAAACTCCAAAACATAGTGTAAATGCGCCCGCTGTAACAGGGAGTAAGTACGGGAGATTGCGTGCTCCACTGACCGATTCGGGCGGAACCCATAGCTGTTGTTGCTGAACTTAGCTTCACAGATGGGTTCCAGGATTTGTTTGATGCACTGTTGTACCAATCTGTCCCAGATGCAGGGAATACCCAGCGGCCTGGTTTTTCCGTTTGGCTTTGGGATGTCCTTCCGGCGCACTGGTTTGGGATGGTAGCCGTGCTCGCTGCCTGTGACCATTTTTCTGACCTTACCGATGACCTCAGCCGGTGGAAGCCGTCCCATGTCACCGATATTCTGCTTATCTGTTCCTGCTGTGTAGCTGCCTGTGTTGGTTTTGATATTCCTGTATGCCAGCATGATGTTGTCCGGGCTTAGTACCAGTTTCATCAGGCCGTTGAATACTTCTCCGGCTTTGCTTTTGGCATACAGTTCGTCAAATGTCTGCTGCACACCGTAATACTCGGCGTGCCGCTGGGCGTCCATACACAGGACTTTTTTCCTTTCTTTTGGCATAAGGCATCACCTCCAGTTTGGAAAAGTGACCCTTTTGGTCTTACTCGAATCCTTATGATTGGATTGAATAATGCCTGTTTCCACAATTCGACTTGTGACCATTCCTCTATCCCCATTACAGGGACTTCTTCGGTTCGATCACTACTTTTCAGCAGCGGTTCACCTGCTTATTGTTCTTCGTCAGGTTCTTCCTTAAGGAAGCCGCTGCCTTTCCTCGTTCCGGTAATTCTATCTGTGCATTTATACCTTTAGGTTTCCACTATGAGCCTGCCGGCGGGGTTGTGCCTGTAACACAACATGGTCGTTCGTAGGGCCAATTTCTACTAAACCACACCGGCTGCGCTTAAACGCACCCATACATTTCTATATGGTCTTCTTATAGACCCGTACATTCGCGGATTCGTCAGTTCGCCCGCTACGGCGAACATTCTAACCATGGGTATTTTGTAGACCCTTGGCATATAGGCAACACAGTCTGCCTCCAGACCGCTTTCGGCCGCCGTTGGCGGCGGCTACGGTTGCTCTCAGCCGTTGTCGTGGGGCTTCGTACACCGGCTTTGCAGCCGATGCACGCCCACCGAGGGCAGGCGTTTCAGGGCGTTACCCCGTCATTCCGCCTGTCAAATTACCAGTTATCCAAACAACGGTATTTTGTTGTTTGCCCGCTGACTTTTTACCGTCAGCGAACGAGTCGCACTCACCCAGAAATCGTCACCGGCTTTGCCCTCGCCCTTGGTGTTGGCGATCAGCGTCGTGACCAGCTTCAAAATGTCCTTTTCCGAGTGGATGTAGGCGAACGGGTTGTAGTGCATGGACTTCTTGAAGTTCAGGGAATTGAGAATCTTGATCTGATACCCGTTCTTTTGCAGCGCATGGCCGCAGGAAACCACGATGTCCCCTTTGGGATCGGTGACGACGAAGCTGGTGGGATAGGTTTTTGATGTGCATTGGAGCAGATTGGGCTTCAACCAAAAGCGGGTCTTGCCCGAACCGCTGCCGCCGACGATCAGGACATTTTTGTTCCGCGCCGTTTTTGGGTCTTTGGGGCGGCTGTTCATCGTCAGCCGCTCCGTCTGCGTGAGAATGATGTTGTTTTCAAATGCGGGATCGACGTAGGGCTTGATGTCCTCGGCGGTTCCCCATGAAGCGTTTTGTCAAGTGCTTTTTTGAGTTATTGACGCAAATTATCGTGAAAGTGCGAAAGTGCAAAGTGCAAAGGGTCTGCGTTTTGCACTTTCAGCTTGCGGGTTCGGGTGGCTGCTTCTTCTTGATGAAGTTGTACCATTGACCGCCGACACGCCTTGCGCCTAAAATGCCGCCCATGTTGCGCTTGGCGTTCTGTACCGTCCTTTCGGATATTCCGGCTTCGGCTGCGGCTTTTACAATGTCCTCACTGGCAAGCTCTTTCCCGTCTGCAAGCAGGTCAAGTATCAGCCGTTCCGCCTGCTCGGTCTTGGTGGCTGTGTTGCCGCCCGCGCCGGACAGCAGCTCGTCGGCGGTAATGTCATACTCGCCTATCCACGAAAAGCCCGTTTCCGGGTCAAGGCAAAAGGCTATGGGCTTGCCCTCCGGCGCAAGGGAAGATTTGTCATGGACGATAACGCGCACATTCGGTTCTCGCTTCACGCGCCCGATCAGCAGGACGCTCCTTGCTGCGGCGCGGAAGTCGATAGAACCTAAGCCCCGGTATGCGCTCTGCCCTCCGGCAGCTTTGTTGAGATGTCCGATAAGGATAACGGCGCACCCGGTACGCTCGGCAACATCGGCAAGGCGGCGGAACATGGGGCGCACTTCGTTTGCCCGGTTCATGTCGGTTTTTTCGCCCATGTACGCCTGTATGGGGTCAAGGATAATCAG
>OJPS01000879.1_pt1 | contig 22712 bp, 19 predicted proteins | sample 1598551 | NCBI WGS metagenome assembly OJPS01 (sample SAMN03922488, study PRJEB24848) | human gut metagenome | isolation source: stool sample | host: Homo sapiens | place: Germany | collected 2011-05 | reverse complement strand
GTGAACTGCGCCCCAAATCTTGGACGCCCTAAATAGCGACTAGGCCGCAAGGGCCTGATTCCGGAACTCCTCCGGGGTCAGGCCCTTCAATCTTACCTGCCTCCGGCTCGTGTTCCAGTGGACTATGTATTCCTCCAGGTCGCGTTTGAAATCCTCGAACGTCTTCCACTCGCGGCCCCGGTAGAACTCGTCCTTGACGTGGCCGAAGAGCTGCTCGGTGGCGGCATTGTCGATGCAGTTCGCCTTCCTGGACATGCTCTGGACGATGCCGGCGGCCTCGAGCCTGGATGTGTATGAGGCGTGCTGGTACTGCCAGCCCCGGTCCGAGTGCATGGTCGGGGCGGCGCCCTCGGGGATCTTGGACAGCAGCTCGTCGAGCATCCTCACCTGCTGGGCCATGTCGGGCGTGGTCGATATGTCGCTCGCCACGATCTCCTTGGTGCAGAAGTCCAGCGTCGGGGCCCAGTAGGCCTTGCCGCCAGCCACCTTGAACTCGGTGACGTCCGTCCCCAGCTTCTGCCACGGGGCCCCGGCGTCGAAATCCCTCGCGATCACGTTCTCGAACGTCCTGCCGACGACGCCCTTGTACGAGTTGTACCTGTGGTAGGCCGTCTCGCGTCTGATCCCGCAGCGAATCCCCATCTCGCGCATCATCTTGAGCACGGTCTTGTCGGCTATCACGGCCCCCTCTTCCGCCCTGAGGCACATCGCTATCTGCCGGTGCCCGCAGCCGTTGGCGGTGCGCGAGAAGATCTCGGCGGCCGCCTCCCGGAGCTCAGGGCGCGTGGGCCTCGGCGGGTGCGCGAGGGCGTAGTAGTAGGTCGACCTCTTGAGCTCGGCGCATGCGAGCAGGTGCCCGAGTGCGTGCCCCTCGGCGCGCAGGGCCGCGACCGCTTCGGCTTTCGCCCTGGTCAGAGCCCGTCCCTCTCGACCAGGGCGCGTAATTTTTTTAGGTAGGCCACCTCGGCCTCGAGCCTACGGCACCGCTCCTCGAGCTCCTCCTCGCGGGTCCGCGGCCTCGCCCTGGAACCGCTCGGCCGGCCCTTGGGCCTCGGGCGCAGGGCCTCCGCGCCGCCCTCGCGGTATAGCGCGCACCATCTCTTGAGCGGCGACATCGACATTATGCCGAACGCCGCCATCGCCTCGGCCTTCGTCATGCCGCCGTCGACGACGGCGGAGGCGGCGGCGACCCTCTGCTCGTATGTGTACCTGCCCTGCTTTCCGTCCATGCGCAGCAGCACCTCGCTCCCGAATGCGCGGTATATCTCCTGCCATCTTCTCACGGCTTCCGCGGGAAGCGAAAGGGCAATCGCGGCAGATTTATACCCGTGCCCGAGCTCGAAGAGCCCTATGGCCGCCTTCCTGGCCTCGACATCATGCTTCACCCTCAAATCAACGCGCATAAAGAAAGCCTCCCATTTCTCATGTCCAAGAAATGGGAGGCAGTTCAAAGACGGAGCCGGGCCTTTTCTGCATTTGACCAGATAAAACCTGCCAAAATGAACCTGTCCCTTTTTGGCGGGTTAGCGGAGCTTGCTGGTCTCGAAGTACTCGGGGAACTGGTCCAGAACCTCGGTTTGGTTGCGGAACATCATGTGCAGGTGCTTGCTGACCAAAAAGCTCGCTTCGATGGGGTCGCGACCGGCGATAGCGCGGCGAATCTGCTTGTGTTCGTTCACGATGTCCTGATTGTCGAGAACCTGCGTGGCAGCGCGCAGCCAGCGGAAGCGCTCCAGGTCGGCATTGGTCTCTTCGAGCCACGACCACACGGTGCTGCGACATGCGATGCTAAAAATCATGTGATGCATGAGGTTGTCGCTCAAAAAGAAACCGATGCGATCCTCTTCGGCCATGGCCTTTTCCTGCAGCACGATGGCGCGGTCGAGCTGCTCGATGCCAGCCGACGTGGCGCGCGCACAGCACTCCACGATCACCTGCTTTTCCAGATGCTCGCGGATGTAACAGGCACTCTCGGCAAGGGTGAGGTTGATGGGTGAGACGTAGGTGCCGCTCTGGGGCACGGTGCGCACCAGGCCTTCCTGCGCCAAGCGAACCAAAGCCTCGCGCACAGGGGTGCGCCCCATATCCAGGTCGTCGCAAAGTTGCTTGACGCCCAGCTTTTCGCCCGGCTTGTAGTCCAGGTAGACGATTTTGCGTCGAATGGTGTGGTAGGACTGGTCCTGTAGGCTCGTTTCCTGCTCGCCGACGTGCATCGATTCTTCCATAGCGCCTCGCAACTGTTCTATCAAACTCATATGTCAGTTGTTAATTATGCCGCGAATCAGCTCTCCGCGGTGGGTAATTCGGCTGTTGCCTGAGAACTATTGCGGCATCTTAGTCTGTGTTTGCGCAAGGCTGCGCTCAATGTTGCCGTATCATAAGCCGTCGCAAACGTGAAATAGAAAGAAGGAATCCCATATGCAACTGGCAAATATCGTACGCGAGCGCTGGAAAGGCGTTTTGTTCTGCCTGATCATCGCCATTCCCGCGACGTTGCTCGGCAAACAGGTTGAGGTGGTCGGCGGTCCGGTATTCGCCATCCTCTTTGGCATGGTCCTGGCGCTCGTCTTTCCCAAGAATCGTCGCGAACAGCTCGCCGCCGGCGTCACCTATACGTCCAAAAAAGTCTTGCAGTACGCGGTTATCCTGCTTGGCTTTGGCATGAACCTCTCCCAGATTCTGTCCAAGGGCGCCCAGTCGCTGCCGATTATCGTGGCGACAATCTCGACCTCGCTTGTCATCGCCTTTGTGCTCTGCCGCGTTATGAACGTGCCGGGCAAGATCGCGACGCTTGTGGGTGTGGGTTCGTCGATTTGCGGCGGTTCTGCCATCGCTGCGACCGCACCCGTCATCGATGCCGACGATCGCGAGATTGCCCAGGCTATTTCGGTCATCTTCCTGTTTAACGTTATCGCGGCGCTCGTGTTTCCGACGCTCGGCGGCATGCTCGGGCTGACCAACGAGGGCTTTGGCCTGTTTGCCGGTACCGCCATCAACGACACCTCGTCCGTAACGGCTGCGGCGAGCGCCTGGGACAGCATGCACCCCGGCGCCAATGTGCTCGAGAGCGCCACAGTGGTCAAGCTCACCAGGACGCTGGCCATTATTCCCATCACGTTGGTTCTCGCATGCTGGCAGATGCATCTGGCGCGCAAGGCCGGCGGTGACGCCAAAAGCACGTTCTCGCTTAAACGCGCGTTTCCCATGTTCGTGCTGTTCTTTGTGCTGGCGAGCGTGATCACCACGGTGCTTCAGCTTCCCGCGTCCTTTACGGCGCCCATCAAGGAGCTGTCGAAATTCTTTATTGTGATGGCCATGGCGGCTATTGGCTTTAATACCGATATCGTCGAGCTGGTCAAAAAGGGCGGCAAGCCCATCGCATTGGGCTTTTGCTGCTGGATTGGCATTGCGTGCATGAGTTTGGGAATGCAACACGTACTGGGAATCTGGTAGAGAAGTAGCTTGTTTGCGTGCTGGTTGCTGGTGAGCGCATTCTCACGGTGGAGCGATAGGAGCTCTTGCGGGTATGGCTTGTCCGCAGGTTTATAAGTCCCGAAGAGCTCTTATCGCCCCGCCAGGATGGCGATGCGGGGCAACACCTATACTCGCAGGACGGCGCTTTCTGCCCTATAGTGTTTGGTGAGCAATATCGTTCAATTTTGAAACGCTCGGTCGTGCGACCGTCGGCGGCTGCATGTCGCCGCGGACAGGGGCAAATCATGGATAGCGATGCCAAGCTGAACATCTTGACCGAGGCCCTGGCTGCTGCCGGGGCCTCGGCATTGGCAATCGATGCGCGTGGGGACGTCGCGATCTCGACCATGAATGACGCGGCGCTTGAGCGGGATGTGGCGGCTTTTGTAGCTGAGCGCCTCGACCGTATAGGAGACGGCGCGCGTCTGGTTATGGGGCGTGCGGGTGCGCGCCTGAGCCTGACCGTTCGCCCCACCGACAAAGAGGGCGGGGGACTTTGGGTCGTCGTGGTCCGCGAGGTGCGCGGTGCCGCGGCGCATGCGGGCATCGAGTGGCTCAACGCCGACGAAGTTGAGGCCCGCTACGAATCGAGCGCGTACGGCATCGTTGAGGGGGCGGCCTCGGTGGCTGCGCCGGTTGCAGAGAGTTACGCGCGCGGTGTGCCTCTTATGCTCGAGGGCGAGCTGGGAGCGGGTCAGGTCGAGATCGCCAAGCGCCTCTATCTGGACGGTCCTTTTGCCGATCAGCCCTTTGTTTCCGTTGCGCTCGATGAGCTCACCGAGCGCGGTTGGCGCCATGTACTCAAAAGCGTCGAATCGCCGTTGTTCCAAATGGGGCTGACCCTTTGCATTGAGGGCTGGAACGCGGTTGGCCCCCAGCGCCTCCGCGAGCTGGTCTCCACGATGACCGACACCGCGTTGGCGACGCGCTGCCATGTGGTGCTGACGGCGAATGACATGCCGGGCGGCGGCGAAAGTGATCAAGCCGCCTTTGTGACCGAGCGCTTCGCCTGTGCGGTGAGCGTCGCGCCGGCAATCGCCGAGCAGGGAGCCGCGTCGACGAAGGTCGCGCGCTATTTGGAATATCTCGCTGATGCATTTGGGACGGCAGCGCCTACGCTGTCTGCCGCGTCGACGAAGACGCTCGATGCTTACCGCTGGCCGCGCAACTATCTGCAGCTCCGCGAGGTCTCGGAACGACTGTATATATTGGTGGGGGCGGGCACGGTGGACCGCGCTGTAGCGGAGGAAGTGCTCGCCCAAGAGGATGTGATTAAGACCGCAACCTTTGGCGCCCCGACGCTCGAAAGTGACCTGTATATCCTGCGACCGCTGGCCGATACCGAGCGAGATATCGCGCATCTGGTTGTAGACCATCTCCACGGCAACCGAACCCGTGCGGCGGAGGTGCTGGGCATAAGCCGTACAACGCTGTGGCGCTTGCTGAAAGACGATGACCGTTGAGCGAGGCGCCCGTGACCGCGCGCGACGCGTGTGCTACAGTCCAAAGCGTTATTGTTTCGATTTGGTTACGGCGTGCGAGGGCATATGGCTGAGACTTCAAAACCGAGCCGCAGAAGGCGGAGCGCCGCGCCGGTTAACCGACGCACGACATCGGTGACGTGGGGCAAACACGCCTCGGGGTTTGATGGCTCGTTCAAGCGCACTAAATACGGCTATCCTTCGGCAAGCGCCCGCTTGGCAATGCAGGCAGAGTCCTCGCTGTGGGGCCGCAAACGCGTGGTGGGCTCAAAGCTCAAGCACGACGGAACGCTCGGTTACATCAGCCGCGGGGCGGCTCGCCGCAGCGGGCTCAATCCCGCCGGCTGGCATCGCTACGTGCCGATCGTGGCCGCCGTTGCAGTGATCGTCATCGCGCTCGCTGCGCTCGGATATGCCGGCGGTGGCGCCAACTTGGACGCAGTGTTTAAATCGCCCGAGCTCGCGCATGCAGGCACAGAAGTTATCGAGGGCGCTCAGACCCAGACGGGTGTCGCGCCCCAGCGCGGTATCGTCGCGGCGGCCTCCACCATCGCCGATGCGCAAAAGGACGAGGACGAACAAGGCAGCGAAGCCGAAACGACCCAGACGAACGAAACGACGACAACTCAAATATCAACATAGCTTGCCGGCAGAAGGGGACGTTCCTTTTCTGCCGGCAGTTTGGGACACTCCTGCGCTACTTGACGTATACCACGTTGTCGCGGCGGGGTTTGGGCTCGGGTAGCGTGTCCTCGGCATAGCCCAGAATGCAGTGACCGACGCCGCGCAGACTGCCGTCGGCGGGCAGGCCCCAGCTGGCCAGCAGCTCCAGGCCCTCGCCCGAGTCAAAGACCTCATGCGCGCGGTGAATCCAGCACGAATCGACACCCAGCGCATAAGCGGCGTTGAGCAAGTTGCCCATGGCGAGCGAGCCGTCTTCCAGATGTGTGGGCACGCTGCGGTCAACCAGCACCACCACAACGGTCTTGGCGCCATAGAAGGGGTCGCTGTTGCTGCCCATGACTTGCGCGTTGAGCTGCGAGAGACGCTCGACGGTCGCGGGGTCGGTGACGGCGACAAACGTCACCGGCTGGCGGCCCATGCCGCTCGGTGCATATTGGCCGGCTTCGATAATACGTGCAAGCTTTTCGGCCTCGACGGGACGATCGCTGTAGTTGCGGCAGCTGCGGCGGTGAATGAGTGCTTCGATAGTCTCCATGGTGTCTCCTTGCGGTGGCGTTGCAGATGCCCCGTTCATACCCGTCGGGCTCAAACGATAGACGGTCAATTGCCCGGCCAAAAGGATAGATTCCAATTGGGAAAGTAGGTTTGCATAAAAGTACCTTCAGAATGTGACAAACAAATGGGATGGTTAAACGTTTTATCCCGTCTACCCTGCGGTTTTTTACCACTTGCCTAAATGACGAACGCATAACCTCTGATAAAGGTTTTACTAAAGGAGTACCAACGTTTATCAATGCGCCGTGGTGGCGCCGGGCCAGGAGGTAACATCATGTTCCAGGCTGGAGATGTCGTCGAGACCGATTTCGAAGGATTTCTGAAGCTGCTGCGTTCCAAGACGCGCGCTTTCGTGTCGATCAACGATCACGAGTACTACATCACGCACACCGATGGCTATTGGCGTGTTCAGGATTGCGAGGCCCTCAACGACAAGGGCCACTTTACTGACTGTTCTGAGTTGGTCAACACGGTCTGCGAGGTCGTCGAGCTGCCGTGGATTGCCGGCAAGAGCCTGCATGACAGCTTCTCGGGCGCTACGGTCTATGAGGCCGTCGCCGCTTAACAGGCAATAAAACCCGATTTTCACGTGACCGCTGGCGCCGCCCCCGCGCCGGCGGTCTTTTTCTGTCGATAGGCCATAAAAGTGCACGCATTTGCGGAGAGGCTGTTGACGATAGTCAAAACTCGGACTAATCTAGAGACATAAAATTGGTCAAAAATCGGACAATCGAATGGTGGGATAGATGAATGGTGCGGTTAAACTGGTCGACTTCGACCGGTTGCTCAATGGACTCGACCATATCTATTCGGAGTTCTCGCGTGCCTGCGGCCTTTCGGACTGCGCTTACTGGATGCTCGTCGATACCAGCACGGCGGGCGGCAGTATTGCCGTAAGCCGTCTGACAAGCGAATGGTTCTACAGCAAGCAGACCATCAATTCGGCAATTAAAACCTTGACGGCGCGGGGCTTCGCAACGTTGGAGTTTGCCGAAGGCAGTCGTAAGAACAAGGTTGTGAGCCTGACCGAAGAGGGCAGGCGATTTGCCGAGCGTTATGCGCTGCCGGCACTCAAGGCCGAGCAGCGAGCCTTTGGCGCGCTTGAGCCATGTGAGCAGCGCGAGATTATGCGCTTGATCGGCAAATTCTCTCAGGTGCTCGGCGACGAGTGCGAGACATTTAAACAGCAGGTGGCAGCCGCAAGCCAGATGCAAGATCGACGTGAGGGGGAGTCGTGCGACTGTTAATGAGGTTTTTGAAGCCATATCGAGGGCTTGTCGCAGTGACACTGCTGGTGCTGCTGGTGGATAACGTCGGTACGCTGTTGGTTCCCACGATGCTGGCGAACATGGTCAACACCGGTATTACCACGGGCGATGTCGACTACATTTTACGCAACGGCCTATACATGTTTATCGCGACCAGCATGGCTAGCGGCGGCACGGTGCTGGGCTGCTATCTTTCGGCGCGCCTGGCCGCCAACGTGGCTTGCGATATCCGCAATGCCGTGTACGACAAATCGCTCGAGCTCGCGGCCAGCGATTTTGAGCGCTTTGGCACCGGATCGATGATCACGCGCTCGCTCAACGACATCAACGTGATTCAGCAGGCGATTCTGCAGACCATTCAGCTGGTGCTGCCGGTGCCGTTCTTGGCTGTGGCGGGCATCATCTTCGCCTGGTTTATCGATCCTGCCATGGGCACACTTCTGGGCGTAGTCGTTGCGATTGTGCTGGTGGCGGCGGTCTTTACGGTTGCCAACGCGGCTCCGATCTTTATGCGCTTGCAGAGCTTTATCGACCGCATGAACGTGGTGCTGCGCGAAAACATCGTGGGCGTGCGCGTCATCCGCGCGTTTAACAAGGAGCGCCATGAGGAGCAGCGCCTAGACGAGGTGTTTAGCGATTACGCGGCCAACGCCATTAAGGTCAACCACCTGTTTGTGGGGCTCGACAGTTCCAGCTTCTTTTTGATGAACATCGCCGAGGTGGCGGTGCTGTGGGTGGGCGGCAACCGCGTAGGCGCCCACGCCATGCAGATTGCGAGCATCTCTGCGGTGCTGGAGTATGCAATTCTGATCCTGTTCTTTGTGATGATGGCCCAGATGGTGGTGCTGACGCTTCCGCGTGCTGCCGCGTGCCTGAACCGTGCGCAGCAGGTGTTGGAGATTGAGCCGAGCATCGTCGATGGCGAGCGCACGCTGGATGACGGGGCGCGCGAGCCCCAAGACGAAGCCGATGCGGTGGCCGTGTTCGACCACATGTCGTTTCGCTTTGACGACGCCGACGAGGACACGCTGTGCAATTTGAACTTTACTTGTCGTCGCGGTCAGACGACCGCAATCGTCGGCTCGACGGGTTCGGGCAAGTCGACGGTGGCCAAGCTCTTGCTGCGCTTCCACGATGCCACCAAGGGCGCCATTCGCCTGGACGGTGTCGATCTGCGCGAGCTTACGCAAGACGAAATCCGCGGGCGCATTGCCTATGTGCCGCAGAAGGCGTGGCTGTTCTCGGGCACGGTGGCGAGCAACCTTCGCTTTGGTAACGAAGGCGCGACCGAGGCGGACATGCTTCATGCGCTGCGGGTTGCCCAGAGCACTTTTGTGCTCGATCAGCCGCAGGGGCTCGATACCCCGGTGGCGCAGGGCGGCACGAACTTTTCGGGCGGCCAGCGCCAGCGCCTAGCCATTGCTCGCGCGCTCATGAAGCGCGCCGACCTATATATCTTCGACGATAGTTTTTCGGCCCTGGACTTTAAGACCGATGCCGCCCTGCGCCATGCGTTGCAAGATGAGACGCGTGACGCTGCGGTGCTCATCATCGCGCAGCGCATCTCGACGATCTTGCACGCCGACCAGATTGTCGTGCTCAGGGATGGCGAGGTTGTGGGTCTGGGCACGCATGGCGAGCTTATGGAAACCTGCGAGGTGTACCGCGCCATCGCGGAATCGCAGATGAAGGGAGGTGAGTAGCATGACCGAGGAGCTCAAGAAGCAGGGCGGCGTTGATGACGCCGCTGCCGCGGGACTGGTCGAGGAAACGGCTGCCGCGTCGACCGAGCTGGATGACGCCGCCAAGGCTGCGGCCGAGCGCGAGGCTCGCCGCCAAGCGCTCTACGAGGAAAACGAACGTGCCGAGGACGAGCGCGCCCGCGCCGAGGCAGAGCGTATGCGCGACGTGGACGACGAAGACGAGGACGAGACGCCCCGCGACACCTGGGCGACGGTGCGCCGCCTGTGGAGCGAGGCCGCCGGCGACCATTGGCGCTTCTATATCGTGTTCGCGAGCATTGTGTTCTATGTCATCTTTAACACCGCCGCGCCGGCATATAGCGCCCGCGTGATCGATGAGCTGTGGGGCCACATTCAGGTGGCGTTTGCCAACGACACCACTTTCAGCATCACCTGGGAGAACTGCGGCAAGACCATTTTCGTCTACTTTATGATCTGGACTGCCGCTGCCTCGTTCTATGCGCTCCAGAGCTTTTTGATGTCGAGCGTGGCCGAACGCCTCAATCTGCGCCTGCGCAACCGCATCGCGCAAAAGCTCAACCGTCTGCCGCTCGCCTATTTTGACGCGCATCGTCCCGGCGAGGTCGTCAGCCGCGCGACCAACGACCTGGACAAGATGTCCGAGAGCATGCAGCGCGGATTGCTGCAGCTGCTCGTGTCGATCGGCACGGTTGTTGGTGCTGTGAGCGTGATGTTCGTGTTCAGCGTGCAGCTTACGCTCGTCTTTCTGTTCTTTACGGCACTGTCGCTGCTGGTGACGAAGGTCGTCTCGCGCCGCACACACGATGTGACGGGCGAGCGCCAGGAGTGGGTGTCCAAGATTACGAGTGCGGTCGAGGAAGGCTATTCGGGCCGTCTGGTGATCCGCGCGTTTAACCGCGAACGTCAGAGCTCCGCTGAGGTGCACGAGGCTTCGAAGGAACTGGCTCGTGTGAGCACCAAGGCCGACTTTATGATCAATGCTGTCGGCCCCGCAGTGCGCTTTATCGGCCGTTTGGCGCAGATCGTTATTGCGCTTGTGGGCTGCAGCATGCTGGTTGCCGGTCACATGACCGTCGGCGTGTTCCAGGCGTTCTTCCAGTTTATCTACGAGGCGTCCGAGCCCATGACGCAGTTGTCGTTTACCTTCAACTCGCTGCAGAGCGCGCTGGCGAGTGCAGAGCGCGTGTTCGACCTGCTCGATGAGCCCGAGATGGAGGCCGATCCGCTGCCGGACAAGGCCGCCAAGCTGCCGGGTCGCGTGGAGGGCCGCGTCTCCTTTGAGCATGTGCGCTTTGGTTATTCGCCCGACAAGCCGCTTATGCGCGACGTGTCGTTTACCGCCGAGCCGGGCCAGAAGATTGCCGTGGTGGGAACCACGGGCGCAGGCAAGACGACGCTCATCAACCTGCTCATGCGCTTCTACGAGATTGACGGCGGGCGTATTACGCTCGATGGCGTGGATACGGGCCGCATGGACCGCGGCGAGCTACGGCAGCAGTTTGGCATGGTGCTGCAGGACGCCTGGCTGTTCGATGGCACGATTGCCGAGAACATCGCCTACGGCTGCCCCGAGGCAACGCGCGACGAAATTGTGGCCGCCGCTCGTGCCGCGCAGGTCGACTTCTTTGTGCGCACCATGCCGCAGGGCTACGACACGCGCGTGGCCAACGATGCCGAGAGCATCAGCCAGGGCCAGCGTCAGCTGCTGACCATCGCACGCGTGCTGCTCAACAACCCGGCGATTCTCATCCTGGACGAGGCGACCTCAAGCGTGGACACGCGTACCGAGCTTGCCATCGGCCGTGCCATGGATGCGCTTATGCGCGGGCGCACGAGCTTTGTGATCGCACACCGCCTGTCGACGATTGTGGATGCCGACCTGATCTTGGTCATGGATCACGGCAACATTATCGAGCAGGGCACGCATAAGGAGCTGCTGGCTGCCGAGGGTGCCTACGCCGACCTCTATCTGAGCCAGTTCGCATAATGTGACAAAGGGACAGTCTCTTTGCCACATCACAAATAAGGCGCGCCGGGGGTGAATCCTCTGGCGCGCCTTTGCGTTGGCGTCAATGTCGTCGGTGGTCGTCCGCCTCTAGCGTTCGTCCATGAGCTTGGCGACGAGGGCTTTGAGCTCGGCCACCTCTCGCTCGAGTTCCTTGACGCGGCGGGCATTCTCGGTGATGCCCTGGCGGTTGAGGGCACTCTGCTCGGCGGCGTCATCGGGCATGTACTCGCGATGCTGCTTGGCATCGAAGCTCTCCTCGAACACGCGGCAGCCGTTGCGCTTGATGATGCGTCCTGGCACGCCCACGACGGTGCAGTTGTCGGGCACGTCCTTGACGACAACCGAGTTGCCGCCGATTTTGACGTTGTTGCCGATGCGGATGTTGCCGAGCACCTTGGCGCCCGTGCCCACGGTGACGTTATCGCCGAGCGTTGGGTGGCGTTTGCCGGTCTCGTTGCCGGTGCCGCCGAGCGTAACGCCCTGGTAGAGCACGCAGTTGTCGCCCACAATGGTGGTCTCGCCGATGACGACGCCCATGGCATGGTCGATAAAGAAATGCTTGCCGATCTGTGCCGCGGGATGAATCTCGACGCCGGTGATGTGGCGGGTGATTTGCGAGAGCACGCGGGCGAGCGAGCGATGGCCATGCTCCCAGAGCCAGTGCTCGGGCACGTGGTTCCACTTGGCGTGCAGGCCAGGATAGGAAAGGAAGATGACCAGACCGTTTTGCGCGGCGGGGTCCTGCGCTTGGACGGTCTTGATGTCCTCGCGAATGGTATTGATAAAGCTCACCGGCCGCCCTCCCTTAGCGCCATGGCAATGCGATTCAATAAAGTATAGCGATTCGCTAGGGATTAGGAAGAACAATCTTGGCGGCATTGCGCAACAGGTGTCAGTTATGCAAACTTGCTGGTAATGGAGTCATGCTTTTGTGGGGTTGCGCACGAGGGGGCGCCGCAACCGTATACTGGTCAACTTGGACGTATCCGCGCCCACAACTGAGAGGTTTTACTTCATGGGTTTCATCAATTTTATCGCCGAGCTGCTCAAAGACCCGCGCACCGCGATTGCCAGCTGGATCGCCGCCGGCCCGCTTATGGCCTACGGCTGCGTGTTCCTGATCATTTTTATCGAGACGGGCGTGGTGTTCTTCCCGTTCCTTCCCGGCGATTCGCTGCTGTTCGCCTCGGGCTTCTTTGCCCACAACGGTGGCTTTAACATCGTGGCCCTGCTGGCCGTCGCATGGGCTGCTGCCATCCTGGGTGACCAGTGCAACTTTATGATCGGTCACTTCTTTGGCAAAAAGATTATCGCTTCGGGCAAGGTCAAGGCTATGACGCCCGAGCGCATCAAAAAGTCCGAGGATTTCTTGGACAAGTGGGGTCACCTGGCTATTTTCCTGGGCCGCTTCTTCCCGTTTATCCGCACCTTTGTGCCCTTTATCGCCGGCATGGGCGGCATGCACTGGCGCAATTTTGTCATCTTTAACGTGCTGGGTGGCATTACCTGGTCAACGCTCTTTACACTGCTGGGCTACTTCTTTGGTGGCATTCCCTTTGTGCAGGAGCACTTTGAGCTGCTGATCGTCGGCATCGTTGCCGTATCGATCATCCCGACCGTGGTCGGTCTGGTTAAGGCTAAGCTGGGCAAAAAGAACGCGTAGCTCGAGCCAGCGCGCAAACCGTGCAGTTGAGGCCCGTCACCGCTTACGGTGGCGGGCCTCTTCAGCTTCGGTCAAATGAAATTACTTTAGTTAGTTAAAGAAAAACGTTTTATCCGACGCGCGTGCGGAGTACAATCTCGTGCATGCGAATCGACGTGCCATCGGTTTTGATGCTGTTCGCGTGTCCCGTCCGGCTCTACGCTCCGGGCGTGCGACGTTGCGACGCGGTCGGCCTCGGTCCTTGCGTGCGGGTTCGCGAGTATGCAACTGTGTATGTAAGGAGCGACATATGACTGTCGAGAAGAAGGATATCGATTGGGGTAGCCTCGGCTTTGGCTACATGAAGACCGATTACAGCTACGAGGCCCATTGGAAGGATGGCGAGTGGGACGAGGGCGGCCTGACCACCGACCACACCCTGCATGTCTCCGAGTGCGGTGGCATCTTCCATTACTGCCAGGAGGTCTTTGAGGGCCTGAAGGCCTACACCGCCGAGGACGGCAGCATCGTCTGCTTCCGTCCCGACATGAACGCCGAGCGCATGTATAACTCTGCCCAGCGCCTCGAGATGCCCCCGTTCCCCAAGGACAAGTTCGTTGAGGCCGTCAAGCAGGTCGTCTCTGCCAACGTCGCCTGGGTTCCGCCCTTCGGCTCCGGCGCGACCCTGTACGTGCGTCCGTTTATGATCGGCTCCGGTGACGTGATCGGCGTGGCTCCCGCTCCTGAGTACACGTTCCGCATTCTCGTGACCCCGGTCGGTCCGTACTTTAAGGGTGGCCTCAAGCCCGTCAAGCTGCGCGTTTCCGAGTATGACCGTGCCGCACCGCACGGCACCGGCAACATCAAGGCCGGCCTGAACTACGCCATGTCCCTTAAGCCCACGATGGAGGCCCATCGCGAGGGCTATGCCGAGAACCTGTATCTCGACTCCGAGTCCCGCACCTATGTCGAGGAGACCGGTGGCGCCAACGTCCTGTTCGTGAAAGAGGATGGCACGCTCGTCGTTCCGCAGTCGCACACCGACTCCATCCTGCCCTCCATCACCCGTCGTTCGCTCGTTCAGGTCGCTCAGGACCTGGGCATGACCGTTGACCAGCGCCCCGTCGAGTGGGCCGAGGTCAAGGCCGGCACCTTTGTGGAGTGCGGCCTGTGCGGCACCGCTGCCGTCATCTCTCCGGTTGGCGAAATCGACAACAAGGTTTACGGCGCCGACGAGACCGTGACCTTCCCGGCTGGCTACACCGAGATCGGTCCCGTGATGAAGAAGCTCCGCGAGACCCTGACCGGCATCCAGTCCGGTGCTGTCGAGGACAAGCACAACTGGGTTTACACCGTCGCGTAAGCTGTCTTAGCTGTCCGGCCCGAGGGCGACCTTCCTTTCCGGCGCGTCCTCGGACATGAAAGAACCTCCGCTGCGCACTTCGTGCGGCGGAGGTTCTTTCGTCCTGCGGAGTGCGCCGGAAAGGAAGGTTGCGCTTTTGTTTTGGTTCGCGCCATGTGGGGGTGGTGGCGACGTGCATTTTTGCGAGTATTCTGCAGTCGAAGGCCCCTGCATACCAACCTCGGGCAAAAAATCTGGATTTCTCGATGTTTTCTACGGATGATGGGCGGGGTTATGGGCTTATAGCGTTTGATTTGCAGGGACATTCGCGGTCTTTGGCACTTATCGTGGCGCCCGAAGCTCTTGGTTATGTTGAATACTCCTAAAAATGCACGGCGCTTAGAGGGGGACCTTTGCGAAAAAGGAAACCGCCCCGTCGAAGTATGCATTCGACGGGGCGGTTTATACATTTGGACGATTAAGGATGCGCTGCCAAACTACTAGAACTTGACGGTCGGGGCCTGGCGGCCTGCTTCGGCGGCCTCGAAGCCCTGGCGCTCCTTAAACTGAAAGATGCCGGCAAAGATGACAGCCGGGAACGTCTGAATGGCGTTGTTGTAGCTGAGCACGCAATCGTTGTAGCTCTGGCGTGCGTAGCTAATCTTGTTCTCGGTATCCTCGAGCGATGCCTGCAGCTGCGTAAAGTTGGTGTTTGCCTTAAGATCGGGATAGGCCTCGGCTACGGCGAAGAGCTGACGCAGCGCACCGGTCAGCACGTTGTCGGCTTCCATCTTGGCCTCGGGCGTGGTGGCCTTGACGGCGGTGTTACGCGCGCTGATCACGGCGGAGAGCGTCTCCTGCTCGTGCTTGGCGTAGCCCTTGACGGTCTCGACCAGGTTGGGGATCAGGTCGTTGCGGCGCTGCAGCTGCGTATCGATGTTCTGCCAGGCGTTATCGATGCGGTTACGCTTGGTGACCATGTTGTTGTAGATGCCGGCGATGGCGCAGACAATCACAATGACAACAACGATGCCGATGATGACGGTAATCATGATGTCTCCGTTTCGAATGGCCGCGGCGGCATGCGCCAGCTGCCGTTGGTATAACGCTACTAGTATACCCGCAACGTTTTGCCGTGCCGAACTTTCCGGCAAGCGTTATGTTTTCGGCGGGGTCGGTACCGGGGCAAAGCGCGCGAGGTACAGGTGTAAGATATGCGACAGATTGACGAGTGTTGTCTTTGCCCTGAGGATGGCGATACCAGTGGACCTTCGCATTAAGAAAACCTACCGCGCCCTGTTCGATGCCTTCACCGAGCTTCTCGAGGAGCATCGTTTTGAGGACCTGACGGTTGCCATGCTGTGCGACCGCGCCATGATTCGCCGCACGACGTTCTACAAGCACTTTCGCGACAAGAACGATTACTTTGCCTTTTATATCGATGAGCTTATGTCGGGCTTGCCGCAAAAACAGCCCGATGAGGCCGGCGCGGTATCTGCCGAGGACGTGCGCGCGCTTCGGCACGCGATTTTGGACGATGCCATGGATTTGATTCTGACGCACGAGCGGCTCATGGATAACATTTTGGCAAGCAGCATGTCGGGCATGTTGACCAACGTTATTTGCGACCGCATTGCCCGCTCCATCCGCGAGCGTGTGATGAACGTGCTTGCCGAGGATGCCCTGGCCCCCGTGTCACTCGAGACGACGTCTGAGTTTGTCGCCGGCGGTATTATTCGACTTTTCACGATATGGTGGGAATCGGGCCACGATCTTGAGCGTCGACCTGAGATGGCCGACGTGGTCGATGCGCTGTTCGAGCGAACCATGACGCCGGTGCATCACTAGAAGTGGCGGAGAGAGGGGGATTCGAACCCCCGGAACGCTCTCGCGCTCAACGGTTTTCAAGACCGCCGCATTCAACCGCTCTGCCATCTCTCCGTGAGTCGTAATGATAGCATCGTTTTGAATTTGCAACAGGGAAGGCGAACGATGACGATCACCGAAATCGACGAGAAGTTCATGCGCGAGGCGTTGGCGGAGGCTCGCGCCGCCGCTGCGGTGGGCGAGGTACCGATTGGTGCCGTGGTGGTGCGCGACGGTGAGATCGCCGCGAGGGCGCACAATCGGCGCGAACTCGACCAGGACCCTTCGGCTCATGCCGAGTTTGCGGCCGTGTGCGCCGCTGCCCAGGCGCTCGGTCGCTGGCGCCTTTCCGACTGTACGGTCTATGTGACGTTGGAACCCTGCTGCATGTGCGCAGGCCTTATGGTTAACGCGCGCGTGGGGCGCTGCGTGTATGGCGCGAGCGACGCCAAGGCGGGCGCGTTGGGATCCCTATACGATTTGAATGCCGACTCGCGCCTGAATCATCGGTTTAACGTGACGGCTGGGGCCTTGGCGGATGAATGCCGTGAGCTGCTGAGTAGCTATTTTGACGGTCTGCGCGGAGCGGGCGGCGCTGATTGCGGCTGTGGGGCCGATCTTGAAGCACACGCCGCTCACGCCGCAGCGCTCGCGGGTGCCGAAGAGGATGCTGGCGCGGCGGTTGATTTTGGCCCCGTGCAGCGCCGGCCCCGCCGTGTGCTGTTGGCGATCGACTCCTTTAAGGGCAGCGTTTCGAGTGCGCAGGCGGAGGCGGCGGTTGCCGAAGGCGTGCGCCGCGTTTGGCCCGATGCCGAGGTGTGCACATTGCCGCTGGCGGATGGCGGTGAGGGGACGCTCGATGCCGTTGCCGCGTGCGGCGGTGAGATTGTGACCTGCGAGGTGGCAGGTCCCTTGGGCGACCGCGTGTCTGCCCGGATGCTGGTTGATGTCGAGCGCGAGTCCTCGGTCATCGAGATGGCCGAGGCGGCCGGCATTGGGTATTCGCCTTGCACGGAGTCGTCGGCGCTGGCTGCTACAACCTATGGCGTGGGCGAGCTCATGCTTCGCGCAGTTCGCATGGGCGCAAAGACTATCTATATTGGCTTGGGCGGCAGTGCCACCAACGACGGTGGCGCCGGCATGCTGCAGGCGCTGGGCGCGCGTGTGGTCGATGATCAGGGCTGCGATGTCGCCCCCGGTCTTGCCGGACTTGAGCGGGCGGCGAGCGTTGATTTGGCGCCAGCGCTTCGGGCTTTGGATGGCACTCGTATTGTTGTGCTTTCGGATGTCGATAATCCGCTCGTAGGGCGTCGCGGCGCGCTTGCGGTGTTCGGCGGACAGAAGGGTCTGCCGGCGGGCGACATCGAGACGCTGCGCAGGTGCGACAGCTGGATGGTCGGCTACGGTCGCCTGCTCGATGCGGCAATTTTCGAGGCGCGAGCCCAGGGGTTGTTGCGCACACCCGAGAACGCACGGACATTTGGCTCGGTGCTTGGCGTGCCCGGCGCGGGCGCTGCCGGTGGCTTGGGCGCGGCGTTGCTGGCGCTCGGCGCGGAGCTACGCTCGGGTGTGGAGACGGTGCTCGATCTCGTGGGGTTTGACGAGCGCGTGCGCGATGTCGACCTGGTCATTACAGGCGAGGGCAATATGGATGAGCAATCCGCCGCTGGAAAGGCGCCGGTTGGTGTGGCTCGCCGCGCCAAGCGATATGGCAAGCCGGTGGTCGCCGTCGTGGGCGGTCGCGCCGTCAACCTGGATGCGGTGTGTGAGCATGGCATCGACTTGGTGCTTCCGATCTGCCGCAAGCCCATGCCCCTCGACCAGGCGCTCAACCCTCAGGAAGCCACAACCAACCTCATCTGCGCCGGCGAAGCAGCCGCCCAAGCCTACGACCTTGGCCGCATCTAAAACTCATCCCCTCGATAAGTTGCGGTGAAATAGTTCCTATTTGGCGGCTCAAACAGCAAAAACAGGAACTATTCCACCGCAACATCAAGAATGGCTATCCGAGGCTGGCCGCCTTGGGCCTTGGATCGGACCGTCCGCCATGAAATGCGGCCATCTACTACGTTTAGCCGAGCACCCTCGACCATCCCGGAATATGCAAAAATAAAACCGCAGGTAGACGGCTTGCCGATTTTTGAAAAAGCCGGCTATGGTTGGCTCCTACGGCTTAAACGTAGTAGATAGGCCCCTTTCGTGGCACGGCGTCAGACCAGTCTAATTGGGATGGGGCTTATTTGACTGCTTGTCGATCTGATTGCCCGAGTAGTCAAAAAAGCCCCGTCCCAAATTAGCTACCTTGCTCTGCTGGACGGGAGCGGGTAATATATATCGAGCGCCTAGCGCGTTCGATGGGTTCGGATGACGACATGTTCCGAATCTGGTCAGGTCCGGAAGGAAGCAGCCATAAGGAGCCTCTGTCGGGCATCCGAATCCATCGAGCGCACGGGCGTTTTTTGGTGCCGCGACATGGCCCGGCCGGCGGCGAGGTATTTGGTGTCTCGCTGGTCCTCGGCTTCGCCTGCGGGATCGCTCGACTACCAAACACCTCGCCGCCGGTCGGGCCCCGTCGTCCAAAAATCACCCGTAAAGGCGCGTTTATCTAATTAAATCTATCCCTTGCGGAATGCGGCTTGCTGGTGTTGTCTGGGCATTGAAGGCTATGTGGTTCAAGAGGCGGCGGTGCTGTTGCTTGAATTTTTACAGTTAAAGAGGCCCGTTTCCCTGGGTTGGGGAAACGGGCCTCTTTTTGTCTCTGGGTTTGTGGATTGGCGAAGGTAGTATGCTTTGGCGGCTATTTTGAGTTCTTGAGGCGGCGTGTGGCTGTGGCGGTTATTCCGAGGCCTGCGGCGGCGACTGCTGCGAGTGCGATTGCGCTCGGCGCTGCATCGCCCGTGTTCGCGAGCTTGCCGGCGGTCGTATCTGCTTGCTTGCCGCTGCTCGAGTTCGCCTGCTTGGTGGAGCTTGGCGGGGTATTTTTGCCGGTCGCGGACGAGCCGGTGGGCTGTGTCGTCTCGGTCGGTTGCGCTGAGCCGGAGGGAGGTGTTGTCTCGGTGGGTTTTGTTATCTCGGGTGAGGCGGCCTTATCTGCTGCGGCTTTTGCCTCTTCGTATGCCTTGCAGGCATCGTCATAGGCCGTTTGCGCCTTTTTCAAATCGTCGAGGAGCGCATCTCGCTTGGCTATGTCCTCATCGATGTGGGCTTTAGCTTCCTCCGCCTCACTTTCGGAATCCTGAACCTGTCTTTCCTGGCTTTCGAGCCGGCGTCGGTAGGAGTGAAGATCATCTTCACAAGATTTCTCTCGCCTTTCTGCCGACATGATCTCACGTCGCAACTGCTTAATATGCTCTTTAGTAGCTGTGCTGGGCTCCTCGTCGCCGAGTGCTTCAAGTGCCTTATCTAATTCTGCCTGAAGGCCGCTTGTCCGGCTGTGGGCCTCATCGTATTTGGCTTGGGCTGCATCGACGTTCGCTTGCATGGCGGGAAGGCGTTCCCTCCGTTTGGCGGCTTCCGTCACCACCATGTCGTAGATCTCTTGAAAAGCGGCAATGTCATCATCGATTGCCGCAAGTTTCTCGGGACTTGCGGCAACTTTTGCGGCCTCGAGGGTTTTGAGCGCTTCCTGCATGGCTGCATACGCTTTTTCTTTTGCGGCGGCCGCATCTTCCGTCTGCAAGGCAACTGCACCGGTGGGGGAACTGGTTTCTGCCGCAATTGCCGTTACGGGGGCGATTCCCGCGACAAGTGCCGCGGAAAGGGCGATGCCCACAGTTGCTCGTCTTGCTCTTCTTGCGAGAATGTCGTTCATCTCGGCACCTCATTTCAAGGGTCGGCGACTAACTTGGTAGCACTAATGTAAGTATATCAGGCGGTCGACCCGACACTGGCTGGGTGTGCGCGTGCCTCTCCGCTTCTTTGGAAACCGAATCCCATTAGAAATGGCGAGTTGTTTACTCGTCTTTTGGGCTCACCGTACTATCATGATTCGAATTGAGTGTGAATGATGATAGGGAGCGCCTTTTTATGATTGAGCTGCTCAGGCGTTTTGGTGGCAAGTTTCGCCGGTATATGGTGATTGGCCCTGCGTGTAAGCTGATCGAAGTGATCTTTGACCTGCTGACGCCGCTGGTGATTGCCCAGATGATCGATAAGGGTATTGGCGCACACGATGTCAACGCCGTTATCCACTACGGCATGGTACTTGGCGCCATGGCTGTGATCGGCATCTCGTTTACGCTCGTCTGCCAAAAGATGGCGGCGCTCACCTCGCAGGGCATGGGCACCGATATCCGCGGTGCGCTCTACCAGCACATCAACAAGTTGAGCTATGCCGAACTCGACCGCTTTGGCACGCCGTCGCTTATCACCCGCATCACCAACGACGTCAACCAGGTGCAGCTCGCTGTGGCGCTGGGCGTACGCATGCTCATCCGCTGGCCCTTCTTGGCGGTGGGCTCTATGTGCGCGGCCCTTGCCATCGACCTTAAGCTCGGCATGATCTTCTTGATCTGCACGCCCGCTATCGGCCTGGTGTTTTGGTTTGTCATGGCGCGCTGTATCCCGTATTACAGGCAGCTGCAGGCAAAGCTCGACCGCATCGCGCTTATCTGCCGCGAGGGGCTTTCGGGCGCCCGCGTTGTTCGCGCCTTTGTGCGTGAGGACCACGAGCGCGAGCGTTTTGCCCAAGCCGCCGATGACCAGGCCAATACTGCCATCGCGGTGGGCAAGCTCTCGTCGGTTCTCAACCCCGTGACGTTTTTGGTGATGAACCTGGGTGTGTGCGCCATCCTGTGGGTGGGCGGCATTCAGGTCAACGTGGGCGAGCTCACGCAGGGCCAGGTCATGGCGTTTGTGAACTACATGACGCAGACCCTGACCTCCATCGTGTACGTCGCCAACCTGGTCGTGGTCTTTACCAAGGCGAGCGCGAGTGCTTCGCGTATCAACGAGGTGCTCAACTGCGAGCCGAGCATCACCGACGAGGGCAATCAGTCGGTTGCGCTGCCCAAGCCGGGCAATGTCGCTCCAGTTCCTGCGCTGAGCTTGAGCCATGCGAGCTTCTCTTTTGGCGCCGGCGCTGCCAACGCCGTCAACGATGTGACCCTGGAGCTCCCACTGGGCAAGACGCTCGGCATTATCGGTGGCACGGGTAGCGGCAAGTCCACACTCGTCTCGCTTATCCCGCGCCTGTACGATGCGAGCACCGGCAGCGTGAGCGTGATGGGTGCCGACGTGCGCACCTGGCCGCTCGACCAGCTGCGCCGTGTGGTCGCGACCGTTCCGCAGCGCGCGTCGCTGGTGAGCGGCACCATCCGCAGCAACCTGACCTGGCGCGATGAGGCGGCAACCGACGAGGAACTCTGGGCGGCGCTCGACATGGCGCAGGCGAGCGAGTTCGTGCGCAACAAGCCGCAGGGGCTCGATGCCCCGGTCGAGGCGGGCGGTAAGAACTTCAGCGGTGGCCAACGCCAGCGCCTGACCATCGCGCGCGCCCTGGTGGGCTCGCCTCAGATATTGATCATGGACGATTCCGCCTCGGCGCTCGACTTTAAGACCGACGCGGCGCTTCGCCATGCCATCCGCGAGCGCAGTGTGCGCGGTGCCGCCGAGGGCGGGCTGCCGCTCACGACCGTCATCGTGAGCCAACGTGTCTCGACCGTTCGCGATGCCGACATGATCTGCGTACTCGACCACGGCTCGGTTGCGGGCCTGGGCACGCATGACGAGCTGTACGCGACCTGCCAGCTCTATCGCGAGATTTGTCAGTCGCAGCTGCGCCGCGAGGAGCTCGAGGGCCAGCAGGGGAGCACGACGCCCGCGTCCGCTCCGACCGCCCCCGCATCCGTCTGCGCAAAGGAGGGATGCTAAATGAATCCGTACACTTCCTCCGGTTCGGTCGCCACGATGACGGCCAACGTGTCCGGTAACGATAACCTCAACGACCTGGGCGACGGTCCGCGCCAGCCCGGCGATCCCGAGCGCTATCCCGTGGGTGCGGTGACCCGCCGCTTGCTGGGCTACGTTCGTCCGCATCGCATTTCGTTTGTTGCGTCGTTTGTGAGCGCCGCCATCTCCGTGATTCTGCAGCTCTACACGCCCATCCTCATCGGCGAGGGCATCGACCTGATCGTTGCCGCCGGGCAGGTGGACTTTGACGCACTGCTGCCGCTCGTTACCAAGCTCGCGATTGTCGTCGTAGGTGCTGCGGCCTTCCAGTGGCTACAGGGCTACTGCGTCAACCGCCTGTCCTACGAGACGGTGCGCGACATGCGCGTGGAGGCGAGCGACAAGCTCAGCCGTATGCCGCTCAGCTTTATCGACAGCCATGCCCACGGCGACCTTATGAGCCGCGTGGTCAACGACGTGGATCAGGTGGGTGACGGGCTGCTGCAGGGTTTTACCCAGCTTTTCACCGGCGTTATCACCATCGTGGGCACGCTCGCGTTTATGCTCTCCATTAACCTGACCATGACGCTCGTGGTGGTGCTCGTCACGCCGCTTTCCATCTTTGCTGCCGGTGCTATTGCCAAGCTCTCCAACAAGAGCTTTACGGCTCAGCAGCGCATTCAAGGGCAGCTCGGTGGTCATATCGAGGAGTATGTGGGCGAGCAAAAGCTTGTCGACGCCTTTGCCTATGGCCCCAACGCTCAGCAGCGCTTCGATGC
>OJPS01000870.1_pt1 | contig 22929 bp, 10 predicted proteins | sample 1598551 | NCBI WGS metagenome assembly OJPS01 (sample SAMN03922488, study PRJEB24848) | human gut metagenome | isolation source: stool sample | host: Homo sapiens | place: Germany | collected 2011-05 | reverse complement strand
CCTGGAACGCTTCGCCGAGAGACGAGAACGGCAACCTGTCACCCTACGAATCAGCCTTGATAGGCACACCGATACACGATGCCAATCAACCGCTTGAAATCCTCCGGACCATCCATTCCTTCGACCCGTGTCTGGCCTGTGCCGTACACCTGTATGACGAGGAAGGGAAGTATGTGCACCAAATGGATACGTTTTAAAAAGTATTGCTATGAAAAGTCGTAAGAAACGTCTGAGAGAAGTATACGTATGGGAGTTGCCCGTACGTATTTACCACTGGGTGAATGCATTGTGCATCGTCATACTTTGCATTACCGGGTTTATCATTGCCGACCCTCCGGCCATGCTGAATGCTTCGGAAGCCTATTTCAGCTATTGGTTCGGCGTGGTCCGTTTCATCCACTTTGTAACAGCATTCGTGTTTTTCTTCAACTTCGTGTTCCGCCTGTATTGGGGATTCGTGGGAAACCGCTTTGCCCGCTGGAACAACTTCATCCCGTTGAAGAAATCGCAATGGCAGGAAGTATTGGAGGTAATCAAAGTCGATATACTGATGATAAAGAACAAGCCGGTCGACAGTATCGGGCATAATGCGCTGGCGAGCTTAATCTATTTCGGCACGTTCTGGGCCTTCCTGCTGCAAAGCATTACGGGTTTCGGGCTGTATGCCAAAATGAGCCAGTCTGCCTTCCCCCAGCTGTTTGCCTGGACCGTCCCGTTGATGGGCGGCGACCTGATGGCGCGGCAGATACATCATTTCCTGATGTGGTTCTTCATCCTGTTCGCCATCGTCCATGTATATCTGGTATTCTACCACGACTACATCGAACAGCGCGGTGAAACCTCCTCCATCATCGGTGGCTGGAAGTTCATCGAAGAAGAGATAGCCGACAAGGAAGAAATAACAGAGACAGCCGAAACAATCACAAAGGCGGCAAAGAAAAGAAAATAATGGAAAAGAAAACTCTTATATTAGGTGTCGGCAACTTGTTGCTGAAAGATGAAGGGGTCGGTATACACGTCATCCGCGCCCTGGAGAAAGAAACGCTTCCCGCCCACGTCACCCTGATGGATGGCGGGACGGGAGGTTTGCATCTTATCAGCTGGCTCACTGGTTACGACCATATCATCATGGTAGACGCCACCCTCGACAGCAATCCTCCGGGCACCGTCCGTCTCATCTGTCCGAAATACGCCAGCGATTATCCTCCGTTGATGAGTGCACACGAAATAGGTCTCCGCGACATGATTGAAACAATGATTCTGACCGGCGACCTGCCGACGCCGGTGAAGTATTATAACCCCGATATCCGCGCGGCCTATAAGCAGGTGGAGCGCGTGAGTGCGGATAAGCTGCTCGAGCTGCTGCCCGAGGCCCTGCGCCCGAGCTATGCTCCGCTCGTGCGGGAGTCCGACCCCACGGTGCACGACATCGTCAAGGCGGCGGACAAGCTCTCGGCGCACATCAAGTGCATCGAGGAGCTGCGCGCGGGAAATCAGGAATTTGCCTCGGCAGCCGAGCAGACAAGGCAGGCCCTGACGGACATGCACCTGCCGGAGCTGGACTGGTTTCTGGAGCACTGTCTGGACAGCTTTGGAAAAAATCTCGATCAATTGGAATAATATTCACTGCACTTCTGAGGCTCCCTGCCGGGAAACTGGCGGGGAGCCTTTTTGAAAGCCCTTACATAGTAATTTTACAGAATATTCCTCTGTGATTTTGCACAAATTCGAAAAACAGAAATTGTGACCTTCGACAAAGTTATACAGAACCCCTTGACAATGGGGCAAAACAGCGGTATTCTAGCACCAGAAATTGAAGTAAGCGTTTACATTTTCAGTCAGGCACAGCGGATGCCTGACCGGCAGCGACCTCCCGGAAGCGGGACAGCGATGCGCTGCTTTTTTTGAGCGGATGTCTGTAAGCCCTTACAACTCCCAAAATTCCGGGAATTCCGGAGCTTGGGAGCGGAAAAGCGGCACAGGACGGTGAGGGGAATGGGAAAGCAGGAAGCCAATATCTACGAGATCGCCAGAGAGGCCGGTGTCTCCATCGCAACGGTCTCGCGCGTCATCAATCACAGCAACGCGGTCAGCGAGAAGAGCTACCGCCGCGTGATGGATGCCGTCCGCAAGTTCAACTACGTCCCCAACAGCACGGCCCGTTCGCTCAGCACCTCGACCTCGACGTCCATCGGCGTCGTCATCCCGGATATCAACAACCCGTTCTTCTCCCTGCTGCTCGAGGGCATCACCCGGGTGGCCGATGAGCGGGGCTATCACGTTCTGCTGTTCAACACCGCAGAAAATACGGACCGCGAGCATCAGGTCCTGCAGACCATGCGCGAGCACCGCCTGCGCGGCATCATCATCACGCCGGTCTCCGAGCAGGACCCCGATACGATGAAGCGGCTCCACAATTTTGAGACACTCGGCATCCCCGTGGTGCTGCTCGACCGTGAGGTCGACAGTCAGTTCTTCGACCGTGTCGTCACGGACGATGAGCGCGGCGTGTATGCGGCCGTCAGTGAGCTGATCCGCGTCGGCCACCGCCGTATCGCCATCATCACCGGCCCCGAGGCCTCGCGCCCCGGCCGCGAGCGCCTGCGCGGCTACTACCGCGCACTGCGGGAGCACGGCTTGCCCGTCACACCGGCTTATATCCGCAAGGGCGACTTCATGGTCGACTGTGCCTATGAGCAGACGCTGGCGCTGTGCGCCATGCAGGAGCCGCCCACGGCGGTGTTCTCTTCCAACAATATGACGACCTACGGGTGCCTCAAGGCGTTCAATGAGCTGGGGCTTCGTGTAGGGGCCGACATCGCTTTGGTTGGCTTTGATGATATCGACGCACTGTGCTGGCTGGATTACAACATTTCCGTCGTCAGCCGTGACGTGCCGGAAATGGGCAAGCAGGCCATGCGCCTGCTGCTGCAGCGGTTTGAAAGCGAGCGGGGTGAGCGCGCGGGCGCGCGCGAGTGCCTGCCGACGGAGCTGCTGCTGCGCGGCTCGGAGCTGCTGCCGGAGAGCGGCAGGGCACATTAATAATAATTTGTCAGGTTTGTGAGCCGGAGCTTTCCGGCGTGTTTGACTGGAGGTAACGAAATTGAAACAGAAGGTAACGGTATTTGGCAGCTTTGTCGTCGATCTCATGGCGCGCACCCCGCATCTGCCCGCTCCCGCCGAGACGGTCAAGGGCAGCTTCTTCAAGCAGGGCGCCGGCGGCAAGGGCTTCAATCAGGGCGTCGCGGCGCATAAGGCCGGCGGCGATGTGGCAATGATCACGAAGCTGGGCCGCGATTCCATGGCGAACGTGGCACTGGACGTCATGACCGAGCTGAACATGCCGAAGGATTTTCTCTTCTATAACGACGACGTCGCAACGGGCATCGCCCTCATCATGGTCGATGAGAATTCCAGCCAGAACGAGATCGTCATTGTCCCGGGCGCCTGCGGCACCATCACGGCCGAGGACATCAAGTCCGTTGAGCAGCGCATCTGCGATTCCGCCTATATTCTGCTGCAGCTCGAGGTCAATCAGGATGCCAACGAGGCCGTAGCAAAGCTTGCCAAGGAGCACGGCGTCCGCGTCATCCTGAATACCGCCCCGTATCAGCCCGTCACCGACGAATTCCTGAAGGGCTGCTGGCTCGTCACTCCGAACGAGGTCGAGGCAGAGGAAATGACTGGCGTCGCCGTCACGGATCTCGAGAGCGCGAACCGCGCCGCGAAGATCTTCTTCGAAAAGGGCGTTGAGAACGTGCTCATCACCCTCGGCAGCCGCGGTGTTTACATCAACACCGGCGACCGCGCCGAGATCATCCCCGCCTTCCATGTCAAGGCCGTTGACACGACCGGCGCAGGCGATGCCTTCAATGGCGGCCTGCTGGCCGCTCTGGCCGAGGGCAAGGACATCTGGGAGGCTGCCCGCTTCGCAAGCGGCCTGGCCGCCCTGTCCGTGCAGCGCATCGGCACGACCCCGGCCATGCCGACCCGCGAAGAGATCGACGCGTTCCTCGCGGAGCATTGATTTGTTTCTGACGCACCGGATGTGCGTGAAAATCTGAAGGAGGATCATTCATCATGTTAAGAGGAGTTCCTGATATCATCGGTTCTGATCTGCTCAAGGCTCTGGCCGACACCGGCCACGGCGATCTCATTGTCATCGCGGACCACTTCTATCCGCCCGTCACGAAGTCTCCGAACGCCATCAGCATTCAGGCCAAGGGCAACACGGCCGCCGAGATGGTCGACGCCGTCCTGCAGCTCGTTCCGCTGGACGTCGAGTATGAAGCCCACCCCATCGAGTACATGGTCCCGGATGCGGATTCCGGCGTTGTCCTGACGGAGAACAAGGTCTGGGACGACACCATCGCCGCCGTCGTGAAGCACGGCTACGATGCCAAGTGCGTCGGCCAGATCGAGCGCACGAAATTCTATGAGAAGGCTGCAAAGGCCTACGTCACCATCTGCACGAGCGAGCGCCTGCCGTATGGCTGCATCATCCTGCAGAAGGGTGTTATGTGATCGGATGTAATTGCAGCGTGCAATTTCATTAAATAAATTAGGAGGAAAACAACAATGAAGAAACTCATCGCACTGCTTCTTGTGATCGCTATGGTCGGCTGCCTGTTTGCTGCCTGCGCAAGCGATGGCAACAACGACACCCAGCCCGCGACCGACGCTCCCACCGAGAGCAACGACAACAACAGCGACAACACCGACAACACCGACAATACCGACAACAACGAGTCCGGCAAGACCTACAAGATCATCTATGTCACTCCGTCTACGGCTTCCGATTTCTGGAGCCAGATCGAGACCGGCATCAAGCAGGCCATGAAGGACTACGAAGCGCAGCTCGGCGTTAAGATCGAGTACTCCATCACCGGCCCTGCCGAAGAGGCTGATGCAGAAGGCTATGTCTCCGCTCTGGAGAACGCGATCGCCAGCCAGCCTGACGCGATCCTGACCGCTACCCTGAACATCGACCCGACCGTCCCGAAGGCAAAGGAAGCCCATGACGCAGGTATCGTCCTGAACTTCGTCAACTGCGGCCTTGGCAACGGCGATGAGGGCGACGAGGGCACTCATGGCGAGTACTACAACGAGTTCTACTACTGCTCCAACACCACCATCGGCGAGATGGCCGCTCAGGCTTTCCTCGACGCCATGGCTGAAAAGGGCATCTCCACCGACAAGGGCACCATCGGCATGCAGATGAACATGGAGAACGCTGCTCTGGACTTCAGAATGCAGGGCTTCCGTGACTACATGGCTGAGAAGGCTCCCGGCCTGACCCTGACCGACACCGAGTACAACGACAACGACTCCGCGGATGCTCAGGCTGATGCCGAGAACACCATCAACGCTGTCGGTGCTGACCTCATCGGCATCTATGCCGGCAACAACGTCACCTGCGACGGCGTCTGCAACGCTCTGCGTGCGGCCAACATGAAGGAAGGCGTCGTTTCCATCGGCGTTGACTCCGACGATGTCGAGATCGCCGCTCTGCGCGACGGTTTCCTGTCCGCCATCATTGTTCAGGACGCTTTCACCCAGGGCTACAAGTGCATGGAGAACGCCATCCTGACGCTGGTCAACGGCCAGAACCCCGAGACCTCCAAGCAGGTCAACTGCCCGCCTGTCGTTGTCAACATGGAGAACATCGACAGCGAGAAGATCCAGTTCATGATGTCCCCGTACGTCAAGTAATTCCGGACTGAATATCGATCTCTGAACGAAACCGTGAGGGCCGCTGCGGCCTTGCAGACCGCAGCGGCCTTCTTTTCCAAAGGAATGAGGGTGCAACATTGCAAGAGAATACGATCTTAAAAATTGAACACGTCAGCAAGTTCTACCCCGGTGTTACGGCACTGAAAGACGTGAGCTTCACCTTGCAGAAAGGCGAGGTGCGTGCGCTGGTCGGTGAGAACGGCGCAGGCAAATCCACCCTGATCAAGTGCATCATGGGTGTCGAGAAGCCCGATGAGGGTAAGATCACCATGAATTATAATGGTGAGTGGGTCGTCAATGCCACCGCAGTCGATGCGCAGGCACACGGCGTCTTTGCAAACTACCAGCATGTCAATATCGCTCCGGATCTCAGCATCGCGGAGAACTACTTCCTCGGCCGTCAGCCCAAGACGAAGCTCGGCCTCGTCGACTGGAAGAAGATGGCCCGGGACAGCAAGAAGATCATCGATAAATTTGAAATGGGCGTTGACCCTCTGGCGAAGATCCGCGAGCTCCCCATTGCCATGCAGGCGATGGTCACGATCAGCAAGATCTCCGTGAACGAGGATATCCGTCTTGTCATTTTCGACGAGCCGACGGCTCTGCTCGAGAATGAAAAGGTCGATATGCTCTTCCGCTTCATCGGAGAGCTGAAGAGCCAGGGCGTCAGCATCATCTATATCAGCCATCGTCTCGAAGAGATCATGCAGATCTGCGACAGCGTGACCATCCTGAAGGACGGCTCCTACGTCGATACGATGCCCATTGAGAACGTGACGAAGGATTCGCTGATCCAGATGATGGTCGGCCGCCCCGCCACGGATATCTACAACATCCGTCACTTTGACACTGACGAAGAGCTGCTGCGCGTGGAGAATTTCAGCGACAGCAAGCACTTCAAGAATATTAATTTCACCCTGCACAAGGGCGAGATCCTCGGCTTTGCCGGTCTGGTCGGCGCGGGACGCAGCGAAGTGATGCGCGCCCTGACGGCCGTGGAAAAGCGCCTGAGCGGCGATGTCTATCTGAAGGGCAAAAAGGTTCACCTTTCCAATCCGACCGACGCGCTGAAGCACGGCATCGGCTTCCTCACCGAGGACCGCCGCACCGACGGCTGCGCGCTGAAGCTGGATATCAAGACGAATGTCAACATGAGCTCCTACGATATGATCAGCAAGGCGGGCTGCCTGAACCTCCGCAAGGAGAAGAAGCGCGCGGAGGAATTCTCCAGAAGCGTGAATGTCAAAACGCCGTCTATTTCGCAGCTCGTCGGCAATCTCTCCGGCGGCAACCAGCAGAAGGTCGTTATCGCCAAGCTGCTTTGCCGCGATCCCGAAATCCTGATCTTTGACGAGCCGACTGTCGGCATCGATGTCGGCGCGAAGCAGGAGATTTTCAAGCTCATCGAGCGCCTGACCGAACGCGGCCGCGGCGTGATCCTGATCTCGTCCTATCTGCCGGAGGTCATGGGCCTTTCCGACCGTCTGATCGTCATGGCGCAGGGCAAGATCACCGCAGAATACGACAAAGAAGCTCTGAAGACCCTTACGGAAGCGGATGTTCTCCGTATGGCCTCCATTGAAGACTAAGAGGAGAGATAGTTATGTCCACGCTTACCAAAAATAAAAAGCCCAATGCGTTTGTGCGGCTGACCAAGCACTCTGAGTTCACCATCGGCCTGGTCGTTATCGCGCTGTTCCTGCTGGCCACGTTCCTGACCAAGAACTTCTTCGGCTCCTACAACCTGAAGAACCTGACGAAGCAGGGCGCCATCGTCGGCGTTCTGGCCGTCGCGCAGACCTTCATCATCATCACGAGCGGTATCGATATTTCCGGCGGCGCCATCGCCGGTCTCGGCTGCATGACAATGGCCATGATCATGAACGGCAAGGGCACGTCCATGCTCGGCATTGCCATCCTTGCCAACTTCGTCGTCTGCACCCTGTGCGGCTTCCTGAACGGCGTTATCATCTTCGACCTGAAGGTCCCCGCCATGATCGCCACCCTCGGCACGCAGACCATCTTCCGCGGCATCCTGAAGCTGCTGTGCAACGGCAACTCCATCTCGTTCTTTGAGCCGGACGGTGCAACGTTCGTCAAGCTCTTTGACACCATCGGCAACTATGACATCTTCGGCGTCCTGCCGGTCCTGGCCTGCATCTGGATCGTCGTGGCAGTCATTGCCTTCCTAGTCCTGCGCTACACCGTTTTCGGCCGTGACCTGTTCGTCATCGGTTCCGGCATCGAAGTTGCCCGCCTGAGCGGCATCAAGGTCCGCAAGACCTTCTACCTCGTTTACTCCCTCGCCGGCTTTGTCTATGGCATCGCTGCCATCATGTTTGCCGGCCGTATCCTCCGCGCCATGCCGAACACCGGCGACGGCTACGACATGGACGCCATCGCGGCGGCAGTTATCGGCGGCGCTTCGCTGGCCGGCGGCCGCGGCGCGATCACCGGCACGTTTGTCGGCACGCTCCTGATGGTCGTCATCAAGAACGCCGGCAAGGCCTTCCAGATCAACGACTACATCCTCGACGTCATCACCGGCGCTCTGATCATCTTTGCCGTTGCAATGGACATGGTCAAGAGCCGCAAGAAGGCGTAACCTCCTACCCTCATTCCTTTTCCGTCCCCCGGTTTCGGCCGGGGGGCGGAAAAAAGAAAAAATACAAGAAAACGCTTGACAAACCGTGCAAAATCGGATATAATCATTTTGCTGTTTCGGCGGCGGGTCAAATATGGCGGCATAGCTCAGTTGGTAGAGCATTCGGTTCATACCCGGAGTGTCATTGGTTCGAGTCCAATTGCCGCTACCAAAACGGCCCGTTGGTCAAGTGGTTAAGACACCGCCCTTTCACGGCGGTAACATGGGTTCGAGTCCCGTACGGGTCACCAGAAAACAACCTTTGTCCTGAGGACAAGGGTTTTTTCTCTGTCTATGGCACTTTTTGGCGGATACCATGGCGAAAAAATGTAAATTGAATGTAGTGTGACTAGTAAAAAAGAAATGGAAATTCCTGTGGCTGCAAAATAGTAACAGACCTGATATCATCGGTCCAGTCCTCGCGAGACGAATCCACAGGAGGAGGTTTCCCATGTTCTGGATCCGTGATTTTGATTGCAGTGCGATCCGGACGATGCGGTGCATTCTGTTTGGCATGGGCTGCTGAGCGGCAGCCGCAGCGGCCGGGGGGATCCCCGGCCGCTTTATCGTTCGCCGCAATGTAGCGACTGCACCAGCCATTGTAGGGGAGCGGCGTGCCCCTCCCGGCGCAATACTGGCAGTTTGCACCGGGTATCGAAAAATGGTGTGCACCAATTGCGTCTGTAGCGGCGCTCACTGCGCAGCCGTTGGCGGCTCTGCCGCCTTACGGATGCGGCGTGCCCCTTGCGGGTATTGAGCGCCTTGTACGGGAGTATTCAACGGCAGGAGAGTGCTGGTGCACCGCCGCATTACCCTGATGTGTCATTGCGAGGAGCGGAGCGACGTGGCAATCTCGGGAAGGCGCTTACGTTTTCGCCGGAACTCCCCTGTTATCCGGCATTGTACTGCGAGATTGCCACGTCGGCCTTTGGCCTCCTCGCAATGACAAACCTTTGGTTTTTACCATTTTAACGATAGCCTGTTTATTTCGCAGGTGCAGTGCCGGGCCCGGCTGTCCGCTCCCCTACAAGGCGTGTGCGTTCGGCGATGCCGCCCTATAACTTGCCAGTCTGCAAGGCGCTCAGTGAGCGCCGCTACATTCTTCTCTCGCCCGGCGGTCTTGCGCAGTGAGCGCCGCTGCACTCCATACTTCGGTGCATACCGTTTATCGGCAGCCGGTACGGGACGGCAGTGCCTTCCCGAGATTGCCACGGGCGCAAAGCGCCCTCGCAATGACAATTCGGGGGCCGGCACCATTTTAACGCCGTCCCGTTCGTATCGCAAGTGCAGCGCCGGGCCCGGCTGTCCGCTTCCCGCAGGAAGGCGCGGTGCTGCACCTGAACGGTTTTTCCCACAAAACACAAGATGGGGCTTGACATTTTGCCCGCTGCGGAGTAAACTTTAGTTAGAAACAACTAACCGAAAGAGGGAAAACGCATGGAGAAACAAAGCTTCTGGGACCGCTATGCGCGGCGGTATTCGCACTTCGTGCGCGCGGATCAGGAGGCCTATGCGCAGATGCTCGAGTGGATCCGTCCGGCCGTCCGTGACCGCACCGTGCTGGAGCTGGCAACAGGGACGGGCGTGATCGCGCACGGGATCGTGCACGAGGCGGCCTCTATCGAGGCGACGGATGCCTCTGCCGGGATGATCGACGTGGCACGAAGCCATTCCCATTCCCGCAAGCTGCACTTCTCTGTTCAGGACATGCGCTATCTGCCCTATGCCGACGGCAGCTTCGAGGTCGTCATCGCTGCCAATGTGCTCCACCTGCTGCCGGAGCCAGACAAGGCGCTCGATGAGGCTGCGCGCGTGCTCGCACCGGGCGGCCTGCTCATCGTGCCGACGTTTACGCATGCGGGGGAGGGCAGGCTTGCAAGGCTGCGCCTCTGGCTGATGCGCCGTGCCGGGTTCCCGCTGCGCTGGAAGTGGTCGCCTGCGGAGTTTCTGCAGTTCCTGCGCAGACACGGCTGGAAGGTCGTGCAGCACCATGTGCTGCAGGGCACGTTCCCGCTGACGTATGCCGCCTGCGTGCGCCGCTGTGCGGATGCGGAGCATGAAAAGCCTGTTACGGAACACGAAACGGCCTGAATTTGTAGTCATGTTATAAGATATCCATATCGGCCCGGACTGCGGAATTCTGCTGCAGACCGGGCCGATTTTTTGTGAAGGTAGAGGGAGAAAAATGGGCTCTGCAGCAAGCTGATTCAGCAATTCGCACAAATCAATCGGTACGATTTTATGGAAAGCTCCAAAAATATTTTTGCGGATTTACAAGCGGATTCAAACGTGGTATAGTTCAAACATAGTTTGTTAAACGTTTAGCAGTGGGAAGTGTTTTCCGACTGCGGCGAAGTATCCTGCTAGATGTCATCAGCAACGAGGCTCTCTCGTCATTGCGTGCAGGGCAAGGAATGCCCGCGCCAAGGCTTCGCACACCGTTTGTCCGGCAGCTCGGCTTTATCAGGCGGTTTGTATGGTAATATCGTACAAAAATGCCTGCGGAAGGAGGGAAAGCGTGCGCTGACAAAGCTGTTACAAGCTGGAACGGGTCATTCCTGGATCGGAATCCACGCAGGATACCAGCCTGCCCTGTTGGGCGATATTTTTTCACCGCAAATGTTAAACGTTTAGCATTTTCGACGGAACTCGAAAGTACTATAGAATCTGAAAGGAGAGAACATTTCATGCAAAGAGTGAACCACCTGCCCAGACGTGTGATCTCGATCGTGCTGACCATCGTCATGGTCGCGTCCCTGTTCTCCGGCATCCTGCCGGGCCTCGGCGTGACGGCGAAGGCTGCAGCGAACGAAATTGCAAATGACAGTCTGAAGATCTCTGTCGGTGATCTCGGACAGATTTCTACGCTCAACATCGTGAATAATCCCAGAAATCGAAGCAATCGTGAGATCAACTTCGTCCTCCCCAATGACACCCGTCCCCAGAACGGTGTGCAGCATCAGTGGATGGGCGAAATGATCTTCTCCGTCCGCTCCAGCGCGGACGGCAGCTTCCCCGCCGACAACACCGGCTTTGTCGAGGTCGACACGAACAAGACCCTCGCAGCCGGCGGCTCGACCACCGCATCCAACATCGCTTCCGATAACCCCTATATCGAGAAGACCGTTGTCAGCGACAAGAAGGTCGAGGTCAACTTCATCGGCCAGGACCTGAGCTCCACGACGGACCGTACCATGAAGGGCTTCGATGTGAAGTCCACCTATGATATGGATACCGAGGACGGCTCCCTGCTGTGGACCATCACCCTGAAGAACAAGAGTGGTGCGTATCTGGAATTCGGCGACGTCGGCCTGCCGATGCCGTGGAACAACAAGTACACGAACCAGAACAGCGTCTACTCCGAGCGCGTCACGGCCCATACCTTTGCAGGCGCGGACAGCGGCTATGCCTATGCGATCCGCTGCAGCGGCGAAGGCAACTACATCCTCTTCACGCCGGTCGCCACCTCCGGTGCCCGCATCGAGTATGTGGATAACTGGATCGGCAGCAACAACGGCGTCAGCGACAACCGTACCGGCAGCACGTTCTCCAACTGGACGGGCGACTCCGGCGAATGGCAGCCGGGCCTGAGCGTTTACTACATCCACTCCAAGGATATCCACAAGACCGGCCGCAGCTACTTTGAAGATGCGACCAGCCTCATCCTCGAGCCGGGTGAGAGCCAGACCTACCAGTTCAAGTTCTCCGCTGTCCGCGCGGGCGACAACACCCCGCAGGAGAGCGCCGAGAGCCCGAACAACGCCTCCGACTCCATCGAGCAGCGCGAGACGAACATGCGCTCTATCCTCTATCAGAACGGCCTCATCGACGCCATCGCGGTCCCGGGCTTCCAGACGGCTCTGAACATGGACACGCGCCTCGACCTGCACTATGATGACAGCCTCATCAAGGTCGACTCCGTCGACATCCAGTGCGTGCACGAGAACGATCCGTTCGACGAAGCGCATACGCCGGAGCACCGTTCCGGTATGGTCAACAACAGCCGTACCGGCCGCGGCCTGCATGACGGCAACGAGGGCTATGAGGAATCCGTGAGCTTTGTCGAGACGAAGACCGTCGACGGCGAGCAGCACCACATCTACGACCTGCACTTCGGCTGCATCGGCAACAACAGCGTTCGCGTCGAGTACAAGCTGAAGGTCGGTGACGAATGGGTCAGCAAGTTCACGCAGTTCGAGTTCAATGTTCTGACCGAGCTGGATCAGGCATCCGACACGCATGCCGACTTCATGGTCAATGAGACGCAGGACAAGAACCCTGACAGCGCGACCTACGGCATCTACAGCGACTGGTACTTTGCCAGCGGCAGAGATTCCAACCAGCGCAACCACTGGGGCGATGACTGGAGCCATGACAACATCAACTTCATCGCCATGAAGAACTATCTGAACCCGGATGCCGAGCAGGTCAAGTCCATCGAGACCTACCTGATCGACTTCATGTGGAACACCTACATGAAGAACACCCAGGATAACTTCATCGTTGCGAACTACCTGTCCGCTTCCGGCGCTTACAGCACCTCCAGCGGCCCGTACACCCGTACGTTCTCCGAAGTAATGGAGGCCACCGGCTTCTTCAACATGTACCGCATCGTCAAGGCTTATCCGGACCTCATTGAGTACCGTAAGCCTGCAGCGTGGTATCTGGAGAAGGCATACGGCATCTACTCCAACCGCGTCGGCACCGGCGCCATCGGCTTCTACGGCGAGCAGCAGATCCCCGACATGATCGAGGCGCTCTATGCCGAGGGTATGGACGAGGAGGCCTTTAACCTGCAGGAGCGGTTTGCATGGAACAAGGCGAACAATTGCATCAACGCCACCTATCCGTACGGCTCCGAGTTTGCCTACGACAACACCGGTGAAGAGGGCGCCTTCGCCGCCATCCAGGCCCTGACGAAGTACTGGCCGGACAGCGACGCCGCCAAGAACGCCTACAGTGCCATGAGCATGGCCAACCACAAGACCCGCGCGATGCGCGGCATCCAGCCCACCTGGTACCAGTACGCCGACCCGGTCTTCATCGGCGGCGAGAGCTGGTGGAACTTCCAGTACACCGCCTCCCTTGCAGGCTCCATCATGGACGATTGGATGCGCTACGAGGAGCTCGAGGACGGCGATACCACCGCATGGGCTGCCCGCGTGAACTACGCGGCCAAGATCTCCAACTTCAACGCCATCAACATGGGCCAGATCTCCGACAAGTATGTCGGCAACGTTTCCTGGCGCTACAACATGTATAAGGGCGGCTACGGCGCGATGAACGTCAACGACGGCGGCACCCGCGTCATGAACAACGGCTGGCAGGACTTCTCCGGCGAAAGCGACGAGGGCCTGTACGGCTCCCTGCTGCGCATCAGCGCAGACGTCGTGAACGATCCGATCTTCGGCCTGTATGGCTACGGCGCGAACGTCACTGCCGACGAGACCTCCTACACGGTCGTCCCGACTGACGGCTTCGGCAAGCGCGTCAACATCCTCGACCAGAAGATCTACGTCGAAACGACGCAGGACACCATCACCAGCGCAAAGTTCGCTATGGACGGCAGCTCCATTGAGCTGAACGTCAAGGGCTACACTGCGGCAAGCCATGTTTCCCACATTGCTCTGAGCGGTGCAGGCCTGAAGGACGGCTTCTATGCCATCAACGTCAACGGCGAGAAGGTCGGCCAGGTCTATGTAAAGAACAATGAGGCCAACGCGACCATCACCATGCCCGCCGGTGAGACCAATGTCGTGACCATCACGGCCGATCCGAACGGCGAGAATGCCGCTCCGCAGGCCGCCATCAAGGTCTCCAGCGACGATCTGCAGGCCATCGTGACCTACACCCTGACGGCCGTTGCCTCCGACGACGGCTATCCCGACGGCAGCCTGACCTATCTGTGGGCCTTTGAGAGCCTCGCAGGCGAGGGCGCAAGCGCGTTCCTGAGCAGCGACGCCGCTCCGACAACGCAGTTCTACGTCAGCGAGGCGGGCGAGTATGTCATCTCCCTGACCGTCAGCGACGGTGAGAAGTCCACGAAGGTCGAAAAGACTCTCGTTGTCGGCGAAGCGCCCGAGCGTCTGGCCCCGACGATCGATTCCGCGACCGGCACGCCCGTTGTCGGCAATCCGACCGTTGCCGATCTCAAGGCCGAAGCCACGGTCGACCCGCTGTATCAGGGCGTCCCGCGCTTCCACTGGGAGCTGGTCAGTCAGCCCGAGGGCGGCAATGCCATGATCGGCAATCCGAACGAGAAGGAAGCCAAGCTCCGCGTCGACAAGGGCGGCGAGTATGTTGTCCGCCTGACTGTCACCGACGAGGACAAGACCTCCTCCACGGAAGTCACCGTCACCATGACGGATGCTGCCGACGGCATCCAGCGCGTGAAGACCGTCATCACGCAGGTCGGCGTCGCCCCGACGCTGCCGAACGGCGTGGTCGCTGTCCGTGACGACGGCACCTACTCCGGCGGCGCAGTCGATTGGGACGAGATCTCCGAAGACAAGTATGCACAGGCCGGTGAGTTCGAGGCCTACGGCACGCTCCGTACCCAGACGACCCGCGTGGCCGTCAAGGTCATCGTCGTGAAGGGCGACCGCAAGAACGTTGCTCTGTTCGCAACTCCGACCGCCATCATCAACACTCCGTCCGATCTCGGCGGCGTTGCCGGCCTGAACGACGGCTTCGACCCGAGCAGCTCCCATGATACGAGCCACGGTGTCTGGCACAACTGGCAGGGCGCGCATGGCGACGCAGCATGGGTCATGTACACCTGGGATGTGCCCGTCACCATCGACGGCGCGGATGCCTACTACTTCACCGACGGCAACTTTGCGCCGAAGGATGCGAAGCTGGAGTATCTGGCAGAGGACGGTCAGTGGCACGAGGTCCCGAACGTCAGCGGCCTTGGTGTTACGCTCAACCAGTACAACACCACGAGCTTTGATCCCATCACCACCACGAAGCTCCGCATGACCATGAACCCGAAGACGCTGGGTATCGGCGTTATCGAGTGGAAGGTCTACGGCTACGGTGAGTTCGTCGATCGCTCCGCACTGAAGAACGCCATCGCAACTGCGAAGGGCATCAACACGAACCTCTTTGTCGAAGGCAGCAAGTATCTGCTGGATCTGGCCATTGCGAAGGCACAGGCCGTTCTGAGCGATACGGCCGCCACGCAGGAGCAGGTTGATGCCGCAGCGGCGGAGCTGAATGAGACCATCGCCGGTCTCGAAAGCGCGGACGGCAACCTCGCCTACTCCGCTTCCGTTACCACGAGCTTCTGCTCCAGCTGGGAGTCCGTGTCCGCCGTGAACGACGGCATCGTCCGTTCCAATTCCTATGATCCTTCCAAGCCGCGCTACGGCACCTGGGGCAACACCTCTGCTTATGAGACCGTTACCTACACCTGGGCTGCAGACGTGATCATCGATTCCACCGACCTGTACCTGTGGTACGACGGCACGGAGGGCGAGTACACCAGCGGCGGCATCCTTGTGCCGAAGTCCGTGGAATTCGAGTACCTCGATGCGGAAGGCAACTGGAAGTCCGTCCCCAACGCCGAGGGTCTCGGCCGCGAGATGGACAAGTTCAACAAGACCACGTTTGATCCCTTTACCACCACCGCCCTCCGTGTGAAGCTGAACAAGCAGGCCAACGACTATAACGGTGTCGGCATCATGGAGTGGAAGGTCTATGGCAAGCTGGCGAAGTCCGACGGCATCCCGACTGCGGTGAAGGTCGTCATCGCCCGCATTGATGCCATCGGCGAAGTCACGCTCGACAGCAAGGACGCCATCGAGGCTGCCCGCGCTGCGTATGACAAGCTGACCGACGAGCAGAAGAAGCTCGTTCCGAACTATGAGACCCTGACCAAGGCCGAGGAGACCTACGCTGCGCTGGCTGACGCCGCCGCTGTGAAGGAAGTCGAGGATCTGATCGACGCGATCGGCGAAGTTGACGAGAACAGCAAGGACGCCATCGAGGCCGCGCGCGCTGCCTATGACGCGCTGCCCACGCGCCTGCAGCCCGAGGTCAGCAACTACGACAAGCTCGTCAAGGCCGAGAAGGATTACACCGATCTGCTGACGGCTGTCGAGGCTGCGCAGAAGGCCGCCGAGGATGCCCGCAAGGCATTCGAGAACGCCAAGGCTGCGCAGGAGAAGGCCGAGGCCGCGAAGGCTGCCGCCGAGGCTGCGCAGAAGGCCGCCGAGGAGGCCGCACAGGCTTCCGGCGAAAACAGCGAGGCTGCCAAGAAGGCGCAGGCTGCCGCCGAAGAGGCACAGGCCAAGGCTGAGGCTGCCCAGGCTGCTGCCGAAGAAGCACAGGCCGGTGCCGAGGCTGCCCAGAAGGCTGCCGAGGACGCTGCTGCCGCCGCTGCCGCGAACAACGCGCTGGCCGCCGAGGCTGCCGCAAAGGCCGCCGAGAAGGCTGCCAAGTCCGCTGAGGAGGCCGGAAAGGCCGCTGCTTCCGCCGAAGCGGCTGCGAAGTCTGCTGCCGACGCCGCCGAGGCCATGCTGAAGGCCCAGAAGGCGCAGAAGGCTGCCGAGGATGCCGAGAAGGCTGCCGAGGAAGCTGAGAAGAAGGCCGAAGAGGCCCAGAAGAAGGCTGAGGAGGCCGCCGCCTCCACCGCTGAGGACCGCGAAGCCGCCGAGAAGGCCGCTGAGGAAGCCAAGGCTGCCCAGAAGGCCGCCGAGGATGCCCGCAAGTCCGCCGAGGACGCCAAGTCCGCCGCGGAGCTGGCTATGCAGGCTGCCGAGCAGTCCAACAAGGAAGCCGCCGCATCCGCTGCGCAGGCTGCCGAGTATGCAAAGAAGATGGCTGAGGCCTATGAAGAGATCGTCCGCATCAAGGCCGAGCTCGTCGAGTACCTCGCCAAGGCACAGGCCGAGGCCGAGCGCGCCGAGGCTGAGCGCAAGGCCGCCGAAGAGGCCCAGAGAAAGGCCGAGGAGGCCGCTCTGGCCGCTGCCAAGTATGCCGCCGCTTACGAGCTGGCTCAGCTCCAGCAGAACGGCGAGGGCCTGACCGGCCACGCGAAGGAAGCGTATGACAAGGCTCTTGCCGACGCCGCTGCCGCCATCGAGGCCGCAAAGACGCCCGCTGAGGTCGACGCCGCTCTGGCTGCCGCCCGCGAGGCCCTGAACAACGCCGTCTGCCCGAGCGCAGCGTTCACGGATGTCGAGGAGAACGTCTGGTATCATGACGGCATCGACTTCATGGTGAGAAACGGCTACATGAACGGCGTTGCCGCCGACACGTTCGATGTCGAAGGCAGCCTGACGCGCGCCCAGCTCGTCACGATCCTCTACCGCATCGCCGGTGAGCCCGAGACCAGCGCCGCCATCCCGTTCGCGGATGTCGCCGACGGCCAGTGGTACACAAAGGCCATTGTCTGGGCCGCCGAGAACGGCATCGTTAAGGGCGTGAACGAAACGACGTTCGCCCCGAACGATCCGATCACCCGCGAGCAGATCGCCGTCATCCTCTACCGCTATGCGCACGAGGAGAACACCGAGGACGGCAAGCTCACGAGCTTCCCCGACGCAAAGGACATCTCCGGCTACGCGCTGGAGGCCATGAACTGGGCGGTCGCCAGAGGCCTCATCAACGGCTCTGACGGCAAGCTGCTCCCGCAGGACACCGCGACCCGTGCACAGATCGCCGTGATCCTTGCCCGGTACCTGAACGCCTGATCTTTCCCCCTGCTCCCCATGCGGCCGAAGCCGCATGGGGAGCCCCCCAGCATTTCCTGGCAATTGGACCCAGACAAACAATATGCTCGAAAATCGAACTTGGGAGGAACAATAAACCATGAAGCATGTGAAACAGCTGCTTTCTGCACTGCTTGTGCTGGCTGTTGTACTCTCGCTGCTCCCGGCTGGCGTTCTGAAGGCATCCGCCGCAGAGGCCCTCGCAGCGCTGGACATCGGCTACCCCACATTCAAGAACACAGAGCTTCTCGACGAGGTCTATGACCTGTCGAAGCTCGGTGTGTCCTATTCCGAAAAGGACATCATGATGGCGATCTATAAGCAGGATCTTGCCAATGGCGGCGACTCCTTCTATATGGACCGCATCCTCGCCCGTGAGGGCGTCTGCAACGGCAACGCCGGTTCGAACGGCAACGCCGACGGAAACACCTTCCTGACCCGCGGCCGCGCGCTGTATATGTACACGAGCAGCCCGTCCGTCATCGGCTTCGGCGGCAACACCGCCTATCATCAGCCGCTTGGCCGGGGCGATCTGGTCCGCGTTCTCTTCTCGAACGCCGACGGCAGCCTGACCACGAAGGAAGACACCAGCAAGCGCGTTAATGCGCCGAGTAACTGGTCTAGCACCTACTCTGTCGGCAGCAACCTGACGCTGGATGTCGTGAAGTTCATCCATCAGGAGAACGTCGCCGTCACGACGATGACGCTGACCAACAAATCCGCAGAGGATCAGGCAATTACGGTGGCAGCGGACTCCATCTTTGCGACGGAGCCCGGCAAGGTCACGGTCAATGGTGCAGAGCAGACAGAGCTGACCGGCACCTGCTCTTCCCCTGCAGGCCTTACTACCATCTATGCCCGCATGACCGGCGACGGTTTCGAGGCCGCTTCGTCCGACGACTATTGCTGGCTGTCCCGCGACGTCACCGTCCCCGCGGGCGGCAGTGTGGAGCTCAAGGTCGTTATCGCCTTTACGACGGAAGAGATCCCGGAGTCCACCGAGCAGTACCTCCGCTTCGCAGGCCTCGGAAACCTTGAGGCTGTCCGCGCGCAGAAGGCGGAATACAACCTCTACTGGGCGGAGAACCTGCCCTACATCGACGTGCCGAAGAAGGCCGTCCAGAAGGCGATTGACTATCGCTGGTGGCTGGAGCGCTTCAATTCGCTCGATGCCAACATCCCCGGCTATGACTATCAGTACCCCGTCACCATCGAGGGCGTCCTCGGCTACAACAACGCCATCATCCTGACGCAGCCGATGCACCTGCAGGATACGAAGTGGCTCCGCTCTCCGTATCTGGCTTACGGCCAGCTGCTGTCCGCAGGCAACTCCTCGCAGAGCAGCGCCTTCCTTGATAACCCCGGCAACCGCAACAACTGGAACAACCACTATGGTCAGTATCTGGCTGAGGCCGGCTATGAGGCGTTCAACGTCATCGGCGGCGGCGCGGAGCTCGCGGAGAACCTCGCGTACTACTTCGGCCATGACGCCACCGGTCAGCTCGACCACTACGGCAATCACATCGAGGGCCGTGACCTCATCGCTTACCGCAACAACTACATGACCGGCAACGACGCCGATACCATCTCCATGCATGCTCCCGGCACCGGCACCTGGAAGGCACACGGCGAAAACGCCTACGTCTGGGCCGCTGCCGACGCCGCCGCGAAGCTCTATGAGCAGCTGGGCAACACCGAGCAGGCCAAGTATTACCGCGATCTGGCCGACAAGATCAAGGCCGACGTCCTCGAGCTCATGTGGTGCGAGGAGTGCAAGAAGTTCGAGACCTATGCCGTCCGTCCGACCGGCACACAGCATAACGCTAACCAGCCCAACCTCGTCAAGTACACCGAGTCCAACAACTACAACTACTTTGCCGTGGGCCTCGTCCCCGACGATGCCGCTTCCGTCACGAAGTACAAGGAAGCCCTCAAGGCCTTCTCCAACGGCAAGGAGTTCCCGATCTTCCCGTTCTACACCGCCAACCAGGTCCACAACCAGGAGGTCAGCGGTTCGAACAACTTCTCGAACATCAACTTCACCGTGCAGCTCCGTCTGTATGAGTCCGCTCTGCGTACCTATGACAAGGAGCAGACCTATATCACCGACGACATGCTCGCCATGATGGCCGAGTGGATGGCATGGAACGTCTACCCCGATGCAGGCGACATCCGCTATCCGAACAACAACGAGTTCCACAACATCGACGGCAGAACCTATGAGAACTACTACCGTTCCTGGATCTACCACAACATCCTCGGCAACTACACCTACCTCTTCATCGAGGACATGGCCGGTATCCAGCCGCGTTCCGATGAAAAGATCGAGCTGAGCCCGATCGACTTCTCCTATGACCACTTCATGGTCAACAACGTCCGCTATCACGGTCATGACCTGACGGTCGTGTGGGATAAGCCGGACGACGGCAAGACCTGGTACAACGAGTGCCCCGAGGGCTACTCCCTGTACATCGACGGCACGCTGGCCTTCACCCTGAAGGATCTGGCCCATGTCGTCTATGACTCCGCCACGAAGGAAATCTCCTTCCCCGACGGCGCTGTCGAGATCGTCACCAATAACGGCGGCGCTGCCATCCCCACCGCGATGAACACCGCCATCACCGAGGAGAAGGTCCTCAACATGCTGGAGAAGTCCGGTATGCACGGCATGACGAACCTCGCCGAGGGCGCGGAGGTCACCGCCACCTTCACCCCGGACAAGGCCCGCGCCGCGTCCTGGGCAGAAAAGCACCGCGCCGACGGCAGCGACTCCACGTCCAAGGCCGTCAATGAGACAGCTCCCGATCCGCAGGCAGTTGTGGACGGCACGACCGTCGATATGCCGTTCTGGGGCAACTACGGCAGCGTGAACGAGCGCGACAGCCTGACGCTGAAGCTCTCCTCCAAGCAGACCGTGGACATGGCGACGCTGTACTTCTACAACGACCGCCAGACGAACGGCTACTCCGAGCCCTCCAAGTTCGCAGTCGAGTACTGGGACGGCGAGGCCTGGCAGGCCGTCCGGCAGCAGACCCGTACCCCGTCCGCTCCGCGCGCGAACTACAACGCCGTGTACTTCGCACCGGTCGAGACGGATCAGTTCCGCTTCACCTTCACCAACAAGGACAAGGGCTTCACTGCCGTGACCGAGATCCAGCTCTTCAACGAGGGCGGCGACCGCGATCATCCCGCGCAGAACACGGCTCCGTCCGTCAAGCTCGCGGAAGACACCTCCATGACCGGTAACCTCTATACCACCCTGAAGGCGACCTGCACCGACGACGGCATGCCCTACGACAAGGACATGAGCTACGCCTGGGAGCTTGTCTCCGCTCCGGAGGGCGCCGAGGTTATCCTGAGCAGCGCCAACAAGCCCACCACGACCATCTCCGGCTCCGTGGAAGGCGAGTACACCGTTCGCTTCACCGTCAGTGACGGCGAGCTGAGCGCAACTGCCGAGCTGACCGTCACCCTGAAGAAGGGCGCTGCGGGCGGCCTCGGCGAGGACGTCGCTCCGGACGCCGCTTCCGTCGAAAGTGACTACACCTCGAGCTGGGAGAACCTGAACGGCATCAACAAGCCGGGCTTCGAGCCGACCAGCTCCAACGTGGGCGCCGGCAAGGGCTGGGGCAACTGGCCTCAGAGCGCCGGCTCCGAGCACTATGTCGGCTATACCTGGGATGAGGCCGTGACCGTCGGCGGCGCGGACATCTATTGGTATGACGACGGCGGCGGAACGCAGGTCCCGTCCAAGCTGCGCATGCAGTACCTCGATGCCAGCGGTACCTGGCAGGATGTCAACATCACCACCCCGTTCGAGAGCAGCATTGCAAAGAACAAGTACAACCGCATTGAATTCGACCGCGTTACCACCACCCGCCTGCGCCTGTATGTGACCGTCCGTTCCGGCGCGCAAGCAAACGGCATCTACCGTTTCAAGGTCTATTCCTCCGTTGACGTCGCTTCCCTGAACGAGGTCTTCCTCGCCACGAAGCCCGGCGTCATGCCCACGCTGCCCTCCAACGTCACGGCAGTCACCTCGGACGGCGCGCTCATCAGCGTCCCCGTTACCTGGGAGACCCTGACGGCTGACATGATCGCCACCGACGGCGAGGTCAAGCTCCGCGGCGTGAACAACTCCACCGGCAAGATGACCACCTGCACGATCTATGTCCGCAGCGACATGGACAAGGCCACCATCACGAGCGTCGAGCCCGTTGAGGTCACGACGACGCAGGGTATCGTCCCGGCGCTGCCGAAGACCGTGAAGGCCGGCTACAACAACGGCGCATTTGACAACCAGACCGTCAAGGTCACCTGGCCCGCCATCACGGCTGCCGAGCTGGCCAATGTCGGCGACGTGAACTTCGAGGGCGAGGTCGAAGGCACGGCCACGAAGGCCATGCTGACGATCCACGTGCTCGAGGCCCCGGACGATCCCGCTGTCGCTGCGGTCAAGGAGCTCATCGACGCCATCGGCGAGGTCACGCTCGACAGCGGCGACGCCATCGACGCTGCCCGCACCGCCTATGACAAGCTGCCCGAGGCCAAGAAGGCGCTTGTCGACAACTATGAGAAGCTGACTGCGGCAGAGGAAACTTACACCGCCCTGGTCGACGCCGCTGCCGCAAAGGCTGTGGACGACCTGATCGATGCCATCGGCGAAGTTACTGCCGACAGCGGCGACGCGATCAAGGCTGCCCGCGCCGCCTATGACGCCCTGACCGACACGCAGAAGGAACTGGTCAAGAACTACGAGAAGCTGACTGCGGCAGAGGAAGCTTACACCGCCCTGGTCGACGCCGCTGCCGCAAAGGCTGTGGACGACCTGATCGA
>OJPS01000833.1_pt1 | contig 23656 bp, 20 predicted proteins | sample 1598551 | NCBI WGS metagenome assembly OJPS01 (sample SAMN03922488, study PRJEB24848) | human gut metagenome | isolation source: stool sample | host: Homo sapiens | place: Germany | collected 2011-05 | reverse complement strand
TCCAGCTTGGCTGGCTATCATGCTGCTTGTAAAAAAGCGTCGCGGGAGGAAACGGCCATGAACAGGAAGCGGATCATCCTGCGTTTCCTGTGCGCTGCTCTTCTGCTGTCCGGCCTGGGGCTGCTGTTCTATCCATCTGTCAACGCTTGGCTGGAACGGAAGAAAACCGAACAGCGTGTGGACGCTTTCCGGGAGGCTGTTGCGGATCAGATTCCACAGCCCGTATTGTCTATGACACCTGCCATAGATTCTGTGGAAGAAGCCCTCCCTTACCCGGAACTCCTGGAAGCTATGGAGGCGTACAACCGTACCATCTTTGAAACAGACCAGGCCGGACTCTGTGATCCCTGGTCCTATCAAGCCCCTGTGTTTGACCTGGCCGAATATGGAATCGAAGACGGCATAGTGGGAATCCTGTCCATTCCCAAAATGGATTTAGAGTTGCCCATCTACCTGGGCGCAACCGCCGAACACTTAGCCAGCGGAGCGGCCCAGCTCTCTCAAACCAGTATGCCCATTGGCGGCGAGAATACCAACTGCGTCCTGGCCGGGCACCGGGGGTGGTACGGCGCTCTGTTCTTCCGGCACATCGAGCTGCTGGAAATTGGGGACGAGATTATGATTACCAACCCTTGGGAGACCCTGACCTATACCGTCTCGGAGATCAAGGTCATAGAACCCAGTGACATTGCCGCGGTTCTGATCCAGCCGGGCCGGGATCTGGTGACGCTTTTGACCTGCCATCCCTATGGCTCGGGAGGACGGTACCGGTATCTGGTCTTCTGCGAACGAATCAACTAAATGAATCGGAGGAATGCGTATGAAAAGAACCCCCACCCAAATCCTGGCCCGCGCCGCGCTGCCCGCGGCGGTGCTGGCCCTGCTCGCCGTTCCGGTTTTTGCCAGCGGCGATGTGGCCACCGCCATCGAAGGGACCTGGACCGCCGCTCAGAGCCAGGTGAAAACAGTAGTAAATAATGTAGTATTCCCGGTAATTGACATGATTTTGGCGGTCTTATTCTTCGTGAAAATTGCCACTTCGTACATGGACTACCGGAAACACGGACAGTTTGACTTTACGGCTCCGGCCATTTTGTTTGCCTGCCTCATCTTTTCCCTGACGGCGCCCTTGTACATCTGGACAATCCTGTGAGGTTGCGCGTTATGATTTGGTTTTACAGATTTGAGCTGCGGCTGCTGCCGGGAGCAACCGCCCTGACGCTGTACGCCCCGGACTGGGAGCAGGCAAAGGCCAGCCCCGGGTACCGGGACTTTCTCCAGGCCCACCGCCCCCGCAGCCTGCAGGTGGTGGAATTCCCACTGGGATATCCCGCCCGTCAGGATCGGGCCGCAACGCCGGAGGAGATCCGGAACCTTTCCGTCCAGGACGGCAATTTCCGGAATCCCCGATTCCAGCGGGCGGCGCCTACCTACCGGTATGAATACTTTGGGAACCAGGCGGTTTTGGAGCCCCTTGCCTGGAAGCTCCGGGCCGGTTACGCGCGGTGCTGTGCCGCCTGGAAAAGCTGGATGGAGCAGGGGCGGACGGAGCTGTATGACCGGCTGGAGCAGGTGTGCGCGGTTCAGACCGTATATGAGAATCTTATGGACTGCGGACACTATTATCCCACAGAATACATGGCCGCCCTGCTGCGGCTGGACCGTCCGCTGCAACGCCTGTCCGCCGCCTACACGGAGCAGATTGGCTTTCGGATGGAACCGGAGATTGCGGATCTGTTGGAATCTCAGAAACAGCTTCCGGAGGCGGCCCTTCCAGGCCATCCCGACCCCATGGCCCGGCTGTCCCAAAACCTGGATCGGGAGTTCCAGACCGCGTTCCATCGCTGGGAATCCCTGGACTTTGCCGGTGTGCTGAGGCACGCCATGGAGATTTTCACCACCAGGCAGTTGTACCAGGGACTGAAGGAGTGCGTCGCCCAGGACAGCTCCGGATCTATGGCGGGCCTCTCCGCCCTGGACAATCCCCTGACCCTGCGCCTGCCGGGGATCCTTGGGGAACGGGAAATCCGTGTGAACCGCATCGACCAGCTGCCGGGCCTGCTGCAGGGTATGTTTCCCGATATCGTTCCGGAACCGGACGTATGGGGCATCTGGAAGCTGGGTTCCGCCGTCCCGGAGCAGGCTGACGCCGTCCATTCTCTGACCTTGTGACAACAGGAATTTCTTCCACGGGAGGTGGTTTCTATATTCGACTGGCTTGGCGACATCATCACCGGCATCGGCAACGCGCTGGACAGCATCCTGGAGACCATGGGCGCACAGATTTCCAACGCCATCTGGGACACCACGCTCCGGTGGCTTTACAACGCCTTTTACGATGCCGCTGCCGCCTTCTTCACCAGTATGGGGAACATGGGGGCGGATATCTTTTCCCTGGGCTGGGTGGACGCCACCATCCGGCTGTTCACCCTATTCGGCTGGTCCCTGTTCGCAGCCGGCGTTGTGGTGGCTGTGTTTGACGTGGCCATTGAGTACCAGAGCGGCAGGGCGAATCTCAAAACTACGGCCCTGAATGTACTGAAAGGCTTCTTCGCCTGTTCCCTCATTGGCCCGGTACCGGTGGAGCTGTACAAGCTGTGCGTCAGCCTGCAAAACACCTTCGCCGGGGATCTCACCCGGATCTTCTCCGGGCAGCAGAGCCTGGGCCTGGCGGGAACCAGCACCGCCGTGCTGGAGGGTTCCTTCCTGGTGGCGGCGGAGGTGCAGGTCAGCCTGTTCAACATCCTAGCCCTGGCCGCCTTTGCCTACTGCGTGGTGAAGATTTTCTTCGCCAACATCAAACGGGGCGGCATCCTGCTGATTCAGATCTCGGTGGGCAGCCTGTATATGTTCAGCGTCCCCAGGGGGTACACCGACGGGTTCTACCAATGGTGCTAACAGGTCATCGCCATCTGCCTGACGGCGTTCCTCCAGACCACCCTGCTGTTTCTGGGGCTTTTGACCTTTTCGGGCAATATGCTGCTGGGGCTGGGGATTATGCTGGCGGCAAACGAGGTGCCCAGGATCGCCCAGCAGTTTGGCCTGGACAGCTCCGTCCGGGTCAACATGATGAGCGTGGTTCACGCCACCACCACAGCCATCAACCTGACCCGGGCCGTTACCAAATAAGGAGGTGTTCCCCTTGACAACCTATATCTATCCCCAAAACCTGAGAGCCACTGCCAGGGCCTGGCTGTGGGGCCTGCGGGATTTTACCATCTTGTGCGTGGCGCTGCTGCTGGCCCTGGTGCTACTGGTGCGGCTGCGGGTCGCGCTACCGGCGGCGGGGGCCCTGTGCTACGGCTTTCTGACCATCCGGCTGGAGGACGCCACGATTCTGGATTTCCTCCGGTGCTGCCTGCGCTATTTCCTTTCCACACAGCAGGAATTCTTTTGGAGGTGAGCGATCACGAGACAACGGAACCGGAAAAAGGGGCAATCCACCCAGGCATTGCTGGGGGTACAGACCTTCACACGCTACGGGCTCGCCACCGGCAAAGGCGAGCTCTTGTTTTTTCTGGTGTCGCCCACCAATATTTCGGTATTATCCCATGCCAACATTGAAATCAAGATCCGCCACCTGATGATGGTGTTCTCCGCCCTTCCCAACATCGAGATAACCTGCACCGACGCCTGTGAGTGCTTTGACGGCAACAAGGCCTATTTACAGGGGCGGCTCCAGGAGGAGGCCAATCCTCAGGTGCGGAGTATCCTCCGGAAGGATCTGGAGATGCTGACAGAGCTCCAGGCGGAGATGTCCTCTGCCAGGCAGTTCCTGTTTCTGGGGAGATGCTGCGGCCTCAAGCCGGAGCAGGTGTTTCAGGCTGCCAACCGGATGGAGAAGCGTATCTCTGAGCAGGGCTTTGAAGTGCAGCGGATGGGAAAGGCGGACATCAAGCGGTTTTTGGCGGCCTACTTTGAGGCCTCCATGGATGGCGGACAGATGCCGGATGTGGACGGGGCCCAGTTTTTGGAACCCGGAGGTGACCTGACATAATGTTCAAACGAAAACCAAGGGTATACACGCCGGAGGAGATGGAGGAAATCCGCACCAAGGATTTCTTTGACTGCATCGCCCCCGGCGCTGTGAAATTTTACACAGACCACTATATTGTGGGCAACTCCTATCGCTGCGTCTGGGCGGTGCGGGAGTATCCGCCCAGCACGGAGGAGCAGGCCATTCTGTCCCAACTGGCCGACCGCAGCGGTGTGACCCTGCGGATTTATCACCGTCTGGTGGAGTCTACAGAGCAGCGGAAGATCCTGCAAAACGCCACCCGGAAAAATCAGCTCATGTCCGGGGGCAGGGATGTAAGTGAGACCATTGAGGCCCAGGGGAATCTCCAGGATGTGGTGGAGCTCCTGGCCAATCTGCGGAAAAACAAGGAGCCGCTCCTCCACTGCGCTGTTTTCCTGGAGCTGAAGGCCAGGGATTTAGACGCCCTCAAGGAGCTCCAGTCGGATATTTCCATGGAGCTCACCCGCGCCAAGCTCTCTGTAGACCGGCTGACCTTGCGGCAGAAAGAGGGCTTCCTGTCGGTTCTGCCCATTGGCGCCAATCAGTTTGGGGCCCAGTTTGAGCGTGTGCTGCCTGCCAGCTCCGTGGCCAACCTGTATCCCTTTAACTTCTCCGGGAAGACGGATCCCCAGGGGCTGTATATTGGGCGGGATAAGTATGGCACCAACATTCTGGTGGACTTTGACCGCAGAAGCGAGGATAAGACCACCAGCAATATCCTCATTCTGGGCAACTCCGGCCAAGGCAAGAGCTATCTGCTCAAGCTCCTTTTGACCAACCTCCGGGAGTCCGGCAAAACCGTGATTTGTCTGGATCCCGAGTCCGAGTATAAGGAACTCTGCTCCGCGCTGGGCGGCTGTTATATCGACTTCATGAGCGGCGAGTACACCATCAACCCCTTGGAGCCGAAAGCATGGACGGACAGTGTCGAGGATATCGACTCCACCACGCCGGAAGCCTTCAGGAGAGTCACCAGGCTGTCCCAGCACATTGCCTTTCTCAAGGATTTTTTCCGCAGCTATAAGGATTTCCCGGATCCCCAGCTGGACACCATGGAAATTCTCCTCATGAAGCTGTACGCCCGGTTTGGCATCACTGACAGCACGGATTACACCAGAAAGAAACCAAAAGACTTCCCCATCCTCTCGGATTTCTACCAGCTGTGCGAGGAGGAATACCAGACCTACGACAGCAAGCGGAAATACCTGTACTCCCAGGAGCTGCTCCAGGAGGTGTGCCTGGGGGTCCACTCCATGTGCGTTGGTACGGAGAGCAAGTATTTCAACGGCCACACCAACATTGCAGATGACAAGTTTCTGTGCTTTGGGGTCAAGGGCCTTATGGACACCAACCGCCGGCTCAAAGACGCCATGCTGTTCAACATCCTCTCCTACATGAGCAATGCGCTGCTGGGAAAAGGAAACACGGCGGCGTCGGTGGACGAGTTGTATCTCTTTCTGACGAACCAAACTGCCATTGAATATATCCGCAACTGCATGAAGCGGGTGCGGAAGAAGGACTCCGCTATGATTTTGGCCAGCCAAAACATAGAGGATTTTTTGATTCCCTCCATCCGGGAGTTCACCAAGCCCCTGTTCTCCATCCCCACTCACCAGTTTCTGTTCCACCCCGGGCAGTGCAATCCCAGGGATTTCCAGGACGCGTTACAGGTGGAGGAAGCGGAGTTCGCCCTCATCCGCTACCCGGAGCGGGGCGCCTGCCTCTACCGCTGCGGTAATGAACGGTATCTTTTGCAGGTCATTGCCCCGGCGTATAAGACGGCGCTGTTTGGCACAGCGGGAGGCCGGTAATGAGCGCCACCGTGGCGGCAGCACTGAAAAAGCTGGCTGTGGCTGTTCTGACAGATAAGAAACCGCGCAAGGCGGTGTTCGGCATTGCCCTGGGGATTCTTATGATCATCCTGATGCCAATCGCGGCGGTGCTGGCGCTGTTCAACGGCGCCCTGGAGTTTGACACAGGCCAGCTACAGGAGATGATCGTGCAGAATTTGACCGCGGAGCAGGAAGCGCAGATGCAAGCCGTGGAGGACACCATGTATGCCATTCAGGATGCCATGACTGCCGCCGGCTTTTCCGGCAGGACTGTGGACGCTCAGGTGCTGTTTGTGCTGGCGCTACAGGATTACGCCCACCAGCAGGACTTTTTGTCCAAGCTGGTGGGCTGTTTTTCGGAGAACCAGTCAGATGGGCAGCTCATTGCCGCAGTCAACGCTGCCTTTGGCACAGCGCTTTCCGGAGAGGACTTCCGGAAAGTCATGGCAAGCGTCCGGGGTGTCAAGATTGACACTTCCGGCTACGTTGACCTCTCCACAAAGAATAATCTGGATCTGGTGCAGTGGGCGATTGCGGCGGAAAAAGCTGGGTGGGGCTATGTGTGGGGCACCTATGGTCAGGTGCTGGACCAGGCTCTGTATGATTACAAGCTGGAGCAGTACCCGGAGGAGGTGGGCGGCTATGCCGAATTTATCGAGCAGCATTGGCTGGGCAGGCGGTGTGCCGATTGTATTGGCCTCATCAAGGGCTACAGCTGGTTTGACCCGGAGAGCGGCGCCATCTCCTACGGCGCCAACGGCATGCCGGATGTGGACGCCGACAGCATGTACGAGCTGGCTACTGAAAAAGGGTCTATGGATACCATGCCTGAAATCCCCGGCCTGGCAGTCTGGCACCGGGGGCATATTGGGATCTACATTGGAAACGGCCAGGTGATTGAGGCCATGGGTACCCGCTACGGTGCGGTGCAAACCCAGCTCTCATCCGGAGCCTGGACCCACTGGCTGAAGATTCCCTACATTCAGTACATCGAAGCACCCGCGCCGACGGAGGAAGTACCAGCTATGGAAACAACACTACCAACAGAGAATCCGTAAGGAGGAAAAGTACCATGAAAAAAGCAACCATCACCCTTTCCTATGACGAGGAAAAGCTGTCTGCCCTGCGGCTGTATCTGGAGCAGAAGGGCGGCACGTTGGAAGAGGAGCTGCAACAGGCGGTGGACACCCTCTATGCCAAAACGATTCCGGCCAACGTCCGTGGCTTCCTGGATTTGCGGGCGGGAGTGGCGAAGCCGGAGGCCAAGGCCAGGAAAGCAAAACCAAAGGCAGAGGCGTTTGCGCCTGAAACCAAGGAACCAACAAAGGAGCCGGATTCTGTTGGTGATTGCAGTTGAGGTCTCAAAACTTTGGCATTGAGATTGAAATGACAGGCCTGACGAGGCAGTCCGCCGCAAAGGCTGTTGCGGATTTCTTCGGTACCGGCGCTACCCGTGTGGGCGGCGCCTATGACGCCTATACCATCCGGGATCCACAAGGCAGGCAGTGGAAAATTGTTCTGGACAGTAGTATCCTGTGCGAATCCCGGCGGGGAGAAAGCGCCAGCAGACTCTACTCTGTGGAATTTGTCTCGCCCATTTGCCAGTACCAGGATGTGGAAACCATTCAGGCCCTCGTCCGTAAGCTGCGGGGCGCTGGCGCCAAGGTGAACAGATCCTGCGGCATTCACGTCCATGTGGATGCCTCTGCCCACACCCCCCAGACTCTGCGGAATATGGTCAACATCATGGCCGCCAAGGAGGAACTGCTATACAAGGCCCTGCAGGTTCAGGTTAGCAGGGAGAACTACTGTCAAAAAGCCGATCTGCGTTTCCTGGATGAGGTCAACCGGAAGCGGCCCAAGACCATGGCAGAGCTGGAGCGGCTGTGGTACAACGGAGAGTCCAACCGGTACATCCACTATGATACCAGCCGCTACCATGCGCTGAATTTGCACAGCGTGTTTTCCAAGGGAACCATTGAGTTCCGGCTGTTTAACTCCACCCTCCATGCCGGGGAGGTCAAGGCGTATATCCAGCTGTGCCTGGCCATCTCCCACCAGGCCCTGGTGCAGAAATCCGCTTCCCGCTGCCGGACCCACTCCGACAATGAGAAGTATACCTTCCGCACCTGGCTGCTGCGGCTGGGGATGATTGGGGACGAATTCAAAACCGCCCGGCAGCACCTGTTGAAGCATCTGGAGGGCAACATCGCCTGGAAGGATCCGGCCCAGGCTCAGCGGCAAAAGGAACGGCTGGCAGCCAAGCAGGCAGCGGCGTTGGAAGCGCTTGCCCCTTCTGCTGTTCCGCCGGAGCCACAGGAAGAAATCCTGGAGGGGCAGGCGGGAGCGCCGGGAATGCAATTGTAAAGGAGAAGATTTATAATGAGCGGTAAATTGTACATCGCCTATGGCAGCAATCTCAATCTGGCGCAGATGAAATATCGCTGTCCCACCGCCAAATTTATTGGGACGGGGATTCTGGAGAACTACGAACTGCAATTCAAAGGCTCCCTGCACAACGCCCACGCCACCATTGCGCAGAAGCCCGGCGCAGCGGTTCCCGTTGGCGTCTGGGAAATTCAAAGCGCGGATGAACTGCGGCTGGACCGCTACGAGGGCTACCCCAGCTATTATTTCAAGCAGGAGCTGGACATCCGCATGGGAGACAGAACCATCCGTGGGATGGCCTACATCATGGATCAGCGGATGGGGTTTGGAAATCCATCTCAGCGTTATTACGACACGCTTTTTCAGGGCTATCTGGACTGCGGCTTGGACGTAGACGTTCTCAACCGGGCTGTGGATGACAGCATGAACCAGGCGCAACGGCGCGTGGAACAGGGAGGCATGGGGCTTTGTTAGGGGGCAGCATGGTGAAAAAACAAAAGCAGCTGAAAAAGCAACTGGGCAGCCGCTATATCTTTGAACGGTATCTGCCCGCAGCTATGGTGGACAGGCTATTGAAGGAGCCGGAGCGCAGCAGCCGGTTTCTGGTCACTGCGGCGCTTGCCGTTGGCGTGGTGAAGCTGGAGGCGGTGCTCTATTGGGCGGACGGCAAATACCGGCCAGGCTATGATCTGTTGGTGAAGGATGCGCCGGACAGTCCGGCGTGGATTTGCTATGACAGCCTCCAGGAGGAGGTGCGGTATGCTGCCCACAATCTGGAACGGGAGATGTTCTCGGTGCTGGACCGGGCGGTGGAGCGGTATGGCCTGCACTACACCCAGTGCCAATTCCCCCAACTGGACGGCCTGGCGGGGAAGCCAACATGACCCGCTGTGGGGGCGTGTTGGCCCCGTGTCCGGCTTTTCCCGGCAAGCGGGAGAACCTGCCCCAGCCGGATGGCAGCAGGCAGGTTGAGCCGCTGTGGGCGGGTATTGGAGAGCAGAAATGGAGGATTTTTTCAGAGCCGCGGCAGGGTCGAAAATGAAGCAGGATAAAGGAGGTATGCCGGAAGCCCCGGCATGCCTCCGGTTTACCCCGTCCGGCAACGCCGTTCGGGGCTGTACCAGGTGTTACGTTTTCGGTTTTGTGTTACGGTTTGTATCCCCAGAGGCCGGAAAGCGCCCTGTTTGCAGCCTGTTTTCCGAATACCAAAGGTATCCCAGGAAGGAGAGCCCATGAAGCAAGATCAAAACGCCGCCCGAATCGGCATCTATATCGATAAGCAGCTGCTTAGCCGCTGTGACGCGGCCATTCCCGCCACCAACGCCCGGTCCCGCAGCGAGTTGATTTCCGACGCACTGGAGTTATATTTGGCCTGGCTCCACAGCAAAGATACCAGCAAGGTTTTGACCCCTGCGCTGGAATCTGTGATTGCCGGAAAGATCGGGGACACGGAGAACCGGCTGGCCCGTGTCCTGTTCAAGCAAGGCGTGGAGCTTGCCATGCTGATGCATGTGGTGGCGGCTGCCCATGACATCCGCGAACAGGATCTGGACGCCCTGCGGAAGCTCTGTGTGGACGAGGTGTCCAGGCTTGGCGGCAAATACAAATTCGACGACGCCGTTCGATTTCAGAAAGGATAGCCATGGCCAGGATCATTTTGAAATCCCCCTATCTGAAGCCAAACCGGAAAGTCCATATCGAAAACTATACCCGCTACATCGCCACCCGGGAGGGAGCAGAGTTGGCGGAGGATACAACCGGACATCTGCCTGCCACACAGCGGCAGAGACAGCTCCTGCAAAAGCTCTTGAAAAAGTACCCGGACAGCAAAGAGCTCTACGAGCATGAAGATTATCTGGCAAAACCCACCCGGGAAAATGCGGAGGAATTGCTGCAACGCATCCTGGAAACCCATGGAGACGCGCTGGGAAGCCGGGAGAATTACGTCAGCTACATCGCCGGGCGGCCTGGGGTAGAAAAGGCTGGCGCCCATGGCTTGTTCACGGATGAGGGCGTGCCGGTGGTGCTCCCTCAGGTGGCAAAGGAGATGGGAGAGAGTCAGAGTAATATCTGGACTCACATCATCTCTCTGCGCCGGGAAGATGCGGAACGGCTGGGCTACAACACGGCGGAGGCCTGGATGCAGCTGCTCCGCTCTCAGCGCAACCGGATTGCCCGGCAGATGAAAATCGCGCCGGAGAATTTCCGCTGGTACGCTGCGTTTCATAACGCGGGCCACCATCCCCATGTCCACATGATGGCCTACTCCATTGACCCCAAGGAGGCGTATCTGACCACGCAAGGCATTGCGGAGATCAAGTCCGGCCTGGCCAGGGAGATTTTTCGCCAGGACCTGATTAGCGTCTACCAAAGGCAGACCGAGTACCGGGATGCGCTGCGGCAGCAGGGCCAAGACATGGCTGCGGAAATTGTGGAACAAATCCAAGAGGGCAGCTACGACAATCCGGAAGTAGAGAGGTTGCTCCGGCAGCTGGCCGCCCGGCTTTCTAAAACCAGCGGCAAGAAGGTCTACGGTTACCTCAAGGTAGATGTGAAAGCCATTGTGGATGCCATTGTAGAGGAACTGTCTCAGGATGACCGGAGTACAAAGCTATATGATCTCTGGTATGAGCAGCGGGAGGCTGTGATCCGCACCTATACGGACGCCCTCCCGGAGCGGATTCCGCTGGAGCAGAACAAGGAATTCAAATCCATTCGCAACGCGGTCATCCAAGAGGCGTTGAAGCTGTGCCGGGAGCCGGAGGCAGACCCGGAATGTAATTTGGATTTGCAGGCTGTGCATTTCTCCAACGGGGAGGCGACGGAAGAATTTCCGTCCCGGCAAGCTACCAGCAATGCAACGCCTGACAGCAATCTGCATCCGTCAAAGTCCGCCGCCCTGGCATCGCTTCGCCTTTTTCAGCAGCTGGGGCAGCTGCTTCAAACCCGCATCCAGCAGGAACGACACACGGAGCAAGGCCGTGTGGACCGGAAATTAAAGTGCCAGCTGGATGAGAAAAAACAGGCCCAAGGCATCCGGGATTAGTTGGATGCTGTGCCGACAGATTCTGCCGCCAGGGAGGATGTTTGCGCCGGCGGTGACACCTGCCACCTGTCACGGTGACAGGAGAAGAACCTCCCAGGGGAAGATTTTACAGCAGAAAGGAAGAACGTTATGTACATACCTTTTTCACAGGAGCAACGGGAGCAGGCCCGGCGGACAGACCTGGCGGCGTTTCTCCACAGCCAGGGGGAGACACTGAAACGCTCCGGCTCGGAACAGGAGTGGCGGGACGGAGGCCAGAAGGTCACCATCCGGGGCAACCTCTGGTTCCACCAGTATGACCGGGTGGGCGGCGACGCCGTGGACTTCGTCCGGCGGTTTTATCACAAGACCTACCCGGAGGCGGTGGCGTTTCTGCTGGAAAGCAGCGGCGGCCAGTTGGTTCTCTCACCACCGGTTCCAAAAGACACTGTACCCTTCGTGCTGCCGCCCAGGAATGACACCATGCGCCGGGTGTATGGGTATCTTTTACGCCACAGGGGCATTGACCGGGAGGTGCTGGACGCTTTCGTACAGCGTGGGATGCTTTACGAGTCCGGCGGCTACCACAACGTCGTGTTTGTGGGTTTGGACCCCCAGGGCCAGCCCCGGCACGCCCACAAGCGCGGCACTATCTCGGAGAGCGCCTATAAAGGCAACGTCCCGGGCAGCCAGCCGGAGTACAGCTTCCACTGGATGGGAAACGGTTCCCGGCTGTATCTGTTTGAAGCGCCCATTGACCTTCTGTCGTTTCTCTCTTTGCATCCGGACAACTGGCAGCGGCACAGCTACGCGGCTGCCTGCTCGGTGTCAGACCGGGTGCTGTTTCAGTGCCTGAAGGACAATCCGAATATCCGTCAGGTTTTTCTGTGCCTGGACAGTGACGCGCCCGGTCAGGCAGCCGCCCGGCGCATTGCCACAAAATTGGCGCAGCAGGGCATCCAAAATGAAATCCTCGTTCCAACGCATAAGGACTGGAACGAGGATTTGCTGTATCCGGAGGAAATGGAGGAAAGTCTATGTCCGGCATTACAGTTTTGATTCTGGTGACCGGGGGGATGCTGTGCCTGTTGGGCGGCATTTCCTTTGTGTCTCAGAACTACAGCCTCAACGGCATCCGGGACAAAACCGTTGGCAACGGCCAGCACGGCACCGCCCGGTGGGCCACGAAAAAGGAGATCCGAATGACTTACACACAGGTTTCCTTTACGCCGGAGCTATGGCGGCAGCAGGCACAAGCCGGAAACGCGCCAACCAATGGCGGCAAGCCCCTGCCCCAGGGACTCATCGTAGGCTGCACCGGAAAGCGGCGCACCAGGGCACTGGTAGACACCGGAGATGTCCACGCTCTCATGATTGGCGCCGCCGGCGTGGGCAAAACCGCCTATTGGCTGTACCCCTGTATCGAATACGCCTGCGCCAGCGGTATGTCCTTCCTTTCCACAGATACCAAGGGAGACGTGGTTCGCAACTACGGCGCCATTGCCAGGGACTGCTACGGCTATCATGTGTCCGTCATAGACCTGCGGAATCCCACCCGTTCCAACGGCAACAACCTGCTGCATCTGGTGAACAAGTACATGGATCTGTGCCAGGAGAATCCGGAGGAGCTGGCCTGCCGGGCCAGGGCGGAGAAGTACGCCAAGATTATTGCCAAGACCATCATCTCCTCCGGGGGAGACGCGGCCAGCTTCGGGCAGAACGCCTATTTTTACGACGCTGCCGAGGGCCTGCTCACGGCAACGATTCTTCTGGTGGCGGAATTCTGTGACCCGGAGAAGCGGCACATTGTGTCGGTGTTCAAGCTCATTCAGGAGCTGCTGGAGCCCTCCCAGCTGCAGGGGAGGAATCAGTTCCAGGCCCTGATGGATTTGCTTCCCGACAACCACAAGGCAAAGTGGTTTGCCGGAGCCGCCCTGAACACCGCCGAGCAGGCCATGTCCAGCGTCATGTCCACGGCCCTGTCCCGGCTGAATGCCTTTCTGGACTCCCAGCTGGAGCAGATTCTCTGCTTCGATACGGAAATTGACGCGGAACGGTTCTGCCGGGAGAAATGCGCCGTGTTTCTCATTATGCCGGAGGAGGACCCCAACACATTTTTCATGATATCCCTCATCATCCAACAGCTCTACCGGGAGATTCTGGCGGTGGCCGATGAAATGGGCGGCCGGCTTCCGAACCGGTGTGTGTTCTTCTGCGACGAGTTTGGCACTCTACCGAAAATTGAATCCGCGGAAATGATGTTCTCCGCCAGCCGCTCCCGGCGGCTGCAAATCGTCCCCATTATCCAGTCCTTTGCCCAATTGGAGCGGAATTACGGCAAGGAGGGGGCGGATATCATTGTGGACAACACCCAGCTCACCATCTTTGGAGGCTTCGCGCCTCACAGCAGCTCCGTGGACGCATTGTCCAAAGCCCTGGGCAGCCGGACAGCGCTGTCCGGTTCCGTATCCAGAGGGAAGAAGGACCCAAGCCAAAGCCTGCAAATGATAGAGCGGCCCCTCATGACCCCGGATGAGCTGAAATCCATGCCCAAGGGGCAGTTCGTGGTGATGAAGACGGGCTGCTATCCCATGAAGGTCCGGCTGAAGCTGTTTTTCCACTGGGGCATTCAATTCGGGAAGCCCTATACTGCCCCGGAAAGAGGGAACAGGAAAGTGGCCTATGCAGACAAGGCGGAGCTGGTGGAGGCCATTCTGGCAAAATACCTGCCCCCTCCCGCGGCAAAGCAGCAGAAGCGGCCAGGTCATGGCAATCCGCCATGGGAGGAAGCGGCAATGGGTAAGAAATCCAGCCTCCCGGAAAGGCGCCCCCTCAGAACGGCGCCGCCGGGGGAAAACCAGGGAAGGGAGTGACGCACCATGGGAAATCTCAGTCACCTGTACCGCCAGGACCTGCCCCACCGGGCGGTGGCGGTCTACATTTACCTGGCCGACCGGGCCAACAGGGACAATACCTGCTGGCCCGCCATCCCCACCATTGCCCGGGAACTCAAATACTCCGAATCCACCGTCCGCCGGGCCATGAAGGATTTGAGAAAGGCCGGGCTGCTGGAGACAGAACAGCGATACCGGGACAATGGGGGGAAGAGTTCGCTGCTGTTTAAGCTGCAACAAGTTTAGCAACTTTTTCCGCCTGGTTCCTCAATGGCGCGACAATAATTTTTTTACCTTTTTACGAAAAGCTGAAAATGATTTTACTTTTTTATTAAACAGCTTGCCGTGATAAATTTCGAAGCCAGCACTAATTGGATGTATTTCTTGCTTTGTAGATAAATTAATTTTATTAGAAGGCGTTGGCTTTGGTAATTCTGATAATACTGTGCCATGTAAGGCTAAGATTAGCACATTTTGTGCCATCTCAACTGCCTCCGGATCTGAAAAACCGCAGGTATTTGCTACTGGGACATCTGGAAAAGAAACACATATTCCATCAGAATTATACTCAAAAATTGCATTATATGTTATAATCATCAGTGTTCACTCTACATTAATCCAGCTTGTTTCATAATTGAACGCAATGTTCCAATTGTAATTTCTTTTTTACCATGGTTTGGAATAATTGTTGTATAAATCTCATTTACCATTTTAATATGGCTCCCCTCTTGACTAACTTTTTCAAATCCCCTTTTTTCTAGGAATTTTACAACTTCCTTCGCATTCTTAGGACTTTTAATGAAATCTTTTGCACTCATTGCGCTAGAAGATGCCTTCTTAGCACACATATTATGCACCAGCACACCGGAATCGGACACATAATATGTATGGTAATCCTCGACCTGGAAATTGTAAACCTTAACCGGGCTTTCCAGCAGTTCATGCTGGATTTTCTCAACAACGGCACATTCACCGTTGACGAGGACAAGGATATCTCCGGCACGGAGGTGTACAGCATCTGTCCAGCCCTTGACGGGACTGTAGAACGGGTGGCTGGGGGTACAGACGATTTCTGCTCCGTTGACGGATAGGTGAATCAGCTCGTCGGTTTCATTGACGTAGGTTTCCACCACAGGCTTGAGTGCCACATCTCCAGTTTCCTCGTCCCAGGCCCAAACCATGTCTCCCGGTTGAATCTCCTCTATCGGTTTTGCGCCATCCCCGGTTTGCACCAATGTCCCGGCTACGAAGCAGACATTCCCACCTTTGGCAGAGTGGTAGGCTCCACAAATCATGGTTCCCACTTCGGCAACCATCTTTGTACTATTGCGATAGGTATTGTACGCAGCGGCATTCCCCTGAAAAGCGCCATCCCTGACCACATTATACCCGGTGACACTTTCCGCCACTTCCGCAGCTCCGTTAACCACTGTCAGCGCACCCGCAGATGCCGTAACAGCAGCTACCGCGACCATAACCGGTGCAGCCGCTCCACAAGTCAACACTGTGGCCGCCGCCGCGACTGCCATTACGCCCGTCGCCAACAATCCCGCGCCATTGAAGAATGTGCCCCAGTCCCACTCGCCGGTAGGGTCATAGCCCATGATCGGGTTGTTGCCGCAATATGCAAAGAGGTTGAAGCTGACAACGTCTCCGTTCGCGGCAAGGTTGGAGGTATCGTCCGCATTAATAAACCGGCAGGTTTGGGGATCGTAATATCTGCTTTGCAGGTAGTAGAAACCGGTTTCGGAATCGTAGTAATAACCCCGGTAGCGGAAGGGGTTCTCGCCGGCCATTTCGCCGGTGGCGGAGAGGACGCGGCCGTAAGGATCGTACTCGTAAGAAGCAACCAGCTTATTGTCCGCAACACGGTAGACCTTCTGCACGTCCCCCTGGACGTTCTTCACGAAGTAGTACCGCTCCCATTCGTCCTGGGTGTCCGCGTCCCAGATGCCGAAACCGATTACCGAGCCGTCGTCACCGTAGATGTACCGGACGCCGTGGCTCCACTTGACGCCGTTGGCCGTTTTCTTGTAGACAATCTCCCCGATTACCCGGCCATCCACCACGCAGTACTTGGTATAGCTGCCGTCGGGGTTGGTTTTCCGGGTTCTCTGGCCGCTGGCGTCGTACTGGTAGGTGGTAGTTTTCCCGCCTTTGGTGACGCTTTGCAGCCTCCGGCCCTCTGTCCACTTCATGGTAGAACCATCATAGTAGGACAAGGGATTCCCCGCGCCGTCATAAGTGATGCTCTGCCCGTCGAAGGCCGTCAGCAGGTCTTTCCAGTCCGGGTCGCCATAGGTGTAGGTGTGGCTCTCCAGGGTCTGGCTGTTATCGTCGTTGGTAACCTGCCAGGATTTCAGATTCCCCGCCGCGTCATAGTAGTACTTGTACCGGGCGCTGGCAGTGCCGTTGGCGGCGTAGCTGGTGGCGTACTGGAGTTCCCCCTGGACGTCGTAGGCATAGGCCCAGTAAGAATTGTCAAGCTTGTTGGTCTGCCTGGTAATATTCCCGGCGGCGTCGTAGGCATACTGGTACTTGGCGGCAGAAGTTCCGTTGTACTTGCTCTCATAGGTTGCAATCCGGGTGCTGGTGGTGCCGGAGGCGGAGCCCGCCGCGTAGGTGTAGCTCTGGGTCACGGTTCCGGCAATGTCCCGGGATGTCAGCCGCTCCAGGCTGTCGTAGCTCAGGTTGATCTTCCGCCAGTCCACCATGGACATAGAGGTCAGCAGCCCGTCGGGGATGGAATCCGAGGTGGCGGTATTGTAGTAGTACCGCTCCGCCGCGGTGGTCAGCCCCGGGTAGGAGAAGTCCCGGCCCGTCATCCGCCCGCTGCTATCGTAGGTATAGCTGGCCCGGCTGCCGGAGGCGGATTGCCCGGAACCCACCAGACGTCCCAGGCTGTCGTACTGGTAGGTATCGGTGTTGCCGGTGCTGTCCGTCATGGACGCCAGCTGCCCCTCGCCGTTGTAGGTGTAGGATAGGGTACGTCCCCCGGAGTAGGTGGTGGTTTTCACCCGGCCCAGTGTGTCATAGGTAAAGGACACCGTGTCCCCGTTGCCGTAGGTTTGGCTGGTCAGGCTGCCGCTGCCCGGGCCGTAGGTATACCGGCCCAGGGTGTGGCTTCCCACCTGGATGGCCGTGCGGCTGCCAAACGCGTCATAGGCAAACCGGTACTCCTGAGCCCCGGCCACTGCCCCGGTGCGCTCCACAGAGGCCAGGTTCCCGTTGGCATAAGTATACGCCAATGTGGCAGAGTTTGCAATGGCGTTTTTCGTAATCCTGCCAAAGCTGTCATAGGTATTCTGCACCGTGGTGCCCAGGGCATTGGTCACAGACGTAGGCGCCCCCAGCATCTGGCTCTGGGTGGTGGCATAGGCATATGTGGTCTTCTCCCCCGAGGCCCCGGTAACCGACGCGGTGAGATTGCCGTCGTTGAGGTAGGTGGCGGAGGTTTTCATGGTCAGGCTGCCGCCGGTGAGGGAGGTTCCGGTGACGTTGCCCACGCTGTCATAGCTCAGGCTCTGGGTTACATGGCCGTCGCTGACAGACGTCAGCCGGTGGGCATAGGTTTTGTCGTAATTGTAGGTGAAGGTTCCGTTGCCGCCGGTGACGGTTTTGATCAGGTTGCCGCCGGAGTAGGTGTTGGCGTCCTCCTTCAGCCCAGAGGTGGTGACGGACACCAGGTTGCCGCCGGCATCGTACTTCATGGTCTGGGCCGCCTCCCGGGTCAGGGACAGATCGTCAAAATACGCGGTGTTGGCGTTGCGTTCATAGGCGCAGACCACCTGGATGCCGGACACCGTTTTCCCGGCGGATTTGGGCACAATGGTCAGGCTGGTAAACTGCCAGTCCGTCAGATCCGGGTTAAAGGGTGCGTAGTGGTACTCTTTGGCCCCGTCGGAATAGGTCACAATGGCCCGCAGGCCGAACTGCTTGTGCTTGTCGCTGGCCGCGTCGGAGGCGGTTGTCACGTTGTCCGGAACCGAATTGGCCCTGGCCCAGCCCGACAGCACGTAAGTCTGGCTCCCCGGCTGGTTCAGGGGCACCGTCTGGGTGGCGTTCCGGTCCTCCGCAGTGGGGCTGCCGGTGACTTTCAGCGCGTTTCCACTGCGCCCGCCGGAGGCCGTGGTCACCGCGCTGGCATTGCCCCGGCTCCAGCCGGTGGTTCCCTGGGTAAAGGATCCGTTTTCCAGCAGGTTGTGGGTGGAGGGTGCCTCTCCCTCCTCCAGTTGCAGGTCGTCGATGTACACGTTCCCCGGCATACTCCGGTCGTAGACGCCAATCTCATAGGTGGCGGAAACCTGGGGGGTAAAGGTCAGGCTCACCCGTTCCCAGCCTCCGTTGATGCCGGAGTCGGTTTTGTAGTTCACCAGGCCCTCCGCCAGGTACTCCTCGCCGCCCCGCTTGACTTTCAGAACGATGCCGCCGCTGGCCAGGGCGCTGGTATCCGCCTCCGTGGTGTTCACCCAGGCCGAGAGGGTGTAGGTTTTCCCCTTCGTCAGGGCATAGGAGGTTCTGTAGATGCCCACAGTCTGGGTGACGCCGGATTTTACCCAGGTCTTGAACGCTTTGGCCCCCGTCCGGGTCTTCCCGGTTCCGGTAATGGCGGCGGCATAGCCGTCCTCCGCCGAGCCCACGTTGTAAATTGTCCACCCACTGGAAGACTCGAAGCCGCTGTACGCCGCCAGGTTCCGGGCCGCCGCCCCAATGCTGGCGGTCCGGGTCATCCGGTTGTTCACCGCCCGGCCCCGGTCGCTGCCGCTGTTGGCCGTATACACCGCGTTGGTGGCTCCCACCAGGTTGCCGCCGGAATCTGTGGTGCTGGCGTTTACCGTCCTGCCGGAATAATCGAAGGAGTAGGTGGTAAACAGGTCGTCTGTGGTATCTTTCGTCCGGTTCGCCCCGTAATCCCGGTAGGTTGTCTGCCGGTCTCCCCGGCTGACCTCCAGGGTGGCCCCGCCTGTGTCCCCGGCCTGCTCCTGAATTTTGCTGACCGCGTGGTTGTGGTAGCTCAGCTTCAGGGTATAGCCCGTCCCGCAATCCTTTATGGCGTCAATCTGGTTCTGGTACGCCCCGCCGCTGAGGGCCATGGTGTATTCCGCGATCCGGGTTCCGTTCCGGGTGATGGTATGGAGCTTCCCGTTCTGGTAGTCGAATTTGTATACATTCCCGGCGTAGTCCGTGATGGTGTCCACATAGTTGGCCACCGTGCCGTTATAGGGATTGTGGCTCTTGTAGGCAAAGGACGCCACGGTACGTTCGCTGCCGCCGTTGTTCTTCTGGACGATTTTGGTAATCCGGTCGTTGCTCCCCTTGGGGTCGCCGCTGGCGTAGCGGATGAGGATCTGGTTTCCGCTCTCGTCGGAAATCCTGGTGAGCAGCCCATTGACAAAGGTCATGGTGTTGCCCTTCCCGTCCGACAGCAGGTAACGGTCTCCGGTCTGGTCCTGGATTTTCAGCCCCAGGCCGTCCTCGTCGTAATAATACCCGTCGTCCTCCGCCTTTTTGGAGAAGTAGTGCAGCGTCCCGTCCCCGTCCAGATAGCGCAGGTATACCACCTGGCCGATGGTCTCTTTGCGCACGTGCCGCAGCAGGTTGTACGTCCACCCGGAGCCAATGTGCATATCCATTCCCAGTTCCTTGCACACGTCGTACTGGCTGTCCGTCTGCCGGGAGAAATAGGCGGAGTTAAATACCATCTCCAGACTGACCGGATTCGCCCCCGACGCCAGGGAGCAGATCTCCCGGGCAATGGTGATCTGGCTGCTGAAATCGCTGAGGTAGACCGTTCCCGCTTCTCCCGCCGAAAAAGCCCGGTAGGTGTAATAGTCCTCCAGGCCGGTGTTGTTCCGGTAGGATATCAGCAGCATGGGCGGGTGATTCTCTTTGTAGGCGTAAAAGACAGGGACAGCGTAACGGCCGCTGCTGTAACTGTCCGGATCCGGCGCCGTCAGCGCGATGGTTCGGTTTTCCGTTCCGGTGGTATACCACTTGTTGACCAGGGCCGTCAGGTCCCAGGTCCGGTAGCTGTTATCCACCGTCCCGGAGGCGATGGCGTAGTCCACGATGTTGGCGCTGTAAGCCGGCCTGGTGTTCCAGGTCAGGTTGTACATCCAGCTGTAATAGCTGGAGCTGGAGGACGGCTTGCTGCCGGTGACCTCATGGGCCTGGACAACCATCTCGGGATAGTCCACATCGCTATAGGCCATCTGCCACAGATACAGCGTGGCGTTCACCATTACAGAACCCTGGGGAAGCTCCGGCAGGCGGTTAAAGTGCATGTAAATCTGCCGTTCCCTGGCCCCCAGGTAATCCGTATAGCCAAAATACAGATCCTGGCGGCCACCGTAGCTTTCGTTGGGACTGCCCTGCTCCACAAAGGTGGCGTAGATGTCCTCCGCCCCGGTGAAGGCGTGGAGTACCAGGGTGGGATCAATGGCCACGGGATAGGCCCGGGACGGATCGTCCATCCAGGCGCTGTCCGCCTCCACTGTCAGGAGGCAGCCCGCCGCCACGGGATCCAGGGAGTACGTAACCCCGTAAGATACCGTTCCTGCGGCATCCACCATGTACGGCGCGGGCATCCGGTAGATGGTCCGGCCCTCCCCGTCCCGCAAAAGGATGGCGCCATCCTCCTGGGCTTCCGGCGTCAGGCCCTCCAGGTTCAACAGAAAGCGGTATGTATAACTGGGTTGTGTCTCGTTGACAACAATGCTTTCCTTGATGTGGAAGCCCATGGTATCGTACCGGAGATCCACGCCGGGGAGGATATCGGGGTAGATGACTGTGGAGCTGAGCCTGGGCAACGCCACCCGCTCCGAAATTTCCGTCTCTTCCGGGCCGTCCAGGCTCAGCGGCATGATTTCGCTGTCCGGATTAATGACCTGGGCCTGAGACTCCCGGAGCAGGCTGGCGGATGGGGTTTCCACCGGGACGGTTTCCGGAACAGGGGAATCCAGGGTTTCTTCCGCATGATCCGCGTTCCGGCCGGGTAAAGCGGTTTCACCGGGAGCGGTTGGTTCTGTCTCCTGCGCCAGGGGATCCTCAGCAGGCGCTGTGGGTGCAGTCGTTTCCTGTTCCTCTTCTTCCGGCAGGCCCGAGGCCCCGGTTTCTGGCTGTGTCCCGTCGTCAGCCGAGGCTTCCTGAACTTCCGTGCCAGGGTCAGGTGTTGTTTCTTCGCCGGGAAGAGACACCTCTGAATCTGAGGTATCTTCGGTAGGCAATGTGGTTTCAACAGGAACTGTGGCCTCCTGTACAGCGGATTCGCGTTCCTCCGGTTGCCTTTCCTCCGTGGGCTTGGCTGCCGCCAGCAGCTGATGGGCCGTGGCTTCCTGCATGAGGGACATGGAAACCTCATACGCCCCCATCCTGGAGGAGAAAAGATAGCCGTCCGGCGTAAATACAGAAGCAAAGGATTTTACTTCACTACCGTTGGTTGCCGTGTAAGCCGGGGCGCTTTCCCGATCCATCTGGGCGGCAGCGGCAGACAAGGTGTTGTCGATATCCATCCAGACCGCGTGTTCGCCGTCCCCTTGGGCATAGTGAACCGGCATGCCGTAGTTCACGGCAACAAAGCTGCCGTCTGAAAGCCGGTAGTGCTTTTCGTTTTCGCTCCGCAGTTCCTCCACTTCGCCAACAATTACCGCAGGTTCTTCCGGGAGTTCTTCCTGGCTTTGGGACAGCGTTTCCGTCTCTGCGTCCACCGCCCAAATATTGGCGGGCAGCAGCTCAAACACCATAACCAAAGTCAGCGCCAGTGAAAGCACGCGCGCGTACCAGGGATGTTTCATATGGATCCTCCGTTCTCTTTTTCAGCGTTTTGCGGTGGACTATTTGGTGAAAGGAACGCCGTCTCCCTCCTGAGCCGCGCAGCCTGCGCAGACAGCGCGGCGTGCCTTTGTCTACTGGCAAAGCCCACTGCATCTTGTGTATATTTGATCACATTGTTTCCCTTTGCCAATCATTCACTTACCACATGTTTATTATAGTGATATTTCATTAATTCATATCCAGACTTAAAAGTACCACTATCCCATGCTTCCGCAGCTTGTGAGACTTTCATCGCACTACCGGCAGCGCCTGTTATTGCGCCGGTAACGTCACCTGACAATGCCCCGTCACCCATTCCATTAAGTGCAGCGGTGCCTGCCCCACTCCAACTGCCAGTAGACACCCTATGACTTACTGCCCCCGTTGCAGCACCAATTGCAGCGCCAGAAGCCATTCCAATAGCGGCTCCTTTGGCGGCTCCCACCGCAATGACAGCTGCTGCAGTTCCCGAACCTGCTGTTGCAACGGTGACGGCTGCCACAGCGGCAACGGCAGCTACACCTGCACCTGCAGCTACAACTTTTTTGGCCCAACTAGGCCAAGTACCAGTGTCGTCAGACATGTTAACCGGATTATTAAAACAGTAGGCAAACAGGTTATACTGTGCGAAATTCTCAAAATCCGCAGTAATCGTTTCTGGAATATCCGCATTAACAAACCGTCCGATGGCGGGGTCATAATACCGGCTCTGGAGATAATAGAACTCCGTGTCGGCATCGTAGTAATACCCACGGTACCGCAGGGGATTGGTCTCTGCCATGGCACCCCGGGCGCTCATAACTTTACCGTAGGGGTCGTAGCTGTAGGATGCTGCTTCCTTCCCAGTGCTATCTATTAGCTGCGTCACGTCCCCCTGGAGGTTGGTGATGTAGTAATAGGTTGCTGGGCTGGTGGTACCGTTGGTGTAAGTGAGAGAATAGGGCGTCCCTGGGGCATCGTAGGCAAAGTCCAGAACCTCTGTGGTGACGGTTCCGTCCGCTGCTGTGGTGGTAATGGTCTCCCGCAGGAGCCGTCCGCTGGCATAGATGTAGCTGTGCTGCTCCGTGACGGTGCTGACCAATATCATGGCTGGGCTGCTGGATGTGGCGGCAACTTCTTCGCTGGCAGCCAGTTCCAAATCCTCTGGATTCTCTTCAGTTGTGGGCGCCTCATCCTCCAGGGACATGAGGTCGCCCGGGTCGGTGGGAAGGGTGGGAACTGGTGTGCCAGGAGTATATACCCGCCTGGATGGTGATATCGGCTGTAACTGGAGCGGTGTATTGGTTCCATTTCCCGCGGTAACCATCCCGTTCCGGAATGGCCGGGTAGTCGGAATCCTGATTAAATTTTTCATTTCCCATGCCAACCCGGTTGGCATGGGAAAGATTGCATAACTGTTTTTAATTCTGCTCACAGCCTGCTTAGGGACTTCTGCTAATCTTTAAAACAAACCTGCTTCTTGGCAAATATGTAATAATTACATCATCCCCTGGCTGCAGACTGCCGTTTGTTATAGCATTGTAGCAATTGCCTTCGACTATAATCTTAACGCCAAAGTTCGTGCCAACGCCCATGCCCTCACCAGTTCCGTATTTCTGATTGTCGTAAATGTCACATTCTTCAATTCTGTCAATAATTCCGTGCGTTATAATCGCATCAGTTTCTTTTTCAAAACAGAGGTATATTC
>OJPS01000767.1_pt1 | contig 25371 bp, 19 predicted proteins | sample 1598551 | NCBI WGS metagenome assembly OJPS01 (sample SAMN03922488, study PRJEB24848) | human gut metagenome | isolation source: stool sample | host: Homo sapiens | place: Germany | collected 2011-05 | reverse complement strand
AGCCGCCGAAGCGGTGCTTAAGCCGTAAGGCGGGAATTGTGCGGTGTTGCCCTAAGGTTTTGCAGTACCCCTCTGAACGAAAGGGTGGAGCATAACAATGTTGTGCAAAGATGCAGAGGCAAAAAAACTGGCAATCGGCCTGATGAGTGGTACTTCGGCTGATGGCATTGACGCTGTGCTGGTGGAAATCAGCGGGTGCAGCACCAACACTCACGTGCGCCAGATGGCGTTTGTCACGCTGCCGTTCACCGATGCTGTGCGCAGCCGCATTTTACAGGTGGCGGCAGGGAACTTTGGCGGCAGCGAGGAACTTTGCCTAATGAACTTTTTGCTGGGCAAGCTCAGCGCAGACGCCTGCCTGGCAGTCTGCGCGCAGGCGGGCGTGGACCCGCGGAATGTTGCCTTTGTGGGTAGCCATGGGCAGACGGTGTTCCATGCCCCGGTGGAGCAGGACTACCTGGGCTACAAAGTGCGCGGCACCCTGCAAATCGGTGAAGCTTCAATGATCGTGGAAGCGCTGGGCTGCCCCGTGGTGAGCGATTTCCGCGTACGGGATATGGCTGCAGGCGGCCTTGGTGCGCCGCTGGTGCCGTATACCGAGTATCTGCTTTACCAGGACCCGCAGCGCAATGTGGCATTGCAGAACATTGGCGGTATTGGCAACATCACGCTTTTGCCCCGCGGTGCGGGCTTGAACGGTGTGCTGGCCTTTGATACCGGGCCGGGCAACATGGTGATCGATGCCCTTGCCGCCCGCATGACGAACGGAAAAGCCCGCTATGATGACGGCGGCAAAATGGCTGCTGCCGCTCAGGTCAACCCCGCCCTGTTAGCCTGGATGATGCAGGACGAATACCTGAAGCGCACCCCGCCCAAAACTACCGGCCGCGAAATGTACGGTGATGCCTATGTGGAACAGCTGCTGAAGAAAGCCAACGAGCTGGATGTGCCGCTGGGGGATGTGCTGGCTACCGCCACACGCTTTACGGCGGAGTGCATCAGCGCGGGCGTGCGGGATTACTGCCCCGTCAAGCCGGACCGGATGATCGTGGGCGGGGGCGGCAGCATGAACCCCACGCTGCTGGCCCATATTGCCGACTGTCTGCCCGGCTGCGAGGTGATGACCAACGAGCAGCTTGGTTTGGACAGCAACGCGAAGGAGGCCGTGGCCTTTGCCGTGCTGGCGAACGAAGCCATGTACGGCCAGCCCAACAACGCCCCCGGAGCAACCGGTGCTGCACACCCCGTTGTGATGGGTAAAATCAGCCAATAACCGGAAAGGGGGACCATCCATGACCAGCATCGAAATCCGTGTGCGGGACTTGTATGATGATTTGAATGATTCCGAAAAAAAGGCAGCGTCCTTCTTTTTAAGCCATGTGGACAGCGTGTTTGTGCTGCCCATTGCCAAGCTGGCCAAACAAGCCGATACCACTCAGGTGGCCTGGGTGCGGCTGTGCAAGCACATCGGCTTTGACGGCTTGAAGGATATGAAAAAAGCCCTGTTCAACGAGCTGAACGAGACCAACGCTCCCACTGCCCAGCGGGAGAGCAGCGGATTCTTTACTGATATCCGGGACTATAACACCATCACTGAGATGGCGGACGCGGTGAAAACCAGCAGCATCTGCGCTATTGAGGACACAATGAAGCTGCTGGATCCCGCCATTGTGGAGCGTGCTGCGGGGAAAATCATCCAGGCGGACAGTGTGCGGCTGTTCGGAGTGAATGCATCGTCGCTGGTAGCGCAGGACCTGTATTATAAGTTGATCCGCATTGGCAAGTCCGCCTGTTATGCGCAGGATCTGCACATTCAGCTTACTTATGCTGCAACTATGGGGCCAAAGGATGTGGGCATTTTTGTATCCAACTCCGGTACCACCCGCGAGGTGATGGAGTGCCTGCACCTGGCCGCCGCCCGGGGAGGCACCACCATTGCGCTGACCCGGTTCGACAACAGCCCCCTGGCCCAGGCTGCGGACCTGTGTTTGTACACATCATCGCCGGAAATCAGCCACCGCAGCGGTGCAATGAGCAGCCGCATTGCCCAGATGTGCATGGTGGATGTTCTGTTCACCGCTGTTGCCCGCCGCAACTACCGCAAAGTGGAAACCGCCCTGGAAAACAGTTATAAGAGCTGTATGACGCACAGGGTGGAAGCGGAAAACTAAGTTAGGGGCTTTTTCAATTAGGAATTAGCAATGAGAAATTAGGAATTGGAAATAGAGCAGGGCCCGGTGCGGAAATGGCACCGAGCCCTGCTTTTTGAGTGAATAATGTAAAAAATAAAGAATAATGTTGGTGGACCGTGGTGCGGTGTGTCACTCAGAAAATATTGGGTTTGCTGCATTATAAAAAATATGTAAGAAGCAAGGAGATGCTCTGCAGGTAATGTTGACCACTGCGCCGGGGTGCTGCGTCAGGTAGGTAGAAACCAGCTTGTCCAGCACCAGAGCGCGGGCAATCACACCGTTGTGCATGGCGGTATCCTTGCTGGAAAAGTCAAAGTTATAGTCCAGTTGCTGCACCAGCCGCACGGCGGTGTCATCGTGGATTGCGCCGTGGGTCTGGCTTTCCTTGGCGCGGGCATACAGGGGTTGCAGCATGGGTTCCGGCATACCGGACAGGATGATTTTTTCCATTTATGATATGAGTTAGAGCATATTAGCTTAAAGGTTGATAAAACGCCCCTTTGCAGGCGGCGGGACTTCTTACAAAAGCGTTATACCATAAAGGAAAGAAGGAGAAAAGTAAACGCTAAAAGAGAATGTTTCTTCATGATTCTTTATATAGCAATTTTCAATAATACAGCAGAGAGTACTTTAACTTTTGAGAAAAAGTGATATAACAGAGTCAAAGAATGTGAGTGCTATGCTGCACAACGAAGCTAGAAAGTTGATTTTGGAAGGATACGATAAGGGCATCAGCGTAAAGGAACTGGCAAAGTGCTTTTCTGTAAATACCTGTTCGATCTATCGTTTGCTGAAGCGTCGGAACGAAACAGGCAGCTACGAAACTCAAACGAATCTCCGTGGAAAGAAGCCAAAATTGTCCGATGCAGATCATCAGCACATCCTTTCGCTTCTGGAAAAACAGCCGGATATCACTTGTCTGGAGATCATTGAAACGTTGAAATTGCCTGTCAGCATTGATACTGTCTGGCGTTTTCTTCAGAAAGCAGGATACCGCCGCAAGAAGAAGTCTTTTTATGCCAGTGAACAGGAGCGTCCCCGATGTGGCGCAGAAGAGAAAAGACTGGAACGGCCTTATATCTGGATTCAAGGCAAGTGACCTCGTGTTTCTGGATGAAAGCGGATGCAATACGGATATGACAAGGCGGTATGCCTATTCGCTTGGAGGAAGCAGAGCTGTTGATTCCGCACCACTTTCCAAGCCCAAGAACACGACCATTCTGCCATCGATTCAGTTGGATGGGACACTACGCTATACGACTTTCTCAGCCGGAACGACTGTGGAGAGGTTTAAGCGGTATCTGGAAACTGATTTGCTGCCTCATCTGAACGGAAATTCTGTTCTCATAATGGATGATATGAAGTCGCACCATGCAAAGGCAGTGAGAAATCTGCTGGACAGCTCCGGTGTTCGATACATTTATCTTCCACCATATAGTCCTGATCTGAATCCGATTGAAAAGCTCTGGTCGAAGGTGAAGTCTTTCCTTCGCAAATTCAAGGCACGGACGCTGGATGCTCTTCCGAACGCGATACAATGTGCTTTTCAGATAGTTTCGCCTTCTGCCTGCTCAGGCTGGTTTCATTCCTGCGGCTATTCGCCTTATTTTTGAAAATTGTTATAAATTAAAGAACGATATGACACAACAAAACAGAAAGTGAGGAAAACAATGAAGTTCAAACGCGCATTTTTGATGGAGCCTCATCGCTTTGAGATCCACGAAGTAGAGGAAGAACCGGGGCCGGGCGAAGTAATGATGAAGGTTGCCAGCTGCGGCCTGTGCAACTGGGAACTGAATTTCTGGGACGGCAATCTGAACTTTATGGGCTACCCCCACAAGCTGGGACATGAGTTCGCCGGTACCGTGGTCAAGCTGGGTCCCGGCTGCACCAAATTCAAGGTAGGGGATAAAATCAGCGCCGTGGCCCGCGGCTTTGGCGGCTTTGCCGAGTACCGCGCCACCCCAGAAGCCTGCTGCGAAAAGCTGGCTGACAACATTGACCCTAAGTACGCTTTGGGCGAACCGCAGAAGTGCATCCTGACCGTGTTGCGCGCCACCGCCCCCCAGGCCGCCGATTACGGTGTGGTGCTGGGCTGCGGCCCCATGGGCATGTGGTGCATTCAGGCATTGGCCGGTAACTATCTGGCCGGGCTGATTGCCATTGACGTGGATGATGCCAAGCTGGAAATGGCCAAGGGCTTTGGCGCAACGGCCACCATCAACAGCAAAAATGAGAACGTGGTGGAGCGCATCCGGGAGATCACTGGCGGTCACATGGCAGACTTTGTGATTGAAGGTACCGGCATTCCCGCATTGCTGAACGCTGCGCAGGATTACCTGAAAGTTGGCCGCGACAGCCGCCTTGTGCTGATGAGCAGCCACCACGATGTTTGCAAGGAGTTCGACTTCCGCAAGGCCATTGACCGCGGCTTAAAGATTCTGGTTGCTCACCCGCCGATGTCCGAAAGCGAGCCGGAAGATTTCCGCCGCGCGGTGGTGTACATCAACAACGGCACCTTCCAGAACAAGCCCCTGATCACCCACGAGTTCAAATTGAGCGAGATCCAGACCGCATTCGAGACCCTGGAACATAAACCGGCAGGGTTTATGAAGGGGATTGTGGTACCGGATTGATAGTTAGGAGTTAGGAGCTGGCACAATCAATTAGGAATGAGAAATGAGAAATGAGGAATTAGGAATTGGAGGCGGAGCAGAGGTTTGCATTAAAAATGTAGGGTAAACGGTAATTTTATTTGTAGAGCGCGATGAGGGTCATCGCGCCGGAGAGAAACTTTTTCGTCATCTGTCTATCACACCCAATCATTCTTATAACTGCCCGTTCATCTAACCTCAAATTACTCATTGCTCATTGCTAATTTCTAATTCTAAAAATCGACTTTTATTTTGCAGAACACTATAAAGAAAGAAGGCATCTCCATGAAAAAGACCACCATCCGTTCGGCGCTTGCAGTTTTGCTGGCGGCATCCACCTTAACGGCCTGCGGCGGCAGCGCAGCTTCCAGTGCGCCTGCTTCTGCAGCGGCGTCCAGCACGGCAGTGGCCCCCGCCAAGCAGTACACCATCGGCATTGCGGAAGCTCAGGCCAACGATGAAACCACCGTGCGCCGCGCTTACCTGGAAAACTACATCGGACCCGCTTACAACGTCAAGTTCATCTTCTCCGAGGTGCTCAAGGATGATGCAGCGACGAAAACATTTATTGAAAACTGCGCTGATGCCGGTGCCGATGCTATCATCGACTTTAAATCCATGTCCGGCCAGATGTGCCAGATCTGCGCCGATAACGATATGGTGTATGCCATCAGCGGCAACTATATTGCGCACCCCGAATTTTTGGAAACCGATTACCCCAACTTTGCGGGCGCGGTCGGTTCCAACAATGCCGAGCTGGGCAGCCTGTTTGGTACCTGGCTGAAAGATAACGTGGAAGCAGATGGCACCGAGGGCTACCTGATTGCCACCGGCATTGCTTCCAGCGGCAACCAGCAGCACATTGAGATCGGTCAGGGCATCCTGAATGGCATTGCCGACAAATACGGCCTGACCTTTGAGCAGGACATTGCCGACCTTGTCACCGTGGCCGAAACCACCAACGCCGCCAACGATAAGGGCATTCTGGTCACCTTGTATCCCGGCTCCCCCAACAAGGAAACCTGGCTGCCCGGCGTTTCTGCCCTGATCCAGACCGGCCAGTACAATACTTTCCTGAGCGCAGGCCAGACCTATAACCAGAGCGCTACCGTGGTTGACGAAGTGGAAAAGAGCTTTGGCATTGACATCAAGGTTGCCAGTGTTGGCGCCCTGGGCCAGACTTTGACGACCGCGTTCAACACCAAGGACCCGTTCGGCAACCCCAGTATTGACCTGGCCACTGTCAAGTCTACCTCCGTTTTGACCAGCGCCCTATTTGCCATTACTTACAACGCTCTGAACGGTGATGTGCAGACCGCATGCCGCGGCACGGACGGCAAGCCGCTTTACTTTGAATTTGCCAATATGTCCGTTACCAGCGCCGAACAGCTGGCCCAGATGAATGGCTGGGACGATGCTTCCACCGGCAACTGGTGCGCTACCACAGATGTAGTAGACGGCATGCTGACCATCGTGAACCCCGATCTGACCGCAGAAGAGATCAACACCTATCTTGGCACACTGGACTTTGAGACCCTGAAATCCATGATGGGTTGATGAGCCGCAGCCAACCCCATTTTTGCTGAAAACGTAAAGTCGGATTTTCGATAATCACAACCGACTTTCTGGCGGCGGGAAAGCTTTCCCGCCGCTATACTTTATAATAGGTAATAAGAGTAGAAAGGGATATTGCCATGAGGATTTTGTATGTAGATATCGACACCCTGCGCCCAGACCACCTGGGCTGCTATGGTTATCCGCGTGCCACCAGCACCAATATTGATAAAGTGGCCGAAGATTCTGTGCGCTTTACCGATGTATATTGTTCCGATGCTCCCTGCCTGCCTAGCCGCGCCGCTTTGATGACCGGCCGGTTTGGTATCCACACCGGCTGCGTAGGCCACGGCGGAGTGAACGCTGAAATGCGTTGGGAGGGCCGCAACCGCGGCATGGCCGATTTCAATGGCCGCTACAACCTGCCCGCCGTACTGCGCCGCGCGGGCATGAAAACCGCCAGCATCAGCAGCTTCCCGGACCGCCACGCAGCGTGGTGGTTCAACGGCGGCTTTGACGAAACCTACAACATCGGCAAGCGCGGCCTGGAACCTGCCCACGAGGTGATCCCTGTAGCGCTGGACTGGCTGGACCGCAAGCGCGATACCAAAGACTGGTTCCTGCATGTGCATGTGTGGGACCCGCACATCCCGTACCGTACCCCGACCGAGTATGGCGAGCCGTTCAAGGATGCCCCGCTGCCTGACCCCTGGATGACCCAGGAGATTCTGGATAAGCACCGCGCCACCAAGCCGGGCGGACATTCTGCCTGCGAAGTGACCGGATATGACAACAAGCCCAACCCCGCTACCCCGCGCCAGCCGGTGGAGATCAAGAACACCGATGATTTCCGCCATATGATCGATGAATACGATACCGGCATCTGGTACGCGGACAAGCAGCTGGGCCTGCTGTTTGACAAGCTGCGCGAGCAGGGAATTTATGACGATATGGCCATCATTATCAGCTCTGACCACGGCGAGGATCTGGGCGAGATGGGCAGCTATTGCGAACACGGCGAGGCCGACTACATCACCACCCACATTCCCCTTATCATCAAGTGGCCCGGCTGCGCCAAGAACATCGTGTCCCATGGCTTCCATTACAATCTGGACCTGCTGCCAACCCTGGTAGACCTGCTGGGCGGCGTTCCGCCCTTCACCTGCAACCCGGTGGTTGGCAATCCCAACCCGGTGGTGTATGATGGTGAAAGCTACGCTGACTGTGTGCGCACCGGCCAGGACGGCGGCCGCGATCATCTGGTCGTCAGCCAGTGCGCTCATGTCTGCCAGCGCAGTGTGCGCTTTGGCGATTATATGTACATCCGCACCTATCACGATGGCTACCACCTGACCCCGGGCGAGGAGCTGTTCAACGTGAAGGAGGACCCGCATGAAATCCACGACCTGGCCGAAGAAAAGCCGGAGTTGTGTTGGCGTGCTGCATGGTATCTGGAACATTGGGTTGCAGACAACATGCTGAGCAACATTTATAACTACCATGAAGACCCGCTGTGGAACGTCATCGCCGAGGGCGGCCCCTTCCACTGCCGCGGCTACCTGAAAGATTACTGCAAGCGCCTGGAAGATACCGGCCGCGGCGATTGTGCCGAAGAGCTGCGCCGCCGCCACAAGGGCGAACTGGACGAGTAAATCCCACCCCGCGGGCCTGGCCCCGAAACAAGGAGGTTTGTATGGCAAAGCGACCACACATCATTATTTTTAACCCGGATGAAATGCGCGGCGATGCGCTGGCCCATCTGGGCAACCCGGCATCTATCACCCCAAATCTGGACGCTTTTGCTGCCAACGAGGCGGTATCCTTTGGGCAGGCATATTGCCAGAATCCCGTCTGCGTGCCCAGCCGGTGCAGCTTTTTTACCGGCCTGTATCCCCATGTGCGCGGCCACCGCACCATGAGCCACCTGCTGCGCCCCGGTGAGACCAGCATGCTGAAAGAGCTGAAAGAGGCCGGTTATTACGTTTGGATGAACGACCGCAACGACCTGACCGCAGGCCAGATCCCCGGCTGGACGGAAAGCCATGCGACCGAAATTTATTACAGCGGCCAGAAAAAGCAGGGCCCCGGTAATGTGAACCCCGACCAGCGCGGGGAGCCCGGCAACAAATATTATTACTCCCATTATGAGGGACAGCTGAAATGCAACGCCGAGGGCAAGAACTATAACGGCGATGACGAAGTAGTGGATGCCGCTATCGAGCGCATCCATAACCGCCCGGCCGACCAGCCGCTCTGTATGTTTCTGGGCCTAGTTTATCCCCACACGCCGTACCGGGTGGAGGAACCGTATTTTTCCACCATTGACCGTGCCAAGCTGCCCAAGCGGGTCCATGCAGATGACTGCACCGGCAAGCCCCTGATGGAGGCGGAGATCCGCAAGTATGCCGGAATGCAGGACTTTACTGACGCCGACTGGGACGAATTGCGCGCCGTATATCTTGGCATGTGCATGAAGATCGATGTCCAGTTCGGCAAGTTGGTTGAAGCTTTGAAAGAAGAGGGCATTTACGATGACTGTGCAATCTTCTTCCTGAGCGACCACGGCGATTTTACCGGCGATTTTGACCTGCCGGAAAAGGCGCAGAACTGCTTTGAGGATTGCCTGACCCGCGTGCCGCTGCTGATCAAGCCGCCGAAGAATATTCCGCTGGACCCCGGCATCAGCAACAGCATGGTGGAGTTGGTGGATTTTTACGCCACGGCGATGGATCTGGCGGGCGTGCAGCCCACCCACACCCACTTTGGCCACAGCCTGCGCCCCGTGTTGGCGGACCGCAGCGCCAAAGTGCGGGATTACGTTTTCTGCGAAGGCGGCCGCCAACCGGGCGAGACCCACTGCGATGAATACCACCGCAACAGCAAGAACGGCAAAGGCGCCCCGACCACAACGGTCTACTGGCCCAAGATGAAAGCTCAAAGCGAGGACGATGCCCACGCCAAGGGCATTATGATGCGCGATGAGCGGTACAAGTACATCAGCCGTACGGTAGGCAAAGATGAGTTATATGATCTGCAGGCCGACCCGCAGGAGATGACAAACCGCATTGATGACGAGAGCCTAGCCCCCGTGGTGGTGGATATGCAGCGCAAGATGCTGAAATGGCTGGAAGCCACCGATGATATCGTGCCCTTTGAGTTGGACGAGCGCTTTACCCCTGAAATGCTGTGGGCGCGGGTGCGCGGCCTTGTACCCCCGGAAAAGGAAGCCGAAGTGCGCAAGATGATTGCCGATGGCACGCCGTTCCCGGTTTTGATGGGCTACTGCCATTCGTTAAAGTAAATACATTCTCTCCAAGCGCTGCCGTACCGCTGTTTCCAGGCGGGTTTTGCGGGAGCGCTTGTTGTGCAGTTAAGAATTTTTGAAAGTAGGAATGAGAAATTAGCAATTAGGAATTTGAGGTCAGTTGAAGTTTGTGCTGTAGGGCGGGATGCCCTCATCCCGCCGTGAAGGAACGTATTATATACCATTAAGTCTGTGGCAGGGAACCTAAAAATCATCTGTAGGGAACGGTCTTGCCCCCCTACAGCTATTTCTATGGTTCATCGTTTTTTTCAAATACCAACCAGCCTAATATTTCCTGAGCGGCGCTTTTGTGCCGCGATCCACCAACATCATTCTTTTTTAATTATTCATTCCATTCCTAATTCCTCATTTCTAATTGCTAATGATCCAGCGTTTCTCGTTTTACTCCTAACTGTTATCGTTCCCATTATAAACACATCTTTCATACATTTGTGTTATAATGCACCCATTATACAATCTATACCCCAACCAACAATTACCCTTGCGGAGGAATTGCTGTGGAATTGGATAAAAAAAGTTTTTCGATCCGCCGGCATATCACGCTGGTGCTGACCCTGCTCACGGTGCTGATCGTGCTGCTCATCGGCGTGTGCGTGGCGGTGGTGCGGGAACAAAGCCGCATCCGGCTGACCAGCGCGGCGGATTCTTATTTAAGCCTGCTGACCCGCACGCTGGAAAACCAGCTTGTCATCCAGGAATCCTATATCACCAGCCAGGTGCTGAACAGTGAGGAGCTGCACCGCCTTGGCTTTGGCGAGGGCCACACCCAGGCATACCTGGACAGCTATAAGCTGCACACCGGGTTTTCGTCCGCTATGGCTGCGGGCAATGATGTCACCGCCCTTTACCTGTACAGTGAGCCGAACTCCATTTTGATGAGCGAGTACGCCACCGCCCAGGCTGGCCGCCCCACCGAGACCCAGATCCAGAAAACCAACCTGGAAGAGACCCTGCGCAGCATGGTGGACGCCAAAACGTTGAATGATGAGCGCTGGACACCGTATGTGGTGTCCGGCCAGCAATACTGGGTGCGGGCTGTGCACTATTATGGTGCATGGCTGATTTCGGTGGTCAACCTGGACCGGCAGTGCAGCCAGGCAACGGACGGTATGCTGGCGTTTGCCCAGCCGGACGGCGTGCTGCTGGCCGGTACCCGGCCCGAAGAGGGCGAGCTGTCTCATTACATCAGCCTGACAGCTGAAACGGAAGGCTTGGTACTGGAATATTATGTGCCCAGCACTGATATGGACCTGGATAATGCCATGAACCTTGCCCTTGCTGTGGGTATTACGGCAGTGCTGGCGGCGATTTGCTTTGTCATCTGGTACCTGCGCAGCAATGTGGTGCACCCGCTGGATGCTTTGGTCGACGCCATGCGCCGCATTTCGGCGGGCGACCTTTCGGTGCGTGCTGACTGGAACCCGGTCAACCTGGAGTTGCAGCAGGTGAAAGAAGCGTTCAACGTGATGCTGAACGAGATTGAAACCCTGAAAATTGAGCAGTACGAGCAGAAGCTGGATGCCGAGCGCCAGGAAATGGCCGCCCTGAAAATGCAGATCCGCCCGCACTTTTTCCTGAACAACTTAAAGCTGATCTATGCGTTGGCAGAAACCGGCCAGACCCAGCAGATCCAGCGGATGATTTTACTGCTGTCCAAACATCTGCGCTATGTGATGGATTACAAGCGGGAAACGACCTCGCTGCGGGACGAAACAAATTTCTGCCAGAACTATATGGAGATGACAGGCATTGGGCAAAAATTCCCGCCATTCTGCCGTGTTACCGTCAGCCTGGATCTGCAGGAAATGCAGCTGCCCGCCATGACGCTGCTGACCTTGGCAGAAAACAGTGTGAAGCACGCCACCCGCCCGGACCGCCCGCTGACGGTGCAGATTACCGCAAAAAGCCTGCCGATGGAAGGGGAAAAGCTGGTGAACATTACCGTGCGGGATAACGGCGATGGATTTCCCGAAGAAGTGATGAAAGAACTGAACTCCGGCAAACAGATGGCCACCGGCCACTATGGCCTGACCAACGTGCAGCGGCGCTGTGCCCTGTTGTTTGGCCCGGATTTTGCCATGACCTTTACCAACGCTGCAGCGGGCGGCGCGGTTGTGGAAATGTATATCCCGCTGCCGGATGCCGCCGAGGAAGCAAAAGAGGAGGAAAAGCATGAAACTGTTGATCGTGGATGATCAGCCCGGCGTAACCGAAGGGCTTTGCCACGGCGTAAACTGGGCCCAACTGGGGTTCAGCCAGGTACAGGCTGTCAACAGCGTAAGGGAAGCCCGCGCCGCCATGCTGAACACGGTGCCCGATGTGATGCTGTGCGATATCGAAATGCCGGAAGAAACCGGCCTGGAGCTGTTCAAGTGGGTCAAGAAGCAGGGCTTTGCCACCCGGTGCATTTTTTTAACGGCCCACGCCAAGTTCAGCTATGCGCAGGAAGCCATGCACCTGGGCGCGTTCGATTATATCATCCAGCCCGCACCCTATTCCGAAATCAGCCAGGTAACAGCCCGCGCAGTGAAAGATGTGCAGGCCAGCCGCGACCAGAAAGAGCTAACCCAGATGGGCCGCGCGTTCAACGAGCAGGCGCAGGCCATCACAGCCCAGGCAATCCGCGCGTTTTTGAGCCGCCAGCACAACGAACGGGATGTCAAAACCTTGCAGGGGCTGGGGATTTTCCCCCGCAGTGATCGGAACGGCTACCTGGTGTTGATCCCATATCTTGCGGTGGGAGCCGACTGCAGACCACTGGGAAAAGCAGCTGCTTGCTGTGGCGCTGAACAACATTGCCGCTGAAACTTTTGCGGTACATTCCGAACTTTCGCCCATTGCCTCGGTGGATGAACACTCTTACGCTATGCTGCTGCAAAATACTGCGGGCGAGGAGATGGATCTTGAAGGGATCATGCGCCAGCTGATGTATATCAGCAATGTGGCGCAGCAGTACTTGCGGTGCAGCATGGCGTTCTATCTGGATGATAAACTGCCTGTGCCCAAGATGCCTGATTTGTGGGAAAAGCTGCTGCACATGCAGGGCGAAAATGTAACACTGCGCAGCGGGGTGTTCCGCCTGAAAGAAGCCCCGCGCCAGCCGCATATCTTCCGCGTGCCGCAGATCCGCACCTGGAACACCCTGCTTAAAGATGGCTACCCCGAAGCCGTAAAGCAGGAGGCCATGACCCTGCTGGATGAAATGTCTGCCCGCGGCGAGATGAACGCTGATTCACTGCGCAGCTTTTATCAGGACTTCATGCAGATGATCTACTTTACCGTGGGCGGCAGCGAGGAAAAGATTCACGAGCTGTTCTACCAGCCCGAAGCATTGGAATTATACCGCAACGGCATGAAATCAGTGGACGAGATGAAAGCCCTGATCCGGTATGTGACATCCTCCTGGACAGAGCACAAGAGTGTGGATGAATCCAAAGAGCTACTGGACAAGCTGAAGCAATATATTGATGAGCACCTGGAAAGTGAGTTGCGCCGCGATGAGCTGGCCGAATATGTTCATCTGAACCCTGACTATCTGACCCGCCTGATGAAAAAGCAGACGGGCTACAGCCTGAAAGAATATGTGACCCGCCGCAAAATGGAAACCGCCCGCACCCTGCTGCGTACCACAACGCTGCCGGTCGGCTTTATTGCAGCCAAGCTGGGGTACAATAATTTTTCGCATTTTTCCTATACCTATAAAAAGATCATGGACGTTACCCCGCAGGAGGAACGCCACACGGAGGAAAAATGAAGCTGAAACTGTATCATGCGGCGGCAGCTGCCGCAATAGCACTTAGCGTTATGCTGCTGACCGCCTGTGGCAGTCCCAAGCAGGCGGACCCGCTGCCCATTATCAAGCTGCGCACGGTAGGGTCCTCTTCCGAAGCCGCGTGTCAGCGCATTGGCGAAGCATTGAGCGAACTGACCGCGGAAAAGTTTGGATTTACGGTAGAGATCTCCCAACAGTCCACCACCAACTATAATGCAGAACTGGAACGCGAACTGCTGCTTGGCAAAGAACCCGACGTTTTTTGCTATACGGACGCCGAAAATATGTTTAGCCTAGCCGCGGATGGCACTACTGAACCGCTGGATGATTGGCTGGAAGAGTTCCCAACGCTGAAAGAAGCTGTGAGCCAGGACCGCTGGAACTGCATGCGGTACGATGGCAAGCTGATTGCCGTGCCGGGCAATAATCCATCTGCGGTGGCCATCGGCTTTGAGGCACGCACCGATGTTCTGGACGAGTTGGGCATCGATGCGGCAAGCATCCAAACTATGGAAGATATGCACGCCCTGCTGCTGGCTGCCAAACAGCAAAACCCCAGCAGCGTACCGCTGGTACCACACTTTGGCCAGACCCTGATGATGCTGGACTGTGACCCTCTGAACAACGGCCTTGGCGTGCTGCTGCACAACACCGGCACCGAGGTGGTAAACCTGTACGATACCCCGGAGTATGAGGAACTGTGCAATCAGATGCACCAGTGGTATACCGAGGGTCTGATTTTGAGAGATGCCCCCCTGACCAATGCGCCCAACACCCGCCTGATGCAGATGTATGGCGGGGTTGCATTCTCCCACCGCGTTGCGGAGCAGAACGTTGTCAGCGTAACACGCAGCACCAAACAGCGTCTGACCAGCATTACGCTGGGCAGCAAGCTGCAGAACACCAGCGTTTTGAACATTGGGTGGTGCATTTCCTCCCGCAGTGAACACAAGCGCGAAGGAATGCAGCTGCTGCAATACCTGTACACCGACCGCGAGGCCGCAGACCTTTTGCTGTACGGCGTGGAGGGTGTGGACTACCGCCGCCTGGATGCTGACCATGTGACCAATATTGACGAGCTGCCCGCCAACGAGTGGAGCACCGTCCATTGGGGTCAGCCCAACTGCCAGGCCGCCAGCACCTGGGTGAATGCAGACGGAACCGAGGCGGGATACACCGGCCCGACGGACGTGATAACCTCCGAAGCATATGGCTTTACCTATACTCCAAAAATCGAGCTGCGCCCCACGGTGAACAGCTGCCTGGAAATTGTGCGCAAGTATAACAATGCGCTGCTCAGCGGCTACCTGGACCCCGAAGAAGCGCTGCCCCTCTTCCGTTCCGAACTCCACGCTGCCGGTATTGATAAGGTGATTGCGGATAAGCAATACCAGCTGGAGCGATGGAAAGCGAAAAATAGTTAGAAAGCTGTTAGGGTGTATCTGCAATTAGAAATGAGCAATTAGGAATTTGAGGTGGAGCAGGGGATGCTGCGGATTTGCAGTGTCCCCGCTGCCCCATCGCGCCGGGGAGAAACGTAAATGCTTTGCCGCAAACCCACAAACGATTTGTAGGGGACGATGCTTGTCATCGTCCTGCGGGATTTGTGGCATTGCAAATCATAGCATTTGTAACGCAATCGCTTGTAGGACATGCTTATCCGACCACGATGAACGCTTATTCTGGCGTATATTTTTAACGCATAACCCACCTAATATTTCTGAGCAGCGCACCGCAGTCTGCCACCATTATTCTTTATTCATTGTTATTTATTTTTTAAGCCAATCAGCAAAAAGCAGGGCCCGGTGCGGAGTTTGCACCGGGTCCTGCCTTATTTCATTTACTCATTGCTAATTACTAATCGTTTTACGTCGTTTTGCCTTGCCGCACCAACAGGCTTATCCTTCCAACCCAAATCCATACTCATAATAATTTCCCGCAGCATCGCGGTAAGCATAGGCTTTGCCGTTCTCGTCTTTGAGAGAATCGGGCATATAGCGATCTTTGTCATAACCGGGCACATCGTTGGGGCTGATGCAAACGCCGTCGGCGTTCACGGCCAGCACGGAATCCCCGCGGGGCAGGGTGAGGGGCAGCTTGCCGGTGGGGGCAAAACAGCCAAAAATAACATCCAGCGTAGCAGAACGGTAGGTGTCAAACCCGGCCAGCAGCACATCGCACAACGGCTCTACATTGCCCAGCTGCCAGGCCAGCGTTATGTTCACATTGGTGATGACCTTGCCACCGTTTGCGTGTACCGATGCGGCAATCTCAGCCAGCCGTTTTCCCCCATGCAGCGTGGTTTCTGTGTGGGTGTCGGCCATCGGCTTGCCGTTCGCATCTACATTGCAGACCGTCTTGTCCTCACAGATATCCAGCTCCAGATAGCCGGGGGTGGCGTTAAAATATTCGCCGGAGGAGGGAGAGACAAACAGCAGGGCAAAATCCGCCTGGGCGGGGTCATCCACCAGGGTGCAGGTATCGGCCAGCTCTTTGCGCAGCGCGGCAGTGGAATCCGCGGCGTGCTTGGCGTTTTTCAAAAATGCTTCGGCATAGATTTTTTTGTTCGCGCGCTTGTCGGCGGTCAGGGGCAGGGTACCGTCATTTTTCAACAGCACCACGCTGCGGCGATGGGCATCCGCGGCGGCTTCCCAATCGCTGGGGGTGGCCACAATGCGTGCGGCTTCGTCCGGGTCGCGGTAGGGGTTCTCAAACATTCCCAGGGCAAACAGTTCCGTCAGGGTGCGGGCCACGGCACGGTCCAGTGCTTCATCCGTCAGGGTTAGTTCCTCTTTGGCAAAGCCTTTCGGGAGGGGGTGGGTTTCATAATAACCATTTTTGCCGCGGTTGTAGGCTTCCATGCCGGCTTCGTTATCAAACAGGCCGCTGATGATATCCACGCCTGCATTGGCCACGGCAAAGCCGATGCGCTCCGGCACATCCAGCATCTCAACGCCCCAGGCCATGTTGTGGGCAATGCCGGTATCGGAGTTGATGTAGCCGTCAAAACCCATCTGACCGCGCAGCATGGTATCGATAAAATACTTGTTGTAGGCGAAGCCATAAGGTTTCATTTCCACGGTATTGCCTGCTAGATCATGCTGCACCGCACTTTTTGCTGCTGCGGGCTTAGAATAATACGGCATAATGGAAGAAGTTCCCGCCTTGACGGCCGCGGCAAACGGCGGCAGGTGGTAGGTTTCCAGGCTGCCGGGGGTGGCGTACACGTTCCACTGGCCCGCAGCGTAATGGGGGTCAAAGCCATTTTCGCGCGCGCCGCCGCCCGGGAAGTGTTTGGTCGTTACCGCAACGCCATCCTCGGTCACACCATGGTCGCTGCCCTGAATACGGGGGATAATATGGGCCATAATCTCGCTGATCAGGGCCGGATCCTCGCCAAAAGTACCGTAGGTATGCTGCCAGCGCGGGTCGGTCACAGCGTCCGCCATGTACATATAGCCTTTGCGCAGGCCGCAGGCGTTCCATTCGCGGCGGATGGTATCGGCAAACTTGTCCACAAGATCAATTTTGCTGCCCTTAACGGCGGCGGCAATACCCAAGGTACCGGGCCAGGTTGCCAGCACGCCGCCCGCATCGTTCATTCCGAACACCAGCTCGCCATTCTCGTTGCGGGAGTTGGACGCCGCTGCCACAGGGATAAAGTGCTCGCACTCCTCGCACACTGCATCCGCCTGGTTCATCCAATCAGCCAAATCGGCGGGGGTGGCGTTGGCACGCAGGATAACATGGCGGTTGAACCAGTCTTTGAGCAGGGAAGAGGTGCCGGGCAAGTATTGCTCGCCGAAAATTGTCTTGCCGCGGAATTCGCCCTCATCCAGAATGCCTGTCTCGTCAGTCTTTTTCTCAATATCTTTATATAGGTCCGCCATGGGGCCGGTGATGGGGTACTTGGCCATCCGCCAGTCCGAAATGAACAGCTGGGCGATCTTTTCCTTCACGCTCAACGTTTTAACGTAAGCCGCTGCGCGCTCGGCCGGGCTGTTGCGCCAGTCGTTGACGGGGGACAGCGTTCCGGTGCCGTCAATATCCTTGAAGGTCAGGCCGTCCTGTTCCAACACCCTGCGGTTAACGGTGGACACTACCGGCCCATTGGGGTTGCGGTAAATCTTGATGTTGTCAGATGCTTTTGGCATGGAGAGCTCCTTTCGGTTTTGCCCTAATTTCCAATAGAATCCAAGATCGCGGGCACACCGCAAAAGGATGTGCCCGCGTAGGAGAGGAGGTGTTGAACTGTTAAAGGCAGGAAATGTTATTTATTGCCCTTGTAATCTACCGGCAGGCTGGTCCAGCGTGCGCGGAAGTGGAAAGCGGCATCCTTGGGCTGGCGCTGGCGGGTGAAAATACCCTTTTTGTTGCCGTTGGCACGCATAATGCCCTCGGTGGTCTGGAAGTCGGCAAAGTTCCACACCAGTTCGCCCTGCACAAAGTCGTAACTGTCAAACACATTGTGGTTCATATCCAGGTACTCGTTCTGGTACTCCTGGCTCCACATCACGCTGGGCAGTTTGTGCTCGCTGGGCATGGTGTCAGCGCCGTACTCGGTAAAGATCATCGGGCGGCCGTTCAAAACCTGTGCCCAGCCGTCCATCTCTTTGCGGAACGCCGTCTCGGCGTCCACAATGCACATGCCGCCCATCACATACCAGCCGTAATAGCGGTTCAGGCTGATGAAATCCGCAAACTGCTGGCCCTTGCTGTTGTTGGGCAGGCTCATCATCACGATGGCATAGGTGCGGGGGCGTTTCTGGGGGTCAAGCTCGTGGGCCAGGTCAAACAGCGGCTTAAAGTATGCTTCGGTACCCTCGCTGGTGCACTGGGGTTCGTTTAGGATGCTCCATGCGATGACCGATGCGTGGTTCTTGTCGCGGGTGATCATATCGGTCAGGGCAGCCTTGTGGTTTTCCAGCAGCTTGGGGGTGGTTTTCTTTTCAAAGTAGCCCACCTTTTTGCCGTTGCCCTGGTTGGCAGCCAGGAAATTCATCGTGCTCTGCATAAAGCCGACGGCAGGCACTTCGTCAATGATTAAAAAGCCCTCTTCGTCTGCCATCTGGTACAGTTCTTCGGCATAGGGGTAGTGGCTGGTGCGGAAGCAGTTTGCGCCGATCCACTTCATCAGCTCGTAATCGCGCTTGACGGTAGCCAGGTCCAGGCCGCGGCCGCGGATGTCGGAATCTTCGTGCTTGCCAAAACCGCGCAGATACACCGGTTTGCCGTTGAGCAGGAAGTGGCCATCCTTAACTTCAAAGGTACGGATGCCGATCTTGTCAAAATATTCATCGATCACGGCGTGGCCATCGGTAATGCGGATGACGAAGTTGTACAGGTAAGCGGCGTGCACATTCCACAGCTTAGCATTGGTGATTTTCAAAGTGCCGGTTTTGCCGCTGGCTTCGGCCACCTTGGTGGTGCCATCCAGCACTTCCACCGTCACATCATGGCTGCCATTCGTGGTTACGGTATAGTCTACCTCGGCACCGCCGTCCACCAGGCGGTGGGTCACCTCAAAATCCAGAACACGCTCTTTGGGCAAGGCCAGCAGCTTGACCGGGCGGTGGATACCCGCGTAATTGTAGAAATCAAAGTACGGTGCCGCAACCTTTTTTCCGTTAGAAAGGGTGTTGGTCTGGCCTGCGGGCAGCATGTACTCGTTCAGTTCGTTGTTGGCCAACACAGTCAGCTTGTTGTACTGGTTGTACCGCACAATCTCGGTCACGTTGGCATCAAAGGGTAAAAAGCCGCCCTCATGGTTGGCAACTTCCACGCCGTTCACAAACACGCGGGCGCGGTGGGTGACAGAACCGAAGCGGATGGCAACATCCTTGCCGCTCCATTCACCCGGAACAAAGAAATCGGTTTCGTACCAGAAATCGCCGCAGTATTCGCGGGACTCCTTATCGGTAAAGAAATCGCAGAACGAAGCCGGGACCGGCATCGAGATGGGTTTGGGCAGTCCGACGTCCCAGCCGGCATCCATACCGTTGCTTTCGGGGTCGAACTCAAAGCGCCACATGCCATCCAGGCTGATAACGCGGCGTGCAGCGGAAGCGCAGGGGTACAGCAAAGATTTATTTTCCATAGCGTTGTTTCTCCTTATTTCAATAAAATGAATGTTTTGCTCCAACAATTTTTCCGGGAATGTGGGGCCATTCGTTCAGTTTGGGTGGGGTTGGATACCAGACTGGGTGAAGTGTTTCCCTGAAATACGTTGGGCTTGCGTCATGTTGGTTCCGTGTTTTACAAAGGGCAATACCGCATAATTCTAAGTGCCGATACGGCGAGCGAGGTGCGGCAGATGCTAAGCCAAAAGCGCAGATAATACTGGATGTCTTATCGAGCATTTTGGCAACGCAGATGCCGTGCCGTAGCCGCCGGAGCGGTGCTTAAGCCGCAAGGCGTGAATTGTGCGGTGTTGCCAAAGGTTTTTGCGGTTCGGAAGTTGTTCGATGATTCTATTATCACATAAAACTGCCGGTATCGTTAGTAGATTTTTTGGGAAAACCCGCAAAATCTGCGAATAATTGTGGTGCCTGGCATTCGGCCCGGCCTGGGGACCGCACCACCATCGTAGAGTACGGCATAATACAATTTTGAAAGCTGCAATGCAGATAGGCCAACGGGACGATGGCAAGCATCGTCCCCTCACAAATCAGCTTCATGTTTCATCGCATACTTTCAGCACACAACAAACTTAATATTTTTGAGCGGCGCACCGCGCCGCGCTCCACCACCATTATTCTTTATTCATTATTATTTATTCTTTTAAGTAAAGCGTCCGTCTTACCTTATAATTGCTAATTTCTCATTGCAAATTCTCCCTGCTCATCGCTTTCCCCTGCATAATTTATGCTCCGATTTTCCTGTTTTACCTGTAAAATTTACTAACGCCATTCTTCCTGAACGTTCATAATATAGACACAAAGTTGTGGAACTGCGGTGAACAGTGTGGGGCTGGGTGCCGGAACGTTCCAGACAAGCGGAGGAAGAAATTCCATAAAGTGTACCTGAACAGGCCGCATTTTCAGCCTTTCAGATACACCCCAAGTAAGGAGAAAAGAAATGGCTAAGACAAGAACCCTGCCCGACAAGTATTATGACAAGGATTACGAAACAAACGGCATCCACCGTGTACCCCTGTGGCGCATTGCAGGCTTTGCGCTCAACAACACCGCAACCAACCTTTACCTGATGTTCATGAACTATGTCAGTTTTTATCTACTGGGCTTTGTTGGCGTTGGCATGGTTATGGCATCCAGCTTTACCATGGCTATGCGTATCTGGGACGGCGTAACTGACCCGTTCATTGGCTACATGGTGGATAAAACCAACGGCAAGTTCGGCAAAAACCGCCCGTTTATGGTTATTGGCAACATCATTCTGGCGGCTTCCAGCTTTATCATGTTCCACTTTACCCACAAACTGCCGGAAGGCCCCGCCCGCTTTATTTTCTTTGTTGTATTCTGCTGCGTTTACTACCTGGGCTACACCTGCCAGTGCGTTGTTACCAAGAGCGCCCAGAGCTGCATGACCAACGATCCCAAACAGCGCCCCATGTTCGCTTCTTTCGATGGCGTGTTCAATACCATCCTGTTTACGGTGCTGGCTATTGTCGTTGCCAACATTGCCAACAAGTATGCTGATGTTGGCAATTATACCTCTACCCAGTTCTTCCATGAATTCTGGATGATGACCGCCATTATGTCCGCCATCTTTACCGTGATCGCCGTCATCTCCATTGCACCCAAAGACCGCCCGGAATTCTTTGGCACTGGCAAACCCATCAAGGTCGGCCTGAAAGACTACTGGGATACCCTGAAAAACAACCGCGCTATCCAGATGCTGGTGCTGTCCGCCTCCACGGATAAGCTCGGCTCCACTGCCAAAACCAGCGCTGTTGCCGTTGCTATGTTTGCCTGCATTGCCGGTTCCATCAAACTGCAGGGCAGCGTGACCGCCGTTACCACCATCCCCAGCGTCATCCTCACCTTCCTGGTTATCTCCATCGTTGCCACCCGCTTTGGCCAGAAAAAAGCCATGGTCATTGGCTCCATCGGCGGCATTATCTGCAACGTTATCCTGTCCGCCCTGTGGATTGTTGGCGACCCCACAACAATGACCAGCAACCCCGAAACTGGTGCATTGAACTGGGGCCCCTTCCTGATCACCTATGTTGTGTTCAGCATCCTGTATGCCGGCTGCCAGGGTATTTCCGGCAATATCGTAATTCCCATGACCGCCGACTGTGCCGACTATGAAGTATACCGCTCCGGCAAGTATGTTCCCGGTCTGATGGGCACCCTGTTCAGCTTTGTGGACAAGATGATTTCCTCTTTCGCTCCCATGATCGCCGGTCTGGTGTTTGCTGCCTGCGGCTTTACCGACCACAACCCCAGCGTGGGCGATATCGTTACCCCGCAGCTGCGTGTTGGCGTTGTGTTCCTGGCATACGGCCTGATCACCATCGGTTTGATCTGCAACCTGATTGCCATGAAGTTCTATCCGCTGAGCAAAGAAAAGATGGCCGAGATCCAGGACGAGATTGTCAAGATCAAGGCAAAGGCTATGGCCGAAGCATAACCCCAAACCGAACCACATTCCCCGCGGGGCTGCCCGTCCATCGGGCGCACCCGTTGTTACAGTGAGGTACCTGCATTGGAAAAGCAAATGGAAATGACTTCCGAAACCACCCAGAACTCTGCACTGCGCACCGATGAAGCTGCTAGCCACGGCCCCCTGTGGCGGCTGATTGACTGCGCTGTGACCGCCCACGCTAACCGGGCCAAAGTGCCGGTGAACCGCAAGGCCTACCTGCGGTGGTGCCTTCTTGGGGTATTTGGCGCCCAGCGCTTTTATGCAAAACAGTGGAAGATGGGCTTGCTCTACCTGGTCACCTGCTGGAGCGGATTTTCTATTGCCATGACAATGATCGACGCAATGATCGCCGTGCCGATGAAACCGGACGAAAACGGCATCATTTACCTGTAAAAAGCCTCCTCCCTCCGCCGCCCCGCAGGCTGCTGTTTGCCTGCGGGGCTTGCTGTGGATTCAGGGAAACAGCGCATGTTGGCAAAATTTCAGGGTAGCACCTGCACAATATGCCGAAAAGCAGCTATTGCTTTTGGGTATTATTTCCGGCAAAATTGCTTTCCATTTCCGCGCAGACATGTTAAACTAGAAGCAGTAAAGTCACACTTTTTAACGCCGATACGGCACACAAGAAAGGCGACCCGCCATGGACCAGATCGTTCAGCTGTTGTTCAACCCTAACCACCAGGCCCCCAGCCCGCTTGTGTTGGCGGTGTTGGTAGCGCTTGCCGTGGGCATGCCGCCCATCATGCGTTACCTGGCCGGGAAAAGCAACAACGATAACACGCGGGGCAAAAAATAACCCCTTTACCCGGTGGGCACGCGGCAGCGCCGCCCGCCGCTGAGAAAACGAGGTGCCTGATGCAAGCAGATTTACTGGACGTTCTGACCCGGCTGGCCTCCGCCAGCAACATCCGCTGCATGCGGGTAACGCCGCCCTTTGATGGGCTGGACCAGTTTGATTACGGCCTGCGCAAAGCGCTGGACCCCTATTTTGACTGGCAGGAATTCGGCAGCCTGTTGCTGCAAAGCACCCCGCCCAACACGCTGCTGTTTGCCGAAGGCACCTTTGAATTGCAGTTTGCGCTGTTCCGCATTCCAGACGAAGAAAACGCTGTGTTCATGATCGGCCCGTGGGCCACCGCCGAGCGCAGCGAAAAATCCCGCAGCTGGGCACGCCGTCACATTGGTGAAAAAGGCGATGACGCTGTACAGAGCTACTATAACGGGGTGCGGATTCTGTCGGGCAGCGGTTTCCAGGCTTCCATCGTGGCAGTTGTTTCCATGATGTTCCCCAAAGAGGAATTCCACCTGGACCAGCAGAAAGAGTTTCTGCCGTTCCATTTTACCACCGACCTGCGCTATTTTACCGAACCGGAGTTCCAGCGGGAGATCCCGATCCAGATGCTTGAACAGCGCTATGCCAACGAAAATGCCATCTGGGACGCGGCGGCTTGCGGCAACACCGAAGCTGCGCTGAAAGCCTGCCAGCAAATGGCACGCTTTACCTATGGCGGGCGTTTTTTCGGCTCACTGTACCAGACCAAGATCATGCTGACCGTAATGAACACTCTGCTGCGCAAAGCCATTGAGCGCAGCAACATCCACCCGTATTACATTGACGAGATTTCCTCCCGTTATGCCCTGATGATCGAAAACATGGTGGACGAGGAAAGCTGGCCGCTGGTGCAGACAATGGTAAAAGAGTACTGCGCATATGTGCGGCGGTATTCTTTGCAGCAATATTCACCGCTGGTGCAAAAGGTCATCAATACGATCAACCTGAACTTGTCGGATCAGCTTTCGCCCAAAAGCCTGGCCGCTATGTACTATATCAGCCCATCGTACCTCTCCAGCCTGTTCAAGCAGGATACCGGAACCACCCTGACAGATTTTATCAACACGCAGCGCATCCAGCGCGCGGCCAATCTGTTGAGCACCACCGAGCAGAATATCTCGGTGGTGGCGGAGCAGGTGGGCATCTTGGATGTGAACTATTTTACCAAGATGTTCAAAAAGTCGATGGGCAGCACCCCCACTCAGTACCGCCGCCAGAGCCGCGCACGGTAACCCCAGAAAATAAAAGAACTACAAAAAGCCCATACCGAAAAGCAGAGACAGGGAAATCCCGCTTTTCCGGTATGGGCTTTGCCATAGGGAAAGGTGCAAATAGGAGGTTATTGTGCAGAGAAGAAAAGCTTGAACAAGTAAAAAATGAGGAAAAGAGAAAATACAATGACAAAAATCAGTCCAGCACCAGCGCGCAGGAAGCACCAGGCAGCGCAAGGCTGGCGGTTTCGCTAGGGGCGCGGTGGGGCAAGGGTGAACAATAGTAACAATGCACCGCGCCCTCTCGTTGGCAGGCAGCCAACAGATACAGGGTGCCCGGCACCGCGCACAGCGCCCGCGGCCAATCGCCGGTGGGCCATTCGCAAAGGAAATGGCGGGTCGGGCCGCTGCGCTGCCACGCCGAGATGGTGTTGGGCCCGCGGTTGCTGACAAACAGGGTGCCATCCGCCGTGGCGCAGGCACCACCCGGCCAGCTGCGCGGCTTGGGCACAGTGCTGGCCTGCACAGTGGAAACGGTGCAGCCGTCATGGTTCAGCACCCGCATGTGGCCGTCCAGCTCATACACACAGTCCAGCATGCCGTCCCCGGCATCCAACACCTGGCGCGGGCCGCTGCCGGTGGGCTGGGGCAGAGTCTTTACGCTGCCGGTGGGCAGATTATTTTCCAACGCAAGGCGGTACAGGCGGCTGTTGCCCAAATCCGCCAGGAATAACGCGTGCCCCACAGACTGCACCCAGTGGGCGTTGGCCCCTGCGGGCTGGAATTGCCACAAAATGCGAGTCAGGGCACGATCCACAGCAAAATACAGGCCGTTTTCAAAGCAGCTGCCGTAAATCACATCGCCGCAGGCATACAGATGGCACAAGCCGCGGCCGGTAGGAATTTCAATGCGGGCGATCTCGCGCAGGGTCGTGCCGTCCAGCACATAGGCGGTCACATCCGCGCCATCCACGCGTTCCGATGCGGCATAAATCCAACCATTTTGCCCCCGGCAGCAAAAGCTGGGGGCACGGCCATGCCGCAGGGTAGATAAAGTTTCCAGCGTTCCGTCCGCCGTTAAGCGGCACACCGCCAGATCATCGCACCCCGGCGCACCATAGCCGGAAAATAAAAGAGTGTGGGCCATTGGGAACCTCCGGGAAAAGTTAGGGCAATACCGCATAATTCTAAGTGCCGATACGGCGAGCGAGGTGCGGCAGA
>OJPS01000765.1_pt1 | contig 25388 bp, 20 predicted proteins | sample 1598551 | NCBI WGS metagenome assembly OJPS01 (sample SAMN03922488, study PRJEB24848) | human gut metagenome | isolation source: stool sample | host: Homo sapiens | place: Germany | collected 2011-05 | reverse complement strand
CTGACGAAAAATTTGACGACGCATCTGTCGCACAATCTTTGTGCGGTATTGCCTTTCAGAACCTGACTTCACAAGACACATGTATACGCCTGTGAAAACAGGTTCTCATCAAAGGCAGGAGGAAAAATGCCATGCAGCAATATTCCAACCGACCTCCGTTTATGGGACCGGAGTATCACTACGATCTTAGGGCATTGATTTTTGGGATCGTGTCGTTTTTGTTTTGCCAGCTGCCGGTGCTGTCCATCGTGACGGGCATCGTGGCACTGGTCTATGCGGCAAGGGCGAAAAAGCGGCAGTGGAATTACAGCCGCGGCATGCGTCGCTGCGGTATCATTTTGGGAATCGTCGGCATTGTCGTATGTGTACTTTTCAGCATTTACTGGGGCATTACGATCCTGCGGACAGTGATCATGCTCTATGAAGAAAATCAAATGGTACCGGCTCCGCCGAATCCCCAGTTCTTTGAGGGACCCGGCACACCCGCAGTGATTTACGGCACCATCGCACAAAGGTTATCTGACGGCTTTGCACGCGATCTGCATCATTTTTTATGATTCTGAAGAATCTAGATCGGGTTCTTCCGGTTGGAAGCTGTTTTCCGCGTCGTCATCGGTTTGCTTTTCTATGCCGAATGGCTGGACATCGTCCGGCAGAGGCTTGACTATGGCAAAACCGCTGTCGGCGTTTTCTTCTGCCTGTTCGCGGCAGGCGGGGTCCACGTGGAACGTCACTGCCTGTTTCCGGTTGAACACTTCGTTGACCCGTTCTGTGCCGCCATATTCGCCGTCAATGGTCCACGAAACCGGCTCCTCGTCCAGTGCAGTGACTTTCAGGTGCGATGTGCGGAAATAGTGGAGATACTGTTTTGCCAGTCCCAGCTGGATCTTGGAGAATGCCATGACCAGTTTGTGGAATTCCACCAGATTAGAGGGCTTGTGGATCAGGGTGACTTCAAACAAGCCGTCGTCCCAGCGAACATCGGACAGAGCCAGAAATTTCGCAACGGAGGAAGAATTGGTCACCATGCCGTAGAGGAATTCGTCCTCGATCACACCGCCGTCGTATTCGATCCGCATGCGGTATGCCCGAATTTTCGGCAGCTTGGAGATCGCGTTGAGCAGGTAGGCGGAGTGTCCCAGCAGGTTTTTGAAATGCTGCGGCGTTTCGTAGGAGATCTCCGTAAATGCTCCGAATGCTGCCACGTAGGTGAAGTATTTGTCGTTGAAGCTACCCACGTCGCATACCAGATCTTCGCCGTGAATGATACAGTCTACGGCTTGTTCCGGATCCTTGGGGATTCCCAGACCGCGGGCGAAGTCGTTGGTGGAGCCAAGGGGAATGTAACCGATGGGACACTGGGTCTTGCTTTTCATACAGCCCTGAATGACTTCGTTCAGGGTGCCGTCGCCGCCGGAGCAGACGAGAATATCATAACAGCCGGCATCGCACGCCAGCTTGGCACAGGCGGTGGCATCGCCGCGGTCCTGTGTCGGGTGTACGGTCACCTGAAATCCGGCGGCGGTGAATTTGTCGATAATCATTGCCAGATGTGCCCCCGCCGAGGCTCTGCCGGAATGCAGATTGCAGATAAAATAGATCTGTTTCAACTGTGCTACCTCCTTTTTTCAGAAAAAGATGTTGCCTTTAGTATACCACAAATTTTACAAAAATGCAAGCATTTTGATTTGTGAACGCCTTTGAAAAATACTGTAAAAAATAACGCATCTCCTGCGTTTTTCGTTGCTTTTTGAATTTTTTTTGCTTGCAATTTTATGTGCACTATAGTATAATGAGAAAACGGCACACAGATACCATTGTGTGCAGGTCATGTATGCGGATCGTTGAAAGTGGAAAAAGGTATAAGGCAGCACCGCACAACATTTTAGGCAGTGTTTCCCTTGTGCAGTGATGCCGCTAAAGGAGCGTGGAAGTTGTTATGAGTAAAGCTCAGAATAAAGTAAATGGATTTACGCTTGTTGAACTTTTGATTGCCTCTGTGATTATGGGGATTCTTGCTACAATTTTGGTGCCCACTCTGCTGCAATATATTGAACGAAGTCATGAAACTACTGACATCACCAATGTGCGTGAGGCATATCTCAAAGTCAGAACGGCATCGATGATCGATGGAGCAGCAGGTGTGTCCAAAACGGTAAAGCTTGAACAAAAACGAGATGACTGGCAGTCGTTCAATCCTGTAACGATTGCGGGGATCAAACACTATACCTGGGAAGGGGATACAGATCACTGGAAAGGTATCCCCGCGGCGAACGGAGAGTGTGAGATCACCTATACGCCCTCGACCGGCATTGTTTTCTACTGGAAAGGAAAGAGTGAAACCAGTACAGTTACTGATATTGATTTTAACGAAGATCTGCATAGTGCACTGAATCAAACAAGTATATTGTCAGATTTGATCGCAAATAAATTTGCTCGCTTTGAGATCGATTCTCAGTGTCCCAATTCTACAATGGTACCAAAAGTACAGGAGCAGATCGGAGAAAGCAGTCTGCTGAATTACGGTACATGGGCATATTTGGGAAGTCCGAATGATGCTTCCGGAAGGTATCTGTTCTGGACTTCGGTAGATACTGAAGCAGTTGGTGCGGGGAAAAAGATCCCTGTGATCATCAGCAGGGCAGATGGTGGATTTTATATCTCTGAAACGACAACGGCAGAACGATCGAATAAGGGTAAAAATTATGTCGCGATCGTAGATCATATTTATAATTCTGCCGGATTCAGACCATATACCAAAGGTGAACGTTATAATAGTCTGACGGAAGCGTATGCGGCATATGAAAAACTGGTTGCAGAAAAATATCCGGATTATAAGGATGCACTGCCAAAATAAAACAGATCGTTAGAGAATTGAACGGTATAAAAATCCGGACTTGACAAAACGGCAAAAATCCGGTATAATAAAAGTCCATGAGCAGACTGTGTGATAGCACAGCGGTTTCGCTGTGAGGAAAGTCCGAGCACCATAGGACAGGATAGCTGCTAACGGCAGCCGGGGGCGACCCTAGAGCCAGTGCAACAGAGAGATACCGCCGCGGGTTTCCTGCGGTAAGGGTGGAAAGGTGTGGTAAGAGCACACCAGAGTGCAGGAGACTGTACTGCTATGTAAACCTTATCCGGTGCAACGTCTATTGGTACACGCTGTCTTAACATCGGTCCGGTGGACAGCGGCGTAATGGCGGCTAGAGCTGTGAGGCGACTCACAGACCAGATAAATTATCACACACGACAGAACTCGGCTTACAGGTCTGGTCATGGAAAAACAGCACAGCATTGATACCGTGCTTTAAGAGCCTGTTTTGTATTTTTTGCACGCATTTTGCCTGCATGTCCGGATACAAAATGGGCTCTGGCTCTTATTTGTGCTTTGTGCAGTGTTACTTTGCAGCTGTGCAATGAAAAATACACCATTGTGCCGCATATGCTGTTTCAGGAGGAAACGGCAATGCAGCAGAATGAATCCAGAAAACATACAAAAGCACCGTACTCCGTCCGCGTGATCCCGCCGTCCAAAAATGCGGCACAGGAAAACGCCGACCGGATCCGGTGCGGAAAAATGCTGGGGCGGCTGATGCAGCTTTCAGAGGAAATGCAGGGGCGGGAGTCCCCGAAAAAACGGAGGATTTGACATGGACGCAGAAACGATGCTCTGGTATGAAAAACCGGCAGAGGATTTTGACCATGCACTGCCTGTCGGCAACGGCAGAATCGGAGCCATGATCTTTGGCGGTGCAGCAGATGAAGTGCTGAAGCTGAATGAGGACTCTATCTGGTCCGGCGGCAAGCGGAACCGGAACAATCCTGATGCACGGGAGGGACTGGAAGAAGTCCGGAAGCTGCTGAAAGAGGAACGCATTCCGGAAGCAGAAAAAGTCGCTTTCGAAAAAATGCAGGGTGTGACGCCGAATTCCAGACACTACATGCCCTTGGGCAACCTGAATTTACACATGGATTTTGCCGGAAAGGCAAAGCAGTACCAGCGGAGTCTGGATCTGGAACACGCACTGGCAACGGTACGCTTTACCGCCAACGACATCACCTATGTGCGGGAAGTGTTCGTTTCAGAACCGGATCGGGTGCTGGTGATGCACATTGCCGCCAGCGAGCCGGCAATGGTCAACCTGCGGGCAACCTTGGACGGCAGAGATGACTACTACGACGACTGCCGTCCCTGTACGGACTACCCCAACATGCTGGTCTATGACGGCGGTACCGGCAGCAAAGACGGCATTTTCTTTGCCGCAGCTCTGACCGGATTTGCCGAGGGCGGCACACTCCGCACGGTGGGCGGAGCACTGGAGGTAAAAGATGCCAATGAGGTAACGCTGATCCTCAGCGTCGGCACCAGCTTTTACCACGGAGAACAGTATGAGGACTCCGCCAAGCTGGACGCGTCCTATGCGGCGGACTGTAGTTATGAGGAACTGCTGTACCGGCATCTGACGGAGTATCAGGAAAAGTTCCGTCGGGTACGGTTCACCCTGCCGGACAACAGCGAGGGCGGCAGCGAACTGCCTACAGATGAACGCCTGATGCGGCTTCGCGGCGACGAGGGTGACCACAAGGAGTGCAAGCTACAGATCCACGACAGCAAGCTGGCAGTGCTGTACTTCAACTACGGGCGGTATCTGATGTTGTCCGCCAGCCGCCCGGGGACACAGCCTATGAACTTGCAGGGTATCTGGAATCAGGACATGTGGCCGGCGTGGGGCTGCCGCTATACCATTAACATCAATATTCAGATGAACTACTGGCCGGCGGAAGTCTGCAATTTGTCGGAATGCCATCTGCCGCTGTTCGACCTGATCGAACGCATGCGGGCAAACGGACGGGAAACCGCACAGGCAATGTACGGCTGCCGCGGCTTTGTCTGCCACCACAACACAGACATCTGGGGCGATACGGCTCCGCAGGATCTGTGGATGCCGGCGACGATCTGGCCTATGGGTGCGGCATGGCTCTGCCTGCATATCTTCGAGCACTACCAGTTCACACAGGACTTGGAATTCCTCGACCAGCACTATGAGGCAATGCGGGAGGCTGCCCTGTTCTTCGTGGACTATCTCACGGAAAACGACGAGGGCGAACTGGTGACCTGCCCGTCTGTGTCGCCGGAAAATACCTATAAAACCGAAAGCGGTGCCAAGGGCTGCCTGTGCAGCGGACCGTTTATGGATACAGAAATTTTGACAGTGCTGTTCCGGAACGTCATCGAAAGCAGCAAGCTGCTGGGACGGGACGGAGAGTTTGCCGCAGAACTGGAAACCCTGCTGCAAAAACTGCCGCCGCTGAAAATCGGCAAATACGGGCAGATTCAGGAGTGGGCAAAGGATTACGAGGAAGTAGAGATCGGACACCGCCACATTTCCCATTTGTTTGCTCTGTATCCGGCAGATCTGATCACACCGTACTACACACCGGAGCAGGGCAAGGCTGCCCGTGCAACTTTGATCCGCCGGCTGATCCACGGCGGCGGGCATACCGGCTGGAGCCGTGCATGGATCATCAATCTGTGGGCAAGACTGTTAGACAGCGGCATGGCATACGAGAATTTCCAGCAGCTTCTGGCGTGGTCTACTAACCCGAATCTGCTGGATTCTCACCCGCCGTTCCAGATCGACGGCAACTTCGGCGGCACGGCGGCAATTGCCGAGTGCCTGCTGCAAAGTCATTCCGGCGAGATCAATCTGTTGCCGGCACTGCCGGAATCGTGGCAGGACGGCAGCATCAGCGGTCTGCGGGCACGGGGCGGCTTTGAAGTGGATATGATATGGCATGCCGGCAAGCTGGAAACTGCGGTGATCCGCTCTCTCAGCGGAAATATGTGCACGGTTCGTACCAATACAGTGACCAGTGTGTCCAGTGATGCGGGAGCAGTTGATGCCAAAATTGACGGTGCACTGCTGCGGTTCCCCACAGAAAAGGGCATGACTTATCGTCTGAAAGCGTAATATTCGGGTGAAACAGATGGCAGGCGGCCTGTGTGCTGCCTGTCGTGTTTCTCCGGACGATCCCTCTAGGAGATGGAGCAATTTTGAGGAAAGAACAAGTGTTCGCTCTGGCGGCGGCGGGTGTGCTGCTGACAGGGTGTGCAAAAATTGAACAGGAAGAATCCCAGCCGTCCGCTTCGGTGGCAACTGCCACAACACAGCTTGCAACAGAAGCAGAAACGGTTCCGGCACAGCAGTACCCGTCTGTGGCGTTACAGGTGCCGGAAATCACCCGACAGGACGTGTCCATGAAGCTGGAGGCAGAAGATGCTGCCGTTCCCAGCGGCTGTTCCGTGGCGATGATGCCCCGACTGGGCTATTCCGGAAACGGATACCTGAGTGGGCTGGATGCCAAGAATGACAGCAGTCTGGTGCTGAATGCCGAGATTCCGGCGACACAGCACTATGACATCACCGTTGTAGTGGGGGCAAGTGCCGCTTCGACCTGTAAGATTCAGGTGGACGGCGAAACTGTCTACACCATGAAAACCGATGCCACCAACAATTTCATGCGGGTCAAGATTCAGGGGATCTTCCTCAATGCAGGAGCGTGTGAACTGTCGGTGGCTCCGGTGGACGGCATTGTGGACATTGACTGCATTGAACTGGTGAACAATACCAGCTTATATGACGGAACTTCTGAAATTTCCGCCACACCGGTGAACAGCAAGGCGACTGCCAGGACACAGCAGCTGTATCAATTTTTGCAGCAGAACTACGGTTCCAAAATCATTACCGGACAATATGCCTCGGACAGCAGCGGCAAGGAACTGGACGAGATCTATAACATCACCGGAAAATACCCGCTGATCCGGTTTGCGGACATGAACGCCTATTCTCCCAACGGCGGGGATTCCCAGAACGCCACTGCTGTGGCGGACAGTCTGGCGTGGGCGAAAAACGGCGGTGTGGTAGGGCTTTCGTGGCTCTGGAACGCTCCCATGGGAACGGGAACGATCTACGAGAAAGACACCTCCTATGACCTGAAAACGGCGGTGACAGACGAGGACATTGCCGGAAAGTCGCTGGAGGAATTGTCTGCCATGGTGACAGAGGGCAAGATCTCGCAGAACTGCTATGCTCTAGTGTCGGACATCGACAGCATTTCAGAGGCATTGCAGCCGTTGGCAGATGCCGATGTACCGGTGCTGTGGCGACCGCTGCCGGAGGCTGGCGGCGGCTGGTACTGGTGGGGCTCCGACGGGGCAGAGAATTACCAGTGGCTCTGGAAGCTGCTGTACACCCGTATGACAGAGTACCACCACCTGAACAATCTGCTCTGGGTCTGGAACGGACAGAGCAGCAGCTTTCTGGTGGACAGCAGCATGTACGACATTGCGGCACTGGATCTGTACGTGGAAAAAGATCAGACTTACGGCAGCCGCTACGAACAGTATGTGGCACTGCGGAACATGTCCGCCGGAAAGATTCTGGCGATCAGCGAGTGCAGCAACGTGCCGGACATGAATGCCATGTTTCGGGATAACGCGGTGTGGTCGTACTTCGGGCTGTGGTATGCTCCTTATCTCGGAGAGTACACCGACAACAACACCTTAATGGAGTTTTATAACTCTGAAGCGGCTCTCACCAGAGAAGATTTCTCCTACAGCGAATAAAACAAAGCAATAACGACAAATAGAGAACGTATTCGAATTGGATACGTTCTTTTTTTCTGCAAAATGATAGAGATACTTTTGTTTCTTTGAAGATGCAGCGGAGTCTGATTTTTTTCGGGAAAAGGGTTGACAATTGCCTTGCAATTGTATATAATGAACATATGAACAATCGTTCAAATGAATTGCATGGAGGAAACGCAAATGAAAAAGGTATTTAAGCTGAATGATCTGGACTGTGCAAACTGTGCCGCAAAAATGGAGGCAGCGATCCAGAAGCTGGACGGTGTCAAGTCGGCAACCATCAGCTTCATGACACAGAAGCTGACACTGGAGGCAGACGATGCGGATTTTGACAAGGTGCTGAAGGCTGCACAGAAGTGCATCAGCAAGGTAGAACCGGACTGCGAGATTATCATCAAGTAAGGGCAACACTGCATAAGCATTGCACGGTATTGCCCTAAGACCAATTTCCATGATAGAAAACAGGAGGCGATTCATATGACAAAACAACAGCGTAAAATTCTGATCAAGATCATTATTGGTGCGGTACTGTTTGCCGTGGGAATGGTGGTCACACATCTGCTGACGCTGCCGTGGTGGGCGGAACTGCTGATTTTTCTGGCAGTGTATCTGGTGCCGGGGTTCAGTGTGCTGGAAAAGGCTGTGCGGAACATTGCACACGGGCAGGTATTTGATGAGAATTTCCTGATGACGATCGCCTCCATTGCGGCGTTTGCAATCGGACAGTATCCCGAAGCTGTAGAAGTTATTCTGTTCTATCAGGTCGGCGAACTGTTCGAAAAAATTGCCGTGGGACGTTCCCGTCAGGCAGTGTCCGACTTGTTGGATCTCTGTCCGGACGAAGCCACTGTCCTGCGGGACGGCAAGCCGGAAACGGTACTGGTAGATGAGGTGGAAGTCGGTGAGCATATTCTGGTTCGCCCCGGCGAAAAAATCCCGCTGGACGCTGCTGTTTTTGAGGGACACACTACCATTGATACGGCGGCTCTCACCGGCGAATCCATGCCGGTCAGTGCGGCAGAGGGTGACGCAGTTTGCAGTGGCTGTGTCAATCTGAGCGGTGCAGTAGAACTGGTTGTCACCAAGCCGGCTTCGGAGTCCACAGCTTCCAAAATTATGGAACTAGTGGAAGAATCCGCTTCCAGCAAGGCGAAAACAGAACAGTTTATCACCAAGTTCGCACGGTATTACACCCCCTGCGTGGTCATTGCTGCCCTCATTCTGGCAGTAGTGCCGCCGCTGATCGCCGGTCAGCCGTTCTCCGGCTGGATCTATCGGGCACTGACGTTCCTGATTATTTCCTGTCCGTGTGCACTGGTCATTTCCGTGCCGCTGAGTTTCTTCGGCGGAATCGGTTGTGCTTCGAAAAACGGTGTGCTGGTCAAGGGCAGCAACTATCTGGAAGCCCTGTCCCACGCACAAACAGTGGTCATGGATAAGACCGGTACGCTGACGGAGGGGAAATTCCACGTTACCAGGCAGAAAGCAGTGGAAATCACACCGGAGGAACAGCTGGAGCTGGCGGCTCTTGCGGAATCGGCATCGAATCACCCCATTGCCCAGTCGCTGAAAGAGGCATACGGCAAGGCAATTGATACGGAACGTGTGGAAGACGTGCAGGAGATTGCCGGACACGGCGTTTCTGCCAGGGTGGACGGCAAACAGGTGCTGGCAGGCAATGCGGCTTATCTGGAAGATGCCGGCTTGCAGCCGGAAACACCGACGGAAATTGGTACAGCAGTGCATCTGGCTGTAAACGGTGTATATGCCGGCTATATCCTGATTGCGGATACGATCAAACCGGACGCTGCACAGGCAGTGCAGGCATTCCGGCAGGCTGGGGTTTCCACGGTGGCAATGCTGACCGGCGACAGCGAATCGGCGGCGGAAGCAGTCGGGGACACTTTGCAGCTGGACGAGGTACACGCCAAGTGTCTGCCGGCGGATAAGGTACAGTTCATGCAGGCATACCGTGCCAAGCTGGCAAAGGGCAGAACGCTGGTCTTTGTGGGCGACGGCATGAACGATGCTCCGGTGCTGGCACAGTCTGACGTAGGCGTTGCCATGGGTGGTCTGGGTTCTGATGCGGCAATTGCGGCAGCGGATCTGGTCATTCTGGACGACAAGCCCTCGAAGCTGGGGCTGGCGATGCACATCGCCAAAAAGACTATGGGCATCGCACGGGAGAATATCGTCTTTGCACTGGGTGTCAAGGCAATCGTGCTGGTACTGGGTGCTGTCGGTCTGGCACATATCGGTGCGGCAGTTTTCGCAGATGTCGGGGTGTCTGTCATTGCGATTCTGAATTCCACCCGTGCCATGCGGACAAAATTCAAGTAATTAAGGCAATATCGCACAAAGATTGTGCGACAGATGCGTCGTCAAATTTTTCGTCAGATGAAACAAAAAGCGGAGTGAATACTGGATGTATTCACGAGCATTTTTGTGAAATATGACGGGAAATTTGCAAGCATCTGCTTGCAGTGTTTCCTCAGAGAAAAAGAGAAGAAATGGATATGGGGCAGACCTCTCGGCAGGGAGATCTGCCTCTTTTGTAAAGTTGTGCAAAAAAGTGGGAAAAAATCTTGACAAGGCTCGGTGAATTGTAGTATAATAAAAATAATCACTGTTTTTTCAAATAGTGTCTGTCAGGAAAAACTGTCGCAGCAGGTGCGGCAATGGGATTTTCCATGCAGAAAAATCTGAACAGAAAAGGAGCATTTGCATATGCTGCTCGACAAATATTTGCCTCGTATCGATTTTGACAGTTACGAGGATTTCAAAGCAAATTATCGTGTCAACATTCCGGACGACTTCAACTTCGGTTTTGACATTGTAGACGAATGGGCAAAGCAGGAGCCGGAAAAGAAAGCCTTGGTCTGGTGCGATGATGCCGGCGAAGAAAAGGTGTTCACATTCACGGACATTTCCCGCCTGTCCAACCAGGCATCCAACTATTTCCAGAGCCTTGGCATCAAAAAGGGAACTGTTGTCATGCTGATTCTCCGCCGCCGCTGGGAGTACTGGATTTGTGCAGTGGCTCTGCACAAGATCGGTGCCATTCTGATCCCGGGTTCTTTGCAGCTGGCAAAGAAAGACCTGATCTACCGCGGAAACAGTGCACAGATCCACACCATGGTATGTCTGGACGACAAGTATGTACTGGAGCAGGTGGACGAGGCTCAGCCCTCTGTGCCCAGCATTCAGCACAAGATCGTAGTGGGCGGCTCTCACGAGGGCTGGCGGAACTTCCACGAGGAAGTGGAAAAGTTCCCCACAGAATTTGCACGTCCCACCGGTGAAGCAGGCACCAAGGCACATGACCTGATGCTGGTATACTTCACCTCCGGCACTACCGGCGAACCGAAAATGGTAGAACACGATTACACCCACCCGCTGGGACATATCGTGACTGCGAAATATTGGCAGCAGGTACAGGAAAACAAGCTGCACATGAGCGTATCTGATTCCGGCTGGGCAAAGTTCGGCTGGGGTAAAATTTACGGACAGTGGATCTGCGGGGCAGTGATCTTTGCCTATGATATGGACAAGTTCGTGCCGACACATCTGCTGCAAAAGATGCAGGACTACAAGCTGACCACATTCTGTGCACCGCCGACTATGTACCGGTTTATGTTGCAGGAAGATGTGGCTTCTTATGATCTGTCCAGCATTCAGAATTTCTCCACCGCCGGTGAACCGCTGAATCCGGAGGTATACTATCGTTGGCAGGAACTGACCGGCAAGGAAATTCGCGAGGGATTCGGACAGACCGAGGGTTCGGTTCTGCTGGCAAACTTCCCGTGGATCACGCCGAAGCCCGGCTCTACCGGAAAGCCCTCGCCGCTGTATGACATTGTGCTGCAAAATGATGACGGCACACGAACCAAGGACAACGAGCAGGGTGCACTGGTGATGCAGAACCTGAAAAAGGCTTACCCCACCGGTCTGTTTGTGGGCTACTATAAGAATCCGGAAATGACACAGGAAATTCTGGGCGGCGGCAGCTATTGCCCGCACGATGTGTTCATGCGGGATTCCGACGGTTACTACTGGTTCGTGGGCAGAAATGACGATGTTATCAAGTGCTCCGGCTATCGTATCGGACCGTTCGAGGTAGAAAGTGCCCTGATCGAACATCCGGCTGTGCTGGAATGTGCGATCACTGCGGCTCCGGATCCGATTCGTGGACAGGTTGTCAAGGCAACTGTCGTTCTGACAAAGGGATATACCCCCAGTCCGGAACTGACCAAGGAACTCCAGAACCACGTAAAGCACACCACCGCACCGTACAAGTATCCGCGTATCATTGAGTATGTGGACGAACTGCCGAAAACGCTGGGCGGCAAGATCAAGCGTGCTCAGATTCGCAAGGAAGATGAAACGGCAGTAAAGAATTCCTAAGACGAGTTAAAAAATATTGTGATAAAAGCGTCATGCAGGTGTTGTACTGCATGACGCTTTTGGTTTTTGGGGAAAAATCACCCCAAAAGACACGTGTCAGGTTTAGTGTCAACACATCCTAGGGTAATCAGGTCGAAACCATTCGGCGGAATTCGCTCGTTTTACTCGCTGTCCGCCTTGGGCTTGCCAACGCCGATAGTTACCCTTGCTTGTACTTGCAGCGTTGTTTTTCTAAGGTGTTACTTGTACAGTCGGTCAACTTTTATTTTTACGGCGTTTGCAAGCTTGTATTGCTAGGCTCCCCTTTAGGGCACCCGAAGGGCGTGCCTTGTGCTGAGCTGTCACCGCAGGTGACTGAGGGGTTACCTGCTACAACAGCCAACCGATTTCACAAGGAGTTACGCTTCTTTTTTTCTTTGCTGAAAAGAAAAAAAGAAGCAAAAAAAGAAAAGAGTTCGCATTCCACTTGTACTGTAAGATTCAAGTATCACCCGAAGATTACACAAGAGATTCTCACCAACAAAACTCCCCCGGAGGGGCATACAGGCGGCTGCTGCCGCCGTAACACTACCCTTTTCACACTTGAAATTGGGGCGTAGGGTCAGCGGCGACCCGCCGCAATCCCCCGGAGGGGCATACAGGCGGCTGCTGCCGCCGTAACATTACCCTTTTCACACTTGAAATTGGGGGGGGGTAAGGTCAGCGGCGACTCGCCGCCGCCGCATGCTAATCCGATGAAGAACTACTATTTTCGCCGCGGAGCGTTGCATCATCTTCAGAAATGATGTACCACTTCTCCCCGATCTTGCCCAGTGTGGGATAGACCACATCTGTGCCGGAGTCATTGCTGCCGGAGAAGTTCCGCTTGACTTCCAGCGTTACCGCGTCGGAAATATCGGCACCCTCATTGCCCAGCATTTTCTCCATATCGGTATTCCACTCGGATACGCCGGCATCGCCCTGTGAGGACATGCCCTGGATCTGATAGGTCACCTTGACATCGTCGCCGTAGGTTTCCTTCCATTCCTGCACCGTGTTGTTGCAGCCCTCTGTGAAACTCTCCACAACGTCGTCCTCAGACTTGCTGTAGGTTTTCATGTAATACGTCCAGTACTCCGGTGGTGCCATCAGCTGAGTCAGAGTCTGTCCGTCTGCGGAGAGCACCGCAGTATAATAACTGCTGAGTACGTCGGCATAGTCTGACGAATCCGGTGCGGCTTTCTGTGCCTTTTGTTCTTTCTGATACCAGAACAGTCCGCCGAACGCCAGCCCTGCCGCTGCCGCTACCATGATGATACCGGCAATGATGCGGATATGCCGGCGTTTTCTTGCCGCCTGCTCTGCCTGTTTTTGATTTCGGGTGGTTTTCTTTGCCATTGCTGATCGATTCCTCCGTTACCAGACGTTATAGCCGTTATTCTGGCACACATAGTCCATGTCTTCCATTGCTTTCATACAGCACCAGCGGCTGCCGATCTTGACGAACGTCGCCTTCTCCGAAGCCTTGGTGCCGCCGTCATCAATGGTCAGGCTGACTTCTACGGCTTTGCTGATCTCCACGGTAATGTCATAGCTGGTGTGGAGTTCGTCCTCCAGTGCGGCGAGTTCATCAGCATCACTGATGTGCTGCACATGCCCGATGTCATAGGACATTCTGCCCTCTGTGCCGTAGTTTTCATTCCAGTAGTCGAAGTAGTCGCTCATCATGGACTTGACTTCCCGCCGTGTGGTGGAATAGGTGCTTTCCAGATAGTCCATATACGCGTCCGGCACCAGTGCGGTATACATGCTGCCGCTGGAATAATCCACCCCTTTGACATAGCGGAATACCGCCAGCTTATAGCCCCAGAAAAAGACGTAGTACACCACCGCCAGCAGGATCAGCACAAACGCCACAGCGGCGGCGACGATCCTTCGGGTGTGGCGGAACTTCTTTTCCTGTGCTGCCCGCCGGAGTTCCTCCGGATCTTCGGCAGCGATGCCGTCAGCTTTTTCCAGATCTGCCGGTGCAGAGAGAAAAGGCATGGAAAATTTCTCTGCCGCGGGGGACGGCTCTTTTTTCGCCTGCTCCTCTGCCGCCGGCTTCTTGGGACGGGGCAGGATCTCACCGCATTCCGGACAGATCACGGCACGTTCGGGGGCTTCATATCCACAGTGTTCACATTTCATTGCTGTTCTTTACTCCTTGCAGCAAACTGCCATTGCCCTTAACCTACACTCTGGCTTGCATTATAGCAGGCAGTTGCATAACTATACATTGCATCGTACACATACCACTGTCCGTCGATCTGGGTCATGGTAAGATAGGTGTCGTTGCTTTCATCGTTCATCTTCACGGTCATGCTGACATCTACGGCAGCATCGCCGGCAATGCCATAGGTTTCCAGACCGTCATTCAGTTCTGACAGTTCTTCATCGGCAACGTCTGTGCCGCCGGTCACATCTACAGAGAGTTCCGGTGTGCCGTCCTCGCCGAAGCTGCCGGAAACCATTTCCTCCAGCATGCTGGTCAGATAGCTTTCTGCATCGCTCTGGCTGACACCGTATTCGGCATCGATCAGTTCCCACCAGCTTTCCGGCACCAGTGTGGACATGGTAGCTGCATCTGCATTTACAACGGCGTTCCAGTAGGTCTGTACCATATCGCCGAATTCTGCGATATACTTGGCAGAAGCGGCATAGTCAGAACCGCACAGCTGATCGAAATCATCCATTGCAGACAGGCTGCACCACTTGCCGTTGATCTTTACCGTCCACAGAGAATAGTCATCGCTGTCGGAATCGTCTGCACCGGTGACGGTACAGGTTGCATCAATGCACACGCCGGTGGAAACTTTCAGACCGAACTTGTCGGTATCTTCCCGCACCGGATCCAGCTGTGCAGAGCTGCCCATGCCGGCAGTTACGCCATTCTGTTCCATTTTGTAGGACAGATCGCCGCCGAGGGTGTCGGAATAATCCTGCATGTACTGGTTCATCGCTGCCACAGCATCTTCCTCGGACAGGTCGTAGGTATCGGAAATATAATCCCAGAAGCTGTCCGGACAGAGTTCTGCCAGTGCCTCGCCGTCACAGTTGATGTGGGCATTCCAATAGGCAGCATTGTTCTTGGCTGCCTTGGTGCCCAGATTGACACCGATTCCGACGATCACGCCCACAACGATCAGGATCAGCAGGATCGGGATCAGGATCAGGGCAACGATCAGACCAGTTTTCTTCTTCTTTTTGGGCGGCTGACCTACCGGCGGCACCGGATTCACAGTGGGATCATAGGGCGGCACATTGGCACCCTGTCCCTGCGGCATCTCAAACGGATTTGCCGCTGCATTGGGGATTCCGCTGTCGGCGGGAGCTGCGGTTGGCTCCGGTGCCGGTGCAGGGGTCGGTGCAGGGGTCGGTGCAGGGGTCGGTGCAGGGGTCGGTGCAGGGGTCGGCTCGGGTGCCGGAGCAGCTGCTTCCGGTGCAGCCATGGGATTCCCGCAGGTCGGACAGAATTTTTTGCCGTCTTCTACGGCAGTTCCACATTTTTTACAAGTCATGTTTTTTCTCCTTATATCATAGTTGGTATTATACTTGGGTCGGGTTTGGGAAATAACGAGCTGTTTGAGAGGTTCATCTGTAAAACCTAATACATAAAGGAAAAGATTATACGGGAGAACCCCTCCGCCAGCTTCGCTGGTTTCCCTGCTCTTATTCGCCGATTTTCATGCCGCAGGAAGTGCAGAAGCGGTTGCCGTCGGGGACAGGCTTTCCGCAGTTGGGGCAGGTGCGTTCCGGTGCAGCCGGCTGGGGCGTTTCCGGTACAGGCTCTGCGGCTGCCGGCTGGTCTGTCATTTCGTGACCGCAGCGGGTACAGAAATGATTTTCCTCCGGAACCGGATTGCCGCAGTTGGGGCAAAGCCGTCCCTGCACTTCTGCCGGTGCAGCCTCCGGAGCAGGAGCCGCTGTTTCCGGAGCCGTAACCACTTCCGGTTCTGCGGGCTGTGCCGCCGGTGCTTCTGCGGGAGCAGCTGCCGGTGCGGGAGATACGGGAGCCGCTTCAGTCGGAACCGGCTGGGGAACCGGCTGGGGAACCGGCTGGGGAACCGGCTGGGGAATCGGCTGTTCTGCCGGAGCGGGAGCCGGAGCCGGTGCAGGCGTAGGTGTCGCAGCCACAAAGGGATTTCCGCAGAAGGTGCAGAACATCGCACCAGCCATGCGGGGCTTGCCGCAGTTCGGGCAGCACTCTGCACCAGCCGGAGCCTGTGGTGCCTGAGCAGCCGCCTGACGGGCAGCAGCTTCCGCTTCCCGCTGTGCTCTTTCGGCGGCTTCTCTTGCGGCACGTTCTTCTGCAAGCTGTTTGCCCACCGGATTTTCTGCCCCGCACTTGGTGCAGTACAGCACAGTTTCGGGGATCTCTGCCCCGCAGCCCTGACAGATCAGCAAATGCTTGGTCTTACGGATCTGTTCCCGATATTCTGCGATCTTTTCCTGACTTGCCGCAATGGCAGACAGAAATTCCTGAAATTCCGGTTCCGCATCTGCGGTATGCAGTTCAGCGTACTTCCTGCCCATATTGAGATAGGCGGCGTTGATGTTCTTTTCTTCATCGTTGATTAGACCATTCAGACGAATGGTTTCGGTAGAAGACTTGGTTTTTTCTACAACGGAATGTGCCGTATTGGTGACAGTTTTTCCAAGTTTATCGAAAAAAGACATATGGATTCCTCTCTTTCTTTTAATGTTACAGGTTCTTTTAATGTTATAGGCAACAGTGTTTCCGGCGATTCTACAATAACATAGAACAACCTATGATACATTATACTATATTTTTCAGTATCATGCAAGCATTTCTCTGCAATTTTCACAACATTTTCATGTTGCGGCAAGCTGCACCCCCATTTCAGGTGTGAAAAGGGCAGTGTTCCGGCGGCGGATTTTTGCCGGCAAAAATTGCGGAAACACTGAATAAAGCCCGCCTGACGGCTTTGCACGCAATCTGCTTGCAGATTTTCCGTCAGATTGCCCAGAAATCCCTTGCCATACATGAAGTATGCCTGCGGAATTTCTGTGCAATCTGCCGAAAAATCTGACGACGCATCTTACGCACAAGCTTTATTCAGTGTTTCCTTTATGCAGTGTTTCCGCAATCGTACAAAGGCAATACCGCACAATCTTTGTGCGGTATTGCCCAAGAAAAACCACGACTGCCGGCGAACCAGCTCAAATGATGTTTGTTGATGTATGTTAAAATGTTGAAAACCATGTTGAAAACATTGTATCATCTGTAGAAATTACGCCGGCAGTTCTCCCTGCACCAGCTGTGCGGCAGGGTAGTAGTGACATAGAATTTCCTGCCAGTCTGCTCCGTCTTTTGCCATAGCATTGGCTCCGTACTGGCTCATGCCCACGCCGTGCCCGTAGCCCTTGGTGGTGAATACCAGCTTGCCGTCCTGCACGTCCACGGAGAACACCGCCGACCGCAGCCCCAGCATCTGCCGCAGTTCCTGACCGGAGCAGGTCTTTCCGCCCACAGTGACTTCCAGAACCGTCCCCGACTGGGAACACGCTCCTACCTGCACCCATTTCGCCATATCTGTGTCCCAGACTGCATCGGGCAGTGCGTCCTGCACAGCCGCCTGAAATTCCTCGCCGGTGAACGATGCGGTTTCCAGATACCGCGGGGCAGAGGTGTCTGCTTCGCTCTCCACTGGAACAAGGTATTCCACCTTGCTGCCCCAGACGGTTTCCGCACTTTCCGTGGTGCCGGCGGACATGGAGCAGAACGCCGCAATGATCGGCGTGCCGTCGTATTCCAGTACATAGGGCAGCACTTCGTCCACGGCGGCGGTGATCTTGGCGTAGGAAGCTTCGAAGTTGTCCCCGTAGTACTGCCGTGCCTGATTTTCCGTGAAGCAAGCCTGATACTGGCTGCTGTCGTTGGAAAAATCCGCCCCGCACAGTTCCGCGGTGGGGTGGGACTGTTCCAGCAAATGCTGCCGTTCCGCATATGTATGTGCCGCAACAGCCTGTGCTTTCAGTGCCTCCGGTTCAAAGGTGGCAGGCATCTCTGCACACACTGCCCCAATCACATAATCCCGCACGGAGAGTTCCTCCACCTTGCCGCTGGTGATGTCCAGCATCTGATAGTTTTCGCACAGGTCAGCCCGTCCGGCAGGTTCTGCCGTGGTGGAAGTGGCGGTTTCTTCGGGGATCGTGGCAGTTTCCGTGGCGACCGGCGGCTCTGCTGCATCGGAGGCAGGGGCGGCGAAGCGGGACGGGATCACGGTAAAAAGAAATAATATACCGGTAAAGCCGCCTAAAATCATCAAATATTTTTTCATTGGTGCGATCCACTTTCCTTTCTTTTGTTTTCTGGTGAATTGGGATTTTGTTCCAATTTTTCTGCCGTACAAAAAAACCGCAAAACGATTGACAGGAGGCGGTTTTTTGTGTATAATATAAGGTAACGATTAAAAAGGAGGCAATCTCTATGACACCGCAACTGATTTACAACCACAGCATCGAGGATTCTGATATTCATAATTTATGTGAAGACCTGGTGCAATATTCCGATATTGCTCCGAAATATTATGAACGCTTCGATGTGAAACGCGGCTTGAGAAATGCAGACGGTTCCGGCGTCATTGCTGGGATTACCCGTATCTGTATGGTACACGGCTACGTGATGAGCGAGGGCGAACGCCAGCCGATCCCCGGCCAGCTCATCTACCGCGGTTATGATATTAACGACCTCATTGAAAATGCAGAACGGGAAGACCGCTATGTGTTTGAGGAAGTCGCATACCTGCTGCTGTTCGGCAGGCTCCCCAACGGGGCAGATCTGGAACGCATGACCCGTTCGCTGGGTGTGCGGCGGGAACTGCCGCCGGGATTTCTGGTGGACTCCATTATGCAGTCCCCGTCCAACAACATCATGAACAAGCTGGCGAGAAGTATCCTGTCCCTGTATTCCTATTCGGACGTGACAGAAAACACCACCATTGAAGATGAAATGTCCATCGCTCTGGATCTGATCGCCAAGATGCCCATTCTCATGGACGGTGCCTATCAGGCAAAGCGGCACAAGTATGACAACGCCAGCCTGATCATGCACCCGCTGCGTCCGGAGGAAAACACCGCAGAATCCATTCTGTCCCTGATCCGGAACGACCGTTCCTATACCAAGGCAGAGGCACAGCTGCTGGATACCCTGCTGGCACTCCACGCAGACCACGGCGGCGGAAACAACTCCACCTTTGCCTGCCGCGTGGCAACGTCCTCCGGTACAGACCCCTTTGCGGCATATACCTCCGCGATCAACTCCCTCAAGGGATCCCGCCACGGCGGTGCGAACATCAAGGTCATTCAGATGCTGGACGACATCAAGGCACACGTGGCACACTGGGAGAACGAGGGCGAAGTGGCAGACTACCTCACCAAGATCCTCCGGAAGGAAGCCAACGACGGCTCCGGTCTGATCTACGGTATGGGCCATGCGGTATATACGCTGTCCGACCCCCGTGCAGTGATCCTGAAGCGGAAAGCAATGGCTCTGGCTGCGGGCAAGGAGATCGAACGGGAGTTCAGACTGCTGGATACGGTTGAAAAGCTGACACCGGAACTGATGAAATCGGTCCGCGGCAATGACAAGGTGGTCTGTGCCAATGTGGACATGTACTCCGGTCTGGTGTATCGCATGCTGGGCATTCCGGACGAGTTGTTCACGCCGCTGTTTGCCACCGCCAGAATGGTGGGCTGGGCGGCACACCGTATGGAGGAGATCCTCACCGGAAAACGAATTATCCGACCGGCATATAAGGCGATCGCAAAGTCGAAGGAGTACGTTCCGCTATGCGATCGGTAAAGCATTCTATGATGCGGCGGCGGCGGTGGCTGCCAGCCGCATTTTGCCTACTTTGCTGCCTGCTGTTTTCCGGCTGTACGCCGGGGGCGACGGTGGATTCCCTGCTGAAACCGCCCAGCCTGAGTAAGGAACAGCAGCAGATCTATCTGGCACTACAGGACGCAGTGGGCAGCGGCATCACCCTGCAATACCCCAGAGCCGGAGCCAATCTGTCTGCCTTTACGGTAGTCGATCTGGACAACGACGGCGAGGACGAAGCGTTGGTGTTCTATAAGAAAACCAGCCTTACCGCCATGGAAAACGGCTTGCGGCTCAGCGTATTGGATCAGGTGAAGGGGGAGTGGATGTCGGTCTGCGACCGTCCGGCAGACGGCACGGAAGTGGAACGCATCGTCATCTCTCCCATGGGCAGCGAAGATTCCCAGAATCAGATCTTCGTGGGCTACAGCGGCGTAGACCAGTCGGACAAATCCCTGACCGTCTACCGCTACAGCGACAGCGAAGTGCAGCAGCTGTTCACTGCCGCGTATACCATGTTTGACGTGGCAGATCTGGACGGCGATCAGGCACAGGAACTGCTGGTGCTGGGGAAACTCACCGAAAACACTTCCTCCTCTGCGGCAATGTACCGCCTGCAAAACGGGACGGTAAAGGACAATGGCAAGCTGGATCTGCGGACTGGCTTTACGGATTTCAGTCAGGTGCAGTACGGCAGACTGGAGGACGGCACCACCGGCATCTATATCGACGGTGCCATAGGTCCCTCCTCGCTGCAAACGGAAGTCCTCCACGTACAGGGAGAAACGCTGGCGTATGTGCTCGCCGACAGCGATGTGGTGGCAAAGACCAATCGCTCTGTAGGCTATCTGTCCATGGACTTGGACGAGGACGGCAGCGTGGAGATTCCGGTGCAGGAGCCGTTTCCCGGCTATGGTGCAGATTCCTCCGATCAGGTGCGGCTGACACGCTGGCTGGGCGTTTCCGGCAGCCAGCTGCAAGAGAAAATGCGGGGGTATTTCAGCCTGAATGACGGCTGTATGTTCCTGCTGCCGCAGTCGTGGTACGATAAAGTGACGGCAGTGACGGATACCCTCACGGGAGATATTGTCTTTTGCCGCTATGACGGCGAGATGAACGACCATATGACAGAGCTGCTGCGGTACAGCGTGGCACAGGATACGGAATCACAGGAAGAACGGGACACGGAGGGCTATCAGCTGCTCCACACCCGCGGCAAAGCTTCCTATTATATGAAAGCCGCCGAAACCGACGACCCGCTGGCACAGCCGTGGCAGAACCTCATGGTGCGGTTCCGGTTCGTGCAGTGAGTGGCGGGAGCGTGACGGCGGGGCATTTTTGGTATGGATCAGATTTCACAGAGGATCCCATACATTCCCCAGATCAAACCCAAACAGAGGTGTACCCAAACAGAGGTGTAGAGATGAAACGAATTTTAGTGTGTGAAGATGAAGATGTGATTCGGGACTTTGTCGTCATTAACCTCAAGCGTGCCGGCTATGACGTTTGTGATGTCGGCTGCGGCGAGGACGCACTGCGTGTGTTTGAAGAAGAACACGGCAATTTTGACATTGTCCTGCTGGATATTATGATGCCCGGCATTGACGGCTTTACCGTCTGCAAAAAGCTGCGGGAAAAGAGCTCCACCATCGGCATCATTATGCTGACTGCCAGAACACAGGAAATGGATAAGGTCAGCGGGCTGATGTTCGGGGCGGACGACTATATCACAAAGCCGTTTTCCCCCTCGGAACTGACAGCCAGAGTGGACGCGATTTATCGCCGTGTCTGCATGAGCTTTATCAAGGACGAACAGTCGCCGGTGATCGAAAGCGGCCCATTTACCCTGAATCTGAAAAGCCGCACCGTCACCAAAAACGGCAAGCTGATTGACCTGACACAGGTGGAATACCAGATCATGGAGTATTTCCTCAATAACCAGAATACGGCACTGGATCGTGCCAGCATTCTGAACCATATCTGGGGCGACGGCTATTTCGGCGATGATAAAATTGTCGATGTCAATATTCGCCGCATTCGCATGAAGATCGAAGAAGAACCCAGCAAGCCGCAGTATATTACGACGATCTGGGGTTATGGATATAAGTGGAATGACAAATAAACGCAGACGCAGCCCGAAAAAACGTGCCGGAAGTTCGATCACCCGCCGCTGGGTCATCAACAATCTGGGAATCATTGCACTGGTGCTGACAGTGCTGGATTTCGCGTTTATCTACATCATGCAGAATTATTATTATAGTGCTTCTCAGCAGTATCTGAACACGAAGATCAGTTCCGTGACCGGTGTCCTGAGCCGCTATGCACAGGACGCGGACATCAACTTTTCCTCGGAAATGCGGAGTACCATCGAAAACTTTTCCGACAAGGACAAAATGGAACTCATGGCGATCAATTCCCGCGGACGGGTGGCACTGACCTCCTCCGGCTTCACACCGGCGGAGGGTGCCGCCATGCCGGATTATGAAGCCGTCATGGACGGCGGCGACGGCTACTGGGTCGGCAAGCAGGGCGGTGAAACCATTATGGCAGTTTCCGTGGATATTTCCGATATGAACACGGAATACAACGCCATTCGGGTGGTGGCTTCTCTGGAACAGATCCAGAGTACGGTGAATTCCTATGTGTGGGGTGTCAGTGCCCTGTGTGCCGGCGTTCTGCTGCTGCTGCTGGTGACCGGACTGTATTTCATACGCTCCATTGTCCGCCCCATTAAGCAGATCAATGCCACGACCAAGAAATACGCCAAGGGAGATTTCTCTGTCCGCATTCAGGAGAACAGCAGCGACGAGATCGGCGACCTCTGCGTGTCCATTAACCAGATGGCGGACGAACTCTCCAATACGGAGAACATGAAGAACGAGTTCATCTCCTCGGTGTCCCATGAACTGCGGACACCGCTGACGGCGATCAAGGGCTGGGCGGAAACCATGTGCATGGAAGCCGACCCCGACACCGTACAGCGTGGCGTGCATGTCATCGTGAACGAAACCGAACGGCTGTCCGAAATGGTTGAGGAACTGCTGGATTTTTCCCGCATGCAAAGCGGACGGTTCTCGCTCCAGTGTGCCACCATGGACGTGCTGGCGGAACTGGGGGACGCGGTGCTCATCTATACCGAAAAGGCAAAGCGGGAGAATATCCGCATCATCTATCAGGAACCGGAAATGCTGCCCTTTGTCTACGGGGATAAAAACCGTATCCGGCAGGTGTTCATCAACGTCATTGACAACGCCATTAAGTACTCCAATTCCGGCAGCACCATTACCATTAGTGCGGAAGAAGTGGGGAACATGATACAGGTGACGATCACCGACAACGGCGTGGGCATCAGCGAAGCCGACCTGCCTCGCGTCAAGACCAAGTTCTTCAAGGCAAACCACACCCGCCGCGGCTCCGGCATCGGACTTGCTGTGGCAGATGAGATCATCACCATGCACGGCGGCAGGCTGGACATCACCAGCGAACTGAACGTGGGAACCAACGTGACCATTACGCTGCCGGTGGAATCTCAGCGTCGGAGCAGTGCGGCAACGTGATACATACAGAAAGGACGAACTATGGCAAAACAACCCAGAGAAAACCCCAAGCACATGACCAAGATCGGCGGACAGGCACTGATCGAGGGCGTGATGATGAAAGGGGCAGACACCGGTGCAATGGCGTGCCGTCTGCCCAACGGCGAGATCGACGTAGAAACGTGGGCGGAGAACAACGGCAAAAATATGCCGTGGTACCGGAAGTGTCCTTTTGTGCGGGGCAGCTTCAACTTCGTTCTGTCCATGAAAGACGGCTATCGCTGCCTGACTAAGTCGGCAGAAAAACAGGTGCCGGAGGACGAAGAAGACGACACCGAAGAAATGAACCGCTTTGAAAAATGGCTGGACGAAAAGCTGGGGGATAAGCTGTTCGGCATTATTATGACCATTGGCATGATCGTCGGCATTGCCGTTGCCATTGGTCTGTTTGTGTTCCTGCCGAAATTCCTCATCGGACAGCTGATCTCCCACACTGCCATTCCCGACAACAGCCGCTTTGTGCGGTCGCTGCTGGAGGGCATTATCAAGATCGCGATCTTTTTGGGGTACATGGCGTGTACCGGTCTGATGAAAGATATTCGCCGTACCTATGAATACCACGGGGCAGAACATAAGACCATTGCCTGCTATGAAGCGGGCGAGGAACTGACCGTAGAGAACGTCAAAAAGCACACCCGTTTCCACCCTCGCTGCGGAACCAGTTTTATTTTCATCACCCTGATCGTCAGCATTCTGGTAATGTGCATCGTGCCCATTTATCAGGTGCTGCCCCGTGTGATCGTCAGCATTCTGCTGCTGCCGGTGGTGGTCGGGATCTCCTATGAGTTTATCCGTATCGCCGGCAAAAGCAACAACTGGCTGACCCGTGCCCTGTCGTGGCCCGGTCTGCAAATCCAGCGGATCACCACGCGGGAACCGGACGCATCACAGATCGAGTGTGCCATTGCTGCACTGAAGCCCTGCATTCCGGAGGATATGGAGGACGACAAGTGGTAAATACGCCCCGTGCCGCCATGCAGGCGGTGCAGCAGAAACTGGCAGAAGCGGGACTGGATTCGGTGCAGTTCGAAAGCCGCATTCTGCTGGAAACCGTGCTGGAACTGCCCTATGGGGCACCTCTCCCGCAGCAGCCCCTGACCGGAGCCCAGCAGCAGCGTCTGGCGGAACTGACCACACGCCGCTGTGCCCATGAACCGCTACAGTATCTCTGCGGCACATGGGAATTCTTCGGGCTGGAGTTTCAGGTGGGAGAGGGTGTGCTGATCCCGCGGCAGGATACCGAAACATTGGTGGAAGCGGTGCTGGAACTGCGAAAGAATGAGCCGTCCACCTGTTTGCTGGATCTTTGCAGCGGCTCCGGCTGTATCCCGTCGGCACTGTCGGTGCACCTGTCTGGTGTCACCGGTGCCGTGCTGGAACTTTCGCCGGAAGCAATGGGCTATCTCCGGCAGAACCTGAAACGCCACGCTCCCCAGCTGGAGTGCATCGCCGGGGACGTGCTGCACCCGCCGGCGGAACTGCTGCACCGGCAGTTCCACATCATCACCTGTAACCCGCCCTATCTCACCGCAGCAGATATGGAGCAGCTTCAGCCGGAAGTCGCCCGTGAACCGGAAACCGCCCTGTTCGGCGGCACCGACGGGCTGGACTTCTACCGAAAGCTGACTCCCCTGTGGAAGCCGGCACTCCGGCCGGCTGGCTGGCTGGTGTATGAGGTGGGAGCAGGACAGGCACCGGACGTGGAAGCGATCCTACAGGAAAACGGCTATGCCCAGGTACACACCGTCCCCGACCTCACAGGCATCGGACGCGTCGTGCTGGGACAGCGGTAGGAATTTCGGGATATGCGGCGGGGTGCGGAAATCAATTTTCAAAAATATGTTGATTTAAATTGTGCCAAATTATGAAGTTT
>OJPS01000736.1_pt1 | contig 25966 bp, 21 predicted proteins | sample 1598551 | NCBI WGS metagenome assembly OJPS01 (sample SAMN03922488, study PRJEB24848) | human gut metagenome | isolation source: stool sample | host: Homo sapiens | place: Germany | collected 2011-05 | reverse complement strand
TCAAAAAGGTGGTCTGGGACGGCAAAAATGCCTATGTTTACCTCTTTGCGGAGGATGGAGAGGCGAATTTGCCGCCCATTGACCAACCTATGTATCCGTTGGGAGAGGATAGCGAATGAAATCCTCATGTACTTCCGCGGGCAGCGGAAGAGCGCCTCGGATGTTTCGCTCTCGGAGTGCATCGAGACCGGGCGGGACGGCAACGCGCTGTCGCTGATGGACGTGATCTGCTCGGAGGAGGATCTGTTCGAGCAGCTGTCCGAAAAAGAGATCTATGGCAGGCTCCACGCCGCCGTGAACACCTGCCTGACCCCGCGCGAGCAGCGCATCATTCTGCTGCGCTACGGGCTGGGCAACCGCAAGCCGCTGACACAGCGGGAGATCGCCGTGCAGTGCGGCATCAGCCGCAGCTACGTCAGCCGCATCGAAAAACGCGCCCTGCAGAAGCTGGAGGACGCACTGACAAAAGAAACCTGAAGGGAACGATCTCAAATGCATCCATGGAAACATTTCTGTACCATTACGCACCACCGCTGGAAGGTGCGCAGTCACTGCTTCCGCGTCGGGTTGTACTGGCGCGGCCTGACGCACGACCTGTCCAAATACTCCCCCACAGAGTTCTGGACCGGCGCAAAATACTATCAGGGCACGCGCAGCCCGAACTCCTATGAGCGCGAGCTCTACGGCTACTCCGCCGCATGGATGCACCACAAGGGCCGCAACCGCCACCACTACGAATACTGGACGGACATCGACCCGAAGACGAAGGTCTACCGCGCCGTGCCGATGCCGCGCAAATTCTTTGTGGAGATGGTCATGGACCGCATCGCCGCCTGTAAAATTTACCACGGCAGCGCCTACACGGACGCCGATGCCCTCAACTATCTCGTCCACGCCGAGGAGGTCCGCGATGGCTCGATGATGCACCCGGACACGCGCCGCGAGCTTCTCTATGTGCTGACCATGCTGCGCGACCGCGGCGAAAAGGAGACGTTCCGCTTCCTGCGCGAGGTCGTGCTGGCCGGGAAGCCGTTTGCCGTTCCTGCGCAGTGACAAAAATGCAGGAATCATTTCCTTTTCTGCCCGCAGGCCGATCCGGTCGGAAGTTGACAATAATGAAGGGCAAAACTGCCATCCACAGGAGTTATTCACATTCTGCACAAGGTTGTGCACAGCAGGATCCCTGATTTAGCGGGCTTTCGCGGGGATTTCGGGCAGTTGTGCACAGGCCTGTAAAAACGCCTCTGCACAGCAGTGCCATGTTCCGGAGTTGACATAACCCCGTTTGTGACAAAAATTTACAGGCAGGTAACAGGAAATTAAAATGCAGGATGCCGATCGACATCCTGCATTGATTTTTTGGGTCTTATAAGGCCTCGCCCTCCATGGAGCGCGTGGCATAGGCGTTGAGCGTCTGGTCGGCGATGTTGCCAGCGAGATACTCATAATACGCCTGCGCGCCGATCATCGCGCCGTTGTCGCCGCACAGCGACAGCGGCGGCATGCAAAGGCGCACGCCGCGGGCAGCCGTCTCCCGCTGCAGCGCAGCGCGGATGCGGCTGTTGGCGGCCACGCCGCCCGCCACGGCCAGCGTTTTCCGCCCCGTCTGTTCCAGCGCCAGCATGGCGCGCGGCACGAGCATGCCACACACAGCCTCCGAGAAGGCGGCGCAGAGGTCCGGGATGACGATCTGCTCGCCCTTCTGCCCGGCGTTATGGATGAGATTCACGGCCGAAGTCTTCAGGCCGGAGAACGACAGGTCTAGCGGATTGCCGCTCAGGTGCGGCCGGGGCATGGGATAGCGCGACGGGTCTCCGCCCTGCGCCGCGCGGTCGAGGGCCGCGCCGCCGGGGTATGGCATGCCGAGCAGCCGCGCGACCTTGTCGAAGCACTCCCCTGCCGCGTCGTCGCGCGTGCCGCCGAGAATGCGCAGCTTCGTATAGTCCTCGACATCGACGAACATGGTGTGCCCGCCGGAGACGACAAGGCACAGAAACGGCGGCTCCAGGTCCGGGTAGGCAAGATAGTTGGCCGCGATATGGCCCTTGATGTGGTGGACCGGAATGAGCGGCACATCGAGCGCCAGTGCAGCCGCCTTGGCAAAATTCACGCCGACGAGCAGCGCGCCGATAAGGCCGGGCGCATAGGTCACGGCGACGGCGTCCAGCTCGCCGCGCGTCAGGCCGGTGTTCTCCAGCGCCTGCTCGGCAAGACCGTAGATGGCCTCAATATGCTTGCGCGAGGCGATCTCCGGCACAACGCCGCCGTATTCACGGTGCAGCGCCACCTGCGAGGCGATGCAGTCCGTCAGGATGCGTCTTCCGTCCTCCACAATGGCGACGGCGGTCTCGTCGCAGGAGGACTCAATGGCAAGGATCCGCATGATCGAGCTCCTTTCTGAGGATCAGCGCGTCCTCTCGGGGCGCGAGATAGTAATTGGGCCTGCGCCCGATGCAGGCAAAGCCCGCTGCGGTATAGAGCCGCTGGGCCGGGAGATTGGAGGCACGGACCTCCAGCGTCAGAGAGCCGATGCCGCGCGCAGCCAGCCTTTCCTGCAGCGCCTGCAGAAGCGCCTGTGCCGTACCGCGGCGGCGCAGCTCCGGCACGACGGCCAGATTCATCATATCGGCCTCCGGCGGCACGAGCTGCGCGCCGACATAGCCCGCAAATGCGCCGTCCAGCCGCGCAGTGAGCCAGAGGCTGAAGCCGGTATCCAGCTCCTCCGCAATGGATTTTTCGCTCCAAGGCGCGGAGAAGCACAGACGCTCCAGCGCGGCGATGTCCGCCACATCGGCGGCGGTCATTTCCTGAATTTCGATCATTTGGCAGCGTACCAGCTTTCTCCCTGCTTGGCCTCGGCCACGAGCGGGACCCGCAGCGCAGCGGCGTGCTCCATCTCGTTCGTGACGATCTGCATGACCTGCTGCGCCTCTTCCTGCGGGCACTCGACGATCAGCTCATCGTGCACCTGCAGCAGCAGCCGGGCCTGCAGCCCCTCGAGCGCATGGAACACACGTACCATGGCCAGCTTGATGATGTCCGCCGCGCTGCCCTGCACGGGCGTGTTGAGCGCGATGCGCTCCGCACCGGAGCGGACGTTGAAATTCGAGCTTTTGATCTCCGGAATGGCGCGGCGGCGGCCAAAGATCGTCTCCACATAGCCCTTCTCGCGCGCCGTCTCCTTGATATCGTGCATATAGGCGCGCACGCCGCTGTATTTTTCGAGATAGCTGTCGATATAGGCCTTGGCCTCCGCGCGGGACACGCCGATGTCCTGCGCCAGGGAGAACTCCGAGATGCCGTAGACGATGCCGAAATTCACGGCCTTGGCATGGCGGCGCATGAGCGGCGTAACGGATTCCAGCGGCACGCCGAACACCTGCGAGGCCGTCACGGCATGGAAGTCCTCACCGGAGCGGAACGCCTCCTGCATGCGCGTATCGTCCGCGATATGCGCCAGCACGCGCAGCTCGATCTGGCTGTAGTCCGCGTCGACCAACACCCAGCCGGGGCGCGGGACGAACATGCGGCGAATTTCGCTGCCGAGCTCCGTGCGCACGGGGATGTTCTGCAGGTTCGGGTCCGTGGAGGACAGGCGGCCCGTCGCCGTGACCGTGTTCTGAAACGTCGTGCGGATGCGGCCGTCCGGCCCGATGACCTTCTGCAGGCCGTCGGCATAGGTGGACTTCAGCTTCGTGAGCATGCGGTAGTCCATGATGGCCTGCACGGCCGGATGGCGGTCACGGAGCTTTTCCAGTACCTCGGCATTCGTGGAATAGCCGCTCTTCGTCTTTTTGACGGGCGGCAGGCCGAGCGTTTCAAACAGGAACACGCCGAGCTGGCGCGTGGAATTGAGGTTAAACGTCTCTCCGGCATAGCCGAAGATCAGGCTCTCGCAGGCGTCGATGCGCTCGGAGAGCATCTCGCCGAAGTCATGCAGGGCCTGCGCGTCGACGAGGATGCCGTCGTGCTCCATCTGCGCCAGCACCGGGCACAGCGGCAGCTCGATGTTCTCGAACAGCGGCTGCATGCCCTGCTCGCGCAGGCGCTTGCCGAGCTCCTCCGTCAGGCCGTCGATGCAGGCCGTCCGGATGGCAAGGACGCTTTCCTGCGGGAGCGAGGCCTCGTCCGCAGGCGGGATGTGCAGATAGTCCTGCGCGAGCTGCGGCAGGGCGTATGCCCCGCGCGTCGCATCGAGCAGATAGGCCGCCACAGCCGTGTCGAACACGATCCCCGCAGGCTCCACGCCGAGAGCCAGCAGCGCACGCAGCAGCGGCTTGCTGTCGTGCACGGTCTTCGGCACGTCCGCCGCAAACAGGCGCTGCAGCAGCGGCACGAAGTCCGTTCCGAGCGTTTCGCGGCGCAGCACATAGGCCGTCTGGTCCGGGCCGTCCATGTGCGGCGCGGCCACGAGCATAGAGAGATCGTCCGCGGCAGCAATGCTGAGCGTCACGCCTGATAACAGCGGCTGCGCCTGCTCCGGGGTCTGCACGTCCAGAAGCGTGCAGGAGCCTGTCACGGGCTGCGCCGGTTCCTCCGACTCGTCCTGCTCCAAAGCGGCGCTGCGCAGGCCGTAGCGCTCAATGAGGCGCTGGAATTCCAGCGTGGTGAACAGATCGTACAGCGCCCGGCGCTTCGGCGGCCGGATGAGATTGTTCTCCGGCGTGAAGTCGATGGGCGCATCGCAGCGGATCGTCGCCAGCTCATAGGAAAGATAGGCCGACTCGCGGCCGTTTTCGAGCTTATCAAACAGCTTTCCCTTCATGTTTTCCCGGGAAAGATTGGCATAGACGCCGTCGAGCGTACCGAAGCGCTTCAGCAGGTCGTTTGCCGTCTTTGGCCCGACGCCCGCTACACCCGGGATATTGTCCGAGCTGTCGCCCATAAGAGCCTTCAGATCGATGAGGCGCTTCGGCTCCAGCCCGTATTCCGCGCGGAAGACGTCCGGCGTATAGCGCTCCGTCCGCGTCTGCCCGCCCTGCGTGCGCACCAGGCGCACAGAGACGTGCTCGTCGACGAGCTGCAGGCTGTCGCGGTCTCCCGTCAGGATAACGCAGTCCCACCCGGCCTCCTCGCACAGACGGCCGACCGTGCCGAGCACATCGTCCGCCTCCCAGCCCTCGCAGGCATAGACCGGGATGTTCATCGCGGCGAGCACCTGCTTCATGACCGGCATCTGCATGGCAAGCTCCTCCGGCATGGGGTGGCGCGTAGCCTTGTAGCCGTCATAGCGCAGATGGCGGAACGTCGGCGCGTGCAGGTCAAAGGCCACGCACAGCGCGTCCGGTTTTTCCTCGCTGCGCTCCTTTTCCAGAATATTCAGAAAGCCGTAGATCGCATTGGTATAAAGTCCGTCACGGGTTGTCAGCGGCCGCACGCCGTAAAACGCGCGGTTGATGACGCTGTTCCCGTCCAGGATCATCAGCTTCATATGGTATCTCCTTCGATCAGATGCGCTTCCACTTTGCGCCCTGCGGCGTATCGATGACCTCGATGCCGCGTGCCTTCAGCTCATCGCGGATGCGGTCGGCCTCCGGCCAGTTCTTCGCGCGCTTTGCTTCGGTACGGGCGGCGACGAGCGCGTCGATCTCCGGGTCGTGCTCCTCCTCCGGCTGGGCGCTGCGTGCCTTCTCTGCCGCGGAGAGCAGGTTCAGGCCGAGCACCTCGTCGAAGCTGGCAAGGGCTGCGAGCTTCGTGGCATCGTTCGTCTTTGCCTTCAGCACATCATAGACGGCCGTCACGGCAAGCGACGTGTTGAGGTCGGCGTTCAGCGCGCCGAGGAAGCGCTCCTTCAGCGCCTCGAAGGCTTCCGCATCGACCGCGCCGTCCTCCGGGCGCAGGGCCGCGATGCGGGCGATGAGCTTTTCGTAGGTCTGCGCCGCATTGTCGAGGTTCTCCCACGAGAACACAAGGTTGCGGCGATAATGGCTCTGCAGGCAGAACAGGCGGTAGGCGATGGGATCGTAGCCCTTCTCCTCCAGCAGGGACACCGTGAGGAACTCGCCCTTCGACTTGGACATCTTGCCGGACTCCGTGTTCAGGTGATGGACATGGAACCAGTAATTGCACCACTTGTGGCCGAGGAAGGCCTCGGACTGGGCGATCTCGTTCGTGTGATGCGGGAAGGCATTGTCGATGCCGCCGCAGTGGATATCCAGATATTCACCGAGGTGCTTGATGCTGATGCACGAGCACTCGATGTGCCAGCCGGGATAGCCGACACCCCACGGGGAGTCCCACTTCAGGGCCTGATCCTCGAACTTGGACTTCGTGAACCAGAGAACGAAGTCATTCTGATTGCGCTTGTTGGAATCCTCCTCGACGCCCTCGCGCACGCCGACGGCAAGGTCTTCTTCCTTATGGTCGTTGAAGACATAGTATTTTTCCAGCTTGGACGTGTCAAAATAGACATTGCCGCCCGCAAGATAGGCATAGCCCTTGTCCAGCAGGGTCTGCACCATGTGGATGTATTCCGGGATGCAGTGCGTGGCAGGCTCCACGACGTCCGGCCGCTTGATGTTCAGCTTGGCACAGTCAGCGAAGAACGCATCGGTATAGAACTTTGCGATCTCCATGACGGTCTTATGCTCGCGGCGCGCACCCTTGAGCATCTTGTCCTCGCCGGTATCGGCATCCGAGGCCAGATGGCCGACGTCCGTGATGTTCATCACGCGCTTGACGGGATAGCCCATGTAGCGCAGACTCTTCTCAAGCACGTCCTCCATAATATAGCTGCGCAGGTTGCCGATGTGGGCGAAGTGATAGACCGTCGGGCCGCAGGTATACATTTTGACTAGCTTCGGGTCGATGGGGGTAAAGAGCTCCTTCTTATGGCTCAGGGAATTATAGAGATACATCTTGGTCCTCCTGTTTCAGTTTTTCCTCTAATTTTTCGATACGCGCATACAGGGCGTCCAGCTCCAGCCGGACAGGGTCTGGCGTGTGGATATGGTCGAGTTTTTCGCCGTTGCGCCGGACGACGCGGCCGGGCACACCGACAACGGTGGAGTCCGGCGGCACCTCGTGCAGCACAACGGAATTTGCTGCAATGCGGGCGTTGTCGCCGACCTTGAACGGACCGAGCACCTTCGCGCCGCTGCCGACCATGACGTTGTTGCCGAGCGTCGGGTGGCGCTTGTCGCTCGTCATGCCCGTGCCGCCGAGCGTGACGTTCTGATAGAGCAGGCAGTCGTCGCCGATCTCCGTTGTCGCGCCGATGACAATGCCGGTGCCGTGGTCAATGACGAGCCGCCTGCCGATCTTCGCAGCAGGATGGATCTCGATGCCCGTGCGCCGCCGCGCAAACTGCGAGACCCAACGGCCAAGGAATCGCAGCCGGTGTTCATAGAGCCAGTGCGCCACGCGGTAATACATCGTGGCGTGCAGGCCGTTATATAACCAGAAGACCTCCCAGCCGCTGCGCGCTGCGGGATCGTTGCGGCGGTATGCCTCTATGGTTTCTTTTAACCGCATTCTTTCGCCTCCAAACAAAAAACTGCCAGCCTCGGATTGCTCCAGAGGCGGGCAGTGCTCGCGGTTCCACTCTGATTTCTTGCTCCGGCCTTGACGCGGCCAACGGGGTCTCCCCGGCGCTCACGGGCGCACGCTTCGCACGGAGTCCGCCGCGCCCGCTCTCAGCCAATGACGGACGCTCTCTGCGGCAGACGGCCCGGCTACTCTTCCCGGTCACAACGCCTATATTATTGGTATTATATTACCATCAAGGGTCTGCGGTGTCAAGGTTTTTCCGCAAATTACACCGCCCGCGGACATTCGTCCGTGTATATTCATAGCGATATACAAAATTTTTCACAGGGCCCGGAATGGGCTTGCTTTTCCTTCGTGAATTTACTATAATGCAGACGAGCACAAGTCCAGAATCTCCGTCATTTTTACCAATCGCAGTCTTTCCGAGTTCGGACTATCCCCGCGGAAATTATGTGAGCAGGAGGAACCTTCATGTTTCAGAATGTACAGCAGATCCAGGATTTTATCCGCCAGAACGGCATCGCATTTCTCGATTTCAAGATGATCGACCTTCGCGGCAGGTGGAAGCACCTGTCCATCCCCGCAGCCCGCTTCAACGAGGACATCATGACGCACGGCATCGGCTTCGACGGCTCGAACTACGGCTATGCCCAGGTTGAGCGCAGTGACATGGTCTTCCTGCCGGACATCACGACGGCGGTCGTCGACCCGTTCGTCAAGGCGCCGACGCTCACGATGATCGGCGATGTCATGGTCATCGACCATCCGGCAAACCGCCCGTTCGACCAGTATCCGCGCAATGTCGCCAAGAGCGCCATCGCCCACATGCAGGCTCTCGGCGTCGCGGACGAGATGATCATCGGACCAGAGTATGAATTCCATGTCTTTGACGGCATGACGCGCACCCTGCGCCCGGATGCCGTCGGCTACCGCCTGCAGTGCAGCGAGTCCGTCTGGTCCGCCGGGGAATTCCCGAACAACGGCTTTCACACCGGCCCGCATGATGGCTACCACGCCGATCTGCCCGGCGACCGCACGTTTGACCTGCGCAACCAGATCTGTCTCGAGCTTGCCAAGTGGGGCGTGGACGTCAAGTATCACCACCATGAGGTCGGCGGCTCCGGCCAGTTGGAGATCGAGGTCGAGCTGGGCGAGATGACCCGTCTGGCAGACGCCACGATGGCCGCGAAATACGTCATCCGCAATACGGCCGCCGCGAACGGCATGACGGCCACACTGATGCCGAAGCCCATCTACGGCGAGGCCGGCAACGGCATGCACGTACACATGCTCCTGCGCAAGAACGGTCAGCCCGTGTTCTACGATCCGGATGGCTATGGCCAGCTCAGCCGCACGGCCATGCACTTCATCGGCGGCCTGCTGACGCACGCCCGCAGCCTCTGCGCCATCACGAACCCCAGCACGAATTCCTACAAGCGCCTCATCCCCGGCTTCGAGGCCCCTGTCACCATCGGCTATGCCATGGCGAACCGCAGCGCCGTCGTGCGCATCCCGGCCTATGTTAAATCGCCGGACAAGAAACGCTTCGAGCTCCGCAACCCGGACGCGATGTGCAACCCGTACTTTGCCTACGCTGCCATTCTGATGGCAGGCCTCGACGGTATTGAGCACGAGATCGATCCGGCAGGACGTGGCTGGGGGCCGTTTGACTTCAATCTCTTCGACCTCCCGGCAGACGAGCGCAAGCGCCTCGGCCACCTGCCCGCCAGCCTCGACGAAGCGCTCGACGCGCTGGAAGCGGATCACGACTATCTCACGCGCGGCGGCGTGTTCCCGATGCCGCTGCTCGAGACGCTCGTCAAAACGCTCCGCGCCGACGCGCAGGAGATCAGCCGCATCCCGCACCCAGCGGAGTTCGACCGCTATTTCGATCTCTGACAGAACCGTATTGGCCCCGTATTCCTTCCGGAGTACGGGGCTCCGCGTGTAGAAGCCCAGAAGTATGACGCGGGAGGGGCTAAGCGGTGTTCCGGTTGAGACGATCCGCAATTTGATTTTCTGGAGGAAGCAAAAATGAAAAAAGGAACAATCGGACAGACTGGTCCTGCTGCCAACATCGGGCGCAGACTCTTTGCCCTCCATTCGGCTGCATGCATTCTGCGGGGTCTCATCGGATGAGGGGCGCCAGAATCGCCGGGCTGCTGATTCGCCAGGCCCGTCTCCGGCGGGACTGGAGTCAGGACGGCCTGTGCCTGGGCATCTGCACTCCCTCCTACCTATCCAAGATCGAGCAGGGCAAGGCAGAGCCCTCTCCGGAGGTGACGGAGCTTCTGCTTCGTCGTCTGGGCCTTGTCTGGATACCGGAGCCGGAGGATCTGAAGCCCTGCTGGAACGCCCTGCTTTCCGGCAGTCCTGGCTTTTTCCTTCGCTATGAGCAGCTGGTGCTGCCCCAGCAGGAGAGACTTGCCTGCAGTCCGCTGGCGGCGGACATCCTGTTGCTGGCTGCCTTTTACACAGATACCATGCAGCCCCTGCCGGAGGAATGGGAGCCGTTTCTCTCCACCCGGCAGCTGGCTCTGCAGCGTGCTCTGCAGGAGCGGTGGGACGAGGCCGCGCGGCTGGAACCGCTGCCGCTGCTGTCCTCGCTCCACGGGAAAGCCCTCTACACAAAGGGGGCGTATACAACCGCCATCGAGGTGCTGCGAGACGCCTACCGCTCGGCGGCAGACGCAGGTTATCCCCACATGATGCTTTCCTGCCGTATTCTTATAGGAAACTGCTACTCAGATCTGGGCCGCATGGAGGAAATGATGACCCATTTTTCTGTAGCGGAGCATCTGGCAGAGGCTCTTGGCGACACGGACAGTCTGGCATCCCTCCGCTACAATACCGCTGCCACGCAGCTGCAGCTCGGCCAGCCGGAAAAAGCCCTGCCCTACTTTTCCAGCCTCCCGCATCCCAGCTTTCTGGACCTGCACAAGCTCGCCATCTGCCATGAACAGTTAGGGCACCGGGAGCAGGCATTGGCAGCCGTCCAACAGGCAGAGTCTCTGGCCGCCGGCGAGACAGAGCGGCAGATGCTGGCGCTGGTACGCTATCGGCTGGAGCATGCGGATTACCTTCACGACAGCGCCTACGGCGCTCAGCTGCTGGATTGCTTCCGGCAGCTGCAGGAGACATACCCCATGGGCTTCACCCGGTTCCACCTGCAGTGGGTGCTGGCATGGTACAAGGCGAACCGCCAGTACCGCCAAGCTTGCCGCCTGCTGGAGGAGTTTCCTATAATATAGTGTTTTTGCCAATCTAAGCGTGTCATTCTGGGAACAATTTTCCCATAATGACATGCTTTCCTTTTGTAAGGATCTGTGCGATAATTATAACCACGAGGTGAACACTATGAAACAAACACTCTGGACGCGGGAATTTACCCGCATTACTGCCGCCACAGCACTGGGCGCAGCAGGCGGCATCATCAGTCAGTTTGCCCTATCGTTTCTGGTCTTTGACGAAACCGGCAGCACGCTGGCAGCGGCGCTGGTGGTCGCCATCCAGCTGATCCCGATGGTGCTGCTGCCGCTGGTCGTCGCTCCCATGATGGATCGTCTGCCGCGTAAGCCTTTTCTGGTGTGGGGCGACCTGCTCAACGGCGTGTGCTACGCCGGGGCAGGACTGTTTCTGTTGCACAGTTCCTTTTCCTATATTGCTTATCTGGCCTTTTCCCTGCTCGTGTCGTGCCTCGGGGCCTTCGACGAGCTGGCCTATAACAGCTTTTATCCCCTGCTGTTGCCGAAGGGGCAGGAAGAGCGGGCCTACACCGTCTCAGCCATGCTCTATCCCATTTTGAAGGTTCTGATGATGCCGCTGGCGGCGGTGCTGTACGATAAGCTGGGCGTGGGACGGCTGCTGCTGATACAGGCCGCGCTTTCGGTACTGGCGGCCTTCCTGGAAAGTCGCATTCGCGTGCAGGAAAGCCGCCGGGATCAGGAGCCGCTGCTGTCACTGAAAACATGGTGGCGGGATGTCCGGGAAGCAGCCGCCTATCTGCGGCAGGAGCACGGCCTGCACGGGCTCTATGCGTACATGTCCGTTACCAACGGCATGGCCTCGGGCTATTCTCCCTTGCTCATCGCCTTTTTCCGCACGGCGCCGGGCTTCACTACCGCCATGTATTCCTTTTTCTCCGTTGCGGAATTTGCCGGGCGCACCATCGGCGGAGCCGTCCGCTACCGCTACTCTCTCCCGGAGAAAAAACGCTTTGGCTTTCTGTTCGGTGTATATCAGACCTATGAGTTGATGGACACCTGCCTGCTGTGGCTGCCATATCCCCTGATGCTGGTGAATCGGGCGATCTGCGGCTTTCTGGGCATTCAAAGCGCCACCATCCGTCAGGCGGCAGTCCAGCGCTATATCCCCGACCGGCTGCGTGCCCGGCTCAATGCCTATGAGTCCATGCTCTGCACAGCGGCGGGAGCGGCGCTCTCTCTGGCCATCGGCGCACTGGGAGAGGTGCTGGATTACCGTCTCTGCATGACCGTCTGCGGTCTGATCACCATGGCGGTGTGCTGGCTGACGGTATTTCTGCGGCGGCGTCAGGTGCGTCAGGTGCTGGCGGATCGTCCCGGTGTGGACCAGATCCGGTAGATGCCAGTCCGGTTTTGTTTCCGAACATAGGTCAAAGCGGCTATGGCCACTTTTTCACAAGACAAAACCGTCACTATTTTTTCGATCTTTTTTTATCAAATATCCCCCGGGGGAGCTTCCGGAACCGAATTTCGTATGCTAAAATGCATCACGAGAACGGGCGAAAGGGCCCGAAATGACAGGAGGACCACCCCCAATGAAACGAATTCTTGCACTGCTGCTGGTGCTGAGTGCCCTTCTGGCGCTGGCCGCATGCAGCAAAACCCCGGCAGTGACCGAAGACGAAGGAACAACGCTCGTCTACGGCAGCGGCGACTACACCCGCATCAACCCCGCCATGGATGAGCACGGCGAGATCAACGTGCTGCTCTTCAGCGGTCTGACCGCCCACAACGGCAGCAACGAGGTCGTTGCCGGTCTGGCTGAATCGTGGGAATACGACGAGAACGCCTGCACCTACACCTTCCACCTGCGCGACGGCGTGAAGTGGCATGACGGCGAGCCGTTCACGGCCGAGGACGTAAAGTTCACGATCGAAGCCATCATGGACCCCGAAAACGGCTCGGAGAACGCGCCGAACTTCGAAGACGTGGAGGAGATCACCGTTCCCGACGACAAGACCGTCGTCTTCCGCCTGTCCGCACCGAACGTGGCCTTTCTTGACTATATGACCATGGCCATTCTGCCGCAGCACCTGCTGCAGAACGAGAACATGCAGGAATCGGATTTCTTCCGCCATCCGGTCGGCACCGGCCCATATAAATTGGAGAGCTGGGACGCCGGACAGTCCATCGTGCTGGTCAAAAATGAGGATTATTACCTCGGTGCGCCGAAGATCGACCGCATCATCTTCAAGATCGTCACGGACGACAATGCACAGGCTCTGCAGCTGAAGTCCGGCGAGATCGATCTGGCCCTGCTCGATCCGAAAAACGCAAAAGACTTTACGGACAAGGAGGGCTATACCTGCTATGACATGACGACGGCAGACTACCGCGGCATTCTCTTCAACTTCTGGAACGACTACTGGACGGAGAACCGTGACCTCATTCCCGCCATCTGCTACGGCATAGACCGGCAGGCCATCATCGACTCCGTTCTGCTCGGGCAGGGCATGGCCGCCTACGGTCCCCTGCAGCGCAACATTTATAACGACTCCAATGTAGAGCACTACGACTATGACCCGGAAAAGGCAAAGACCATTCTGGAGGACGCAGGCTGCACGATGAGTGAAAACGGCTTCTACGAACGAAACGGCAAGGAGATCGGCTTTGTCATCAGCGTCATGGCCGGTGAGCAGGACCGCATCGACATTGCACAGGCTGCCGCACAGCAGCTGCGCGATATCGGCATCAACTGCACGGTCGACATTCCCGCACAGATGGACTGGGGCGGACAGATGGCCTGCCTCATTGGCTGGGGCAGCCCGTTCGACGCCGACGACCACACCTATAAGGTCTTCGGCACGGACAAGGGCGCAAACTACTCCGGCTACTCCAATGCCGCCGTGGACAGCTACCTGAAGCTGGCCCGCGAGACCTCCGACCCGGAGCAGCGCCGCCAGTATTACGCCAAGTTCCAGGAGGCGCTGGCCGCCGATCCCGCCTATGCCTTCATCTGCTACATCGACGCGAACTATGTCGCCGTCGACGGTCTGCAGGGCATCGCGGCGGATACCGTACTCGGCCACCACGGCGTCGGCATTTTCTGGAATGTTCAGGAATGGACGATCGAGAAATAACAACGGAAAAAAGCATCGGGAGGCTCGCAGAACCGGGCCTCCCGCATGTACGTTTTGACAGGTGATCCTATGGCAGAGCTACTGGAAGTAAAAAATCTGTCCGTCAGCTTTTTCACCCCGGCGGGAGAGGTCCAGGCCGTGCGCAACGTCAGCTTTTCGCTGCGCGCGGGTGAGGTCCTCGCCATCGTGGGCGAATCCGGCTGCGGCAAAAGCGTGCTGTGTAAGAGCATCCTGCACCTGCTGCCGCCGAGCGCGCGGCGCAAGAGCGGCACGATCGCGGTAAATGGCCGTGATATCACGCAGCTGCGGGAACGCGAGCTGCAGAAGCTTCGCGGCTCATTGTTTTCCATGGTATTTCAGGACCCGATGACTGCGCTGAACCCCAGCATGACCGTCGGCGCGCAGCTGGCGGCCGCTGTCCGTGTTCATGCGCCCCGCCTGCGCGGCGCGGCTCTGGAGCAGCGCGTGCTCGAGCTGATGCGCCTTGTCGGCATCGACCGGCCGGAGGAGCGGCGTGGCCTGTATCCGCACCACTTTTCCGGCGGCATGCGCCAGCGCGTCGTGCTGGCCATTGCGCTGGCGGGCGACCCGTCGATCCTGTTTGCCGACGAGCCGACGACCGCGCTGGACGTGACCATTCAGGCCCAGATTCTCGATCTGCTGCGCGAAATTCAGCAGAAGCTCGGCACGGCGACCGTTTTCGTCACCCACGATCTCGGCGCCGTGGCGCGCGTGGCGGATCGTGTGGCCGTCATGTACGCCGGGAAGATCGTGGAGCTCGGCACGGCGGAGGATATTTTCTATGATCCGCGCCACCCCTACACCTGGGGCCTGCTGCAGTCGCTCCCGGCGCTGTCCCGCGGGAAGCCGCGGCTGCATACCATTCCCGGCATGCCGCCCACGCTGATCGACCCGCCGAAGGGCGACTCCTTCGCCTGCCGCAATGAATATGCCCTTGCCATCGACTATGAGGAGGAGCCGCCGATGTTCCGCATTTCCGACACCCATTTTGCCGCGACGTGGCTGCTCGACCCCCGGGCCCCGCACATCACGCCGCCGATCGGAGGCGAGCGCCATGGCTGAGCCGCTTCTCGAGGTGCGCGGTCTGACGCACGCCTTCCCGCTCGGGCGAAGGGCCGTGCTCCGCGCCGTGGACGACGTCTCGTTCACGCTCCGGCGCGGCGAGGTTCTCGGTCTCGTCGGCGAATCCGGCTCCGGCAAATCGACCATCGCGCGCTGCGTGATGAATCTGCTGCGGCCGCAGAGCGGGCAGGTCCTCTATCGCGGCATCGACATCTGTGACCGCCGCGCCTTCCGCGCGAACCGCCGCACGCTGCAGGCAGAGCGGCAGATCATCTTTCAGGACTCCGGCTCGAGCCTGAACGGGCGCATGCGCGTGTGCGATATCATTGCAGAGCCCATGCGCATCCAGCACGTCCGCCCGCCGCGCGGCAGCTACCGCGCCGAGGCGGAATTCCAGATGCGCTATGTTGGTCTGGACGCGGGCTATCTGGACAAATACCCCGGTGAGCTTTCCGGCGGGCAGCGCCAGCGCGTCGCCATTGCGCGCGCCCTGTCCATGGAGCCGGAGCTGCTCGTTGCGGATGAGCCGGTCGCCTCGCTGGACGTCTCCATTCAGGCACAGATCATCAATCTGTTCCGCCATCTGCAGGAGGAGCACGGGTTCTCCTTCCTGTTTATTGCCCACGATCTGGCTGTCGTGGAATTCCTCTGTGACCGCGTCGGCGTGCTGTATCAGGGCAGGCTCGTGGAGCTGGCCCCGACGGCATCGCTGTTCGCCGCGCCGCAGCACCCCTATACGCGCGCGCTGCTCTCGTCCATCCCCATCCCGGACCCGCGCCTCGAGCGCGCCCGCAGGCCGCTCGTCTTTGAGGGGCCGCTGCCGGACGGCGGCACATGGACGGAGGTCGCACCGGAGCATTACGTTCTGCTGGAAGGAGGGGGCGCCGTATGAAGGTCCGCCGGTTTTTCCTGCGGCTGCTGCCGCGCCTCGGCATTTTCGTGCTGAGCGTGCTGCTGCTCTCCGTTCTGACGTTCTATATCTCCCGCCTCGCTCCGGGCGACCCGCTTGTCTCCTACTACGGCGACCGCGTGGAAAAAATGTCCCCCGCCGAGCGCGAATGGGCTGAGGACAAGCTCGGCCTGAATGATCCCCTGCCCACGCAGTACGCCCGCTGGTTCAGCCGCGCGCTGCACGGCGATTTCGGCATCTCCTATAAATACAAGATGGACGTGCTGGAGCTGATCGGTGACCGCATTGGCAACACCCTGCTGCTCGGCGGGCTCGGCTTCGTGCTGCTGTTCGTGCTGGCTCTGCTGCTCGGCGCGCTGTGCGCATGGAAGGAGGACCGGCCGCTCGACCGCATCCTCTGCAAGCTTGGCACGGTGACGAGCTGCATCCCGGAATTCTGGCTGTCACTGATGCTGATCCTGCTGTTTTCCGTCACGCTGCGCTGGCTGCCGAGCTCCGGGGCCTACAGCGTCGGCCACGCGGACGATATCGGCGACCGGATCGTGCACCTGATCCTGCCGATGTCCGTCGTCGTACTGAGCCACCTGTGGTACTATGCCTACCTCGTGCGCAACCGGCTGGTGGAGGAGCTGCGCGCGGACTATGTGCTGCTGGCGCGCAGCGAGGGAATGGGCCGGGCGCACATCGTGCTGCGGCAGTGCCTGCGCAATGTGCTTCCGTCCTATCTCAGCCTCATGGCCATCTCCGTGCCGCATGTGATGGGCGGGACCTATATCGTGGAGGCCGTGTTCTCCTATCCCGGCCTCGGCACACTGTCCTACGAGAGCGCGCGCTACAAGGACTACAACCTGCTGATGGTGCTGTGCCTGCTCTCCGGCGCAGTCGTCATCGCATGCAGTCTGCTGGCGCAGGCGCTGAATGCGCGGCTCGACCCGCGCCTTCGCCCGACGGAACGGGAGGTGACTTCAAAATGACAGACGACCGCTTTCGTCTGGTCGGCGTCCGGCCGCAGTCGCCCGCAGCACCGGTGCGCCGCGCGCCGTGGTACCGCGGCAAGCCGATTTTTTCGGCCGCCGTTCTGACGCTCATCGTGCTCGGCTGCCTGTTCTGCGAGGTGCTCCTGACGCACGATCCGACCTATCTCGACCTTGCGCACTGCAATGAAGCGCCGTCGCGGGAATTTCTCTTCGGGACGGACCCGATGGGCCGCGATATTTTCTCCATGATCTGGTACGGCGGGCGCATTTCGCTGACCATCGGCGTTCTGTCCACGCTGCTGTCCACAGCCATCGCCATTCTGTTCGGCACGGTCAGCGGCTGCGCGCCGGACTGGCTGGACCGTCTCCTGATGCGGCTGACGGAAATTCTGCTGAGCGTGCCGAACCTGCTGCTCGTCGTGCTGCTGCAGGCCATTCTGGGCACGGCAAATGTACTCACGCTCTCGCTCGTCATCGGGCTGACGAGCTGGGCCAGCATCGCCAAGGTCGTTCGCACGGAGGTGCGCAGGCTGCGCAGCAGCGAATATGTGCTGGCCTCGCGCTGCATGGGCGGCGGCTTCTTCCACGTTCTGCGGCAGCATCTTGCGCCGAATTTCTTCTCGTCCATCTCGTTCATGGTCGTTATGAACATCCGCAGCGCCATCACGGCGGAATCGACGCTGAGCTTCCTCGGCATCGGCCTGCCGATCGAGGTCGTCTCGTGGGGCAGCATGCTTTCCCTGTCCGAAAAGGCTCTGCTCACGGACGCATGGTGGATCATCGTCATCCCCGGTGTGTTCCTTGTGGCAACGCTGCTGTGCATCACGGAGCTGGCCAACGCCATGCGCCGCTCGACCCGCGAACGCACGCTATAAAACAGGATTGGGACCATCGGCTGCCGCCGGTGGTCCCAATCGTTTTATTTCTGTTCCGGGAAGAGCCGCACAATGGCCTGCGCCGCCGCTGCCTGCTCGGCGCGCTTTTTGCTCGTGCCGGAGCCGGTACCGACCTCCCTGCCGTTGAGCAGGACGCGGACGTTGAACTCCTTGCAGTGGTCCGGGCCAGTCTCCGAGATGAGCTCATAGCTCAGCTGCTGCGATTTTTTGCGCTGCACGAGCTCCTGCAGCTCCGTCTTATAATCGTGGGTCTTTTCCGCCTCGGCGAGCTGCGGCAGGATGAGCCGCGTCACGATGTCGCTGGCCACGGCAAAGCCTCCGTCCAGATAGCTGGCAGCCACAACGGCCTCCATAACATCGCAGAGGATGCTCGGGCGGCGGCGGCCGCCGCTTTGATCCTCGCCGTTTCCGAGCAGCAGATGCTCGCCGAGCGAGAGACGCTCCGCCACGGCGGCAAGGCTCTTTTCGCAGACGAGCTCCGCGCGGATGCGCGTCAGATCGCCTTCGAGCTTTTTAGGGAAGGTCCGGTACAGATACTCCGCCGTCACGAAGCCGACAATGGAATCCCCAAGGAATTCCAGCCGCTCATAGCTGCGCAGCGGGTCCTGATAGATCTCGTTTGCACAGGAGGTGTGGGTCAGCGCCATGCGCAGAAGCTCCGGATCGCGGAACTTGTAGCCCAACGCCTTTTCCAGCTTATTCAGCATGTTCTTCCTCCCTGGGCAGGATCATCTGCCCGATATTGGCACGAATTTCCTCGCAGAAGCCGCTCTCGACCGCGCGGATGGCCTGCCGGATCGCGCCGCGGATGGCGGCGTCGTCAGACGAGCCGTGCGCCTTGATGACCGGGCGGCTGATGCCGATGACGATGGACCCGCCCGTTTCGCGGTAGTCCATGGTCTTGCGGATACCGTTGATGCCCTTTTTGCACAGCAGCGCGCCGAGCATCGTCAGCGGATTGCGGTAGAACATCTGCTTCATCATGTCGGACATGAACATGGCCGTGCCCTCCATGGTCTTGAGCAGGACGTTGCCGGAGAAGCCGTCCGCCACGATAACATCCGCCGCGCCGAACGGCACATCGCGCGCCTCGACATTGCCGACGAAGTGGATGGTCCCCTGCTCCGCGGCGCGCTTCAGAAGCTGATGGGCCTCGCGGTGGAGCGGGTCGCCCTTCGTATCTTCCGCGCCGTTGTTCAGAAGGCCCACGCGCGGCGACTCGATGCCGAGCGCCTTCTGCGCGTAGAACGAGCCCATGCAGCCGAACTGCAGCAGGAATTCCGGCGTGCACTCGGCATTCGCGCCCGCATCGATCAGAATGGCGTGGCCGTCCTTCGTCGGAAGGACCGGCGAGAACGCCGCGCGGCGGATACCGCGGATGCGCTTGACGAGCAGCGTGGCCGCCGTGAGCAGCGCGCCGGTATTGCCGGCCGAGATGAGCGCATCACCGCCGCCCTGCGCCAGCATTCTTGCACCCAGCACGAGCGAAGAGTTCGGATGCTGCTTCACGACCGCGGCGGGATCGCAGTGCATGTCCACCACATCCTCGGCATTGGCAAGCTCCACGCCGTCCGGGAGCGTATCCCAGCCCTGGGCCTTCATGCTGGCAAGGATATCCGCGCCGCGGCCGACCAGAACGATCTGCACGCCGAACTCCTTTGCCGCCTCCAGTGCACCGCGCACCACGGCATCCGGGGCGTTATCGCCTCCCATTGCATCCAGAATGATTTTCATGCCTGTCCCCTCATTTCTCCATGGCCTCCAGATGCGCAAGCGACCGGTTGGCAATGGCCAGATTCTTGTTTGCTTTTCCACGCACCCGCTGCTCGAGCGGGGCGATGATGCCGAAATTCACATTCATCGGCTGAAACGATGCCACGGTGCTGTCGCTGACATAGTGCGCCAGCGCGCCGATGGCCGTCACGGTGCCGAAGTCCGGGACGGGCCTTCCCTCCAGCCGCGCCGCCATGCTGACGGCGGCAAGATAGCCGGAGGCGCACGATTCGACATAGCCCTCTACGCCCGTCATCTGCCCGGCAAAGGCGACCATGGGGTCGCGCCGGTCTGCGTAGCACGCGTCGAGCAGCTTCGGTGAATTCAGAAACGTGTTGCGGTGCATCACGCCGTAGCGGACGAATTCCGCATCGTGCAGCGCCGGGATCATGGAGAACACGCGCTTCTGCTCCGGAAAACGCAGGTGCGTCTGGAACCCGACGAGATTGTAGATGTTTCCGGCCGCATTGTCGCGCCGGAGCTGCACAACGGCATAGGGCTCGCGGCCCGTTGCCGGGTCCCGCAGGCCGACGGGCTTCAGAGGGCCGTAGCGCAGCGTGTCCTCGCCGCGGCGAGCCATGACCTCGACCGGCATGCAGCCCTCAAAGACGTTTTTGTCCTCAAAGCCGTGCACCTCCGCTTCCTCGGCGGCGGCCAGCTCCCGGACGAAGGCCTGATATTCCTCGCGCGTCATGGCGCAGTTGATGTAATCCGCGCTCCCGCGGTCATAGCGGGAGGCGTACCACGCCTTCGTCATATCGATGGACTCCAGCGTGACGAGCGGCGCAGCCGCGTCAAAGAAATGCAGATAATCCGTCTGGCCGAAATAGCGGCCGATGGCCTCGCTCATGGCGTCGGACGTCAGGGGGCCCGTCGCGATGATGACCGGCCCCGCCGGGACCTCGGTCACCTCCTCGGAGATGGCCGTGATATTCGGGTGGCTGCGGATGCGCTCTGTCACCATACCGGAAAAGCCGTAGCGGTCGACGGCAAGGCAGCCGCCCGCCTCGACGCGTGTGGCGTCGGCGCACTGCAGGATGAGGCTCCCGAGCCGCCGCAGCTCCTCCTTGAGCAGGCCGACGGCATTTTCCAGCCGGTCGCCGCGCAGGGAGTTGGAGCAGACAAGCTCCGCAAAATCCGCGCAGTGGTGCGCAGGGGTCATTTTTACCGGCTTCATCTCGGACAGGCGGACGGCAAAGCCGCGCTCGGCAAGCTGCCATGCGGCCTCACTGCCCGCAAGTCCCGCGCCGATCACGCGTACTTCGGTCATGCTTCGCTCTCCGTTTTTGTCTTTTTGCGTGCGGCAGGCTTTTTCTCCGCCGCTTTTTTCGTGGTCTTCGCAGTTTTTGCGGCCTTAGCGGCCTTGGCCGTCTTCCCGGTCTTCGTCGTTTTGGCCGTTTTGGCGGGCTTTTTTTCGGTCTCCTCCGCAGCCGGGGCGATCTCCTCGGCATTCTCGACGGTGTCCGTCGTGGCCTTCGGCATGCGGCGCTTATAGCCGCGCTTGTCCTCCGGCAGGAAGTCCGGGCACTTTTCGTTGATGCAGAACGGCTTCATCTGGCCGCGGCCGGATTTCTTGAACATCGTCTGCCCGCAGCTCGGGCAATCCTGCGCCGTGGGCACGTCCCACGTCATAAAGCCGCACTCCGCGCCGCGCTCGCAGGCGTAGTAGACATAGCCCTTTTTTGACTTGCGCTTGAGCATCCCACTGCCGCAGCGCGGGCAGCGGCCCGGCATACGCTCGACGAGCGGCTTGGTATTCTTGCACTCCGGGAAGCCGGGGCAGGCCAGGAACCTGCCAAAGCGGCCGCTCTTGATGACCATTTTGCGCCCGCACAGCTCACAGACCTCATCGGTCTCTTCATCCGGCACCTTGATGCGCACACCGTCGAGAGCTTTCTCGGCATCCTCCATCTCGCGGTGGAAATCCTGATAGAAATCGCGCAGGACGGTCTTCCAGCCGACCTTTCCGGCCTCGACCTCGTCGAGCTGGTGCTCCATATTCGCCGTGAACTCGACATCGATGATGTCGCGGAAGCGCTCGATCATCAGTTCGGTCACGACACGGCCGAGCGGCGTCGGCCAGAGGCGCTTGTCCTTCTTGATGACGTACTCGCGGTCCTGGATTGTCGCGACGATCGACGCATAGGTCGACGGACGGCCCACGCCGCGCTCCTCCATCGCCTTGACGAGCGTCGCTTCGGTGTAGCGCGCGGGCGGCTGGGTGAAATGCTGGGCCTTTTCCTGTTTTTCGGCAGTCAGGCGTTCGGAGCCGTCGAGATCGGGCAGCGAGGAGGAGCGCTCCTCGGCCTCGTCGTCGCGGCCCTCTTCATACACGGCGGTAAAGCCGGAGAATTTCAGGATCTGGTCGCTGGCGCGGAAGGCATGACCTGCGCATCGCGCGTCGATCTGCACGGCGTCATAGCGTGCATCGGACATCTGGCAGGCGACGAAGCGGCTCCAGATCAGCTTGTACAGCCGGTACTGCTCGCGCGTCAGGTCTGCCTGAATGCTCTCGGGGTCGAGCCGGACATTGCTGGGGCGAATGGCCTCGTGCGCGTCCTGCGCGCCCTCTTTCTTGCGGAAATGGCGGGGCTGGCCGGGATAGTAGGCCGGGCCGTAGCGATCGGTGATAAAATCACGCGCAGCGGCCAGCGCCTCCTCGGACAGGCGCAGGGAGTCGGTACGCATATAGGTGATGAGGCCGACGGTGCCCTCGCCGCTGATGTCGACGCCCTCATAGAGCTGCTGCGCAACGGCCATCGTGCGGCGCGGCGTCATATTGAGCTTGCGGGAGGCCTCCTGCTGCAGCGTGGAGGTGATGAACGGCGGCGTCGGCGAGCGGCGCTTTTCCGTGCGCTTGATGCCCGCAATGGTGAATTCCTGCCCGGCGATGTCGCGCAGGACCTCGTCGGCCTCGGCCTCGCTGTGCAGCTCGCGCTTCTTTTCCTCGCCGTAATAGTGCGCCGTGAAGCTGCCCGGCTTGTTCAGGCAGCGCAGCAGCACGTCGATCGTCCAGTATTCCTTCGGCACGAAGGCCTCGATCTCCTGCTCGCGCTCCACGACAAGACGCGTGGCAACAGACTGCACGCGCCCGGCGGACAGGCCGCGGCGGATCTTCTTCCACAGCAGCGGGCTGAGCTGGTAGCCGACGATGCGGTCAAGGATCCGGCGGGCCTGCTGGGCGTCCACCAGATTATAATCGATGCCGCGCGGCTCCTGAATGCTGCGCGTTACGACATTTTTCGTGATCTCGTTGAACGTCACGCGCTCCGTCTTGTCGTCCGGCAGCTCCAGCAGCTCCTTCAGATGCCATGAGATCGCCTCTCCCTCGCGGTCAGGGTCAGTTGCAAGATAGATGTGCTTTGCAGCCTTGGATGCGCTGCGCAGCTCGGAGATGATCGCGGCCTTGCTGGCCAGCGGCTGATAGTCCGGTTCAAAATCGTGCTCCAGATCGACGCCCATCTTGCTCTTGGGCAGGTCGCGCAGGTGGCCCATGCAGGCCTCGACGCGATAATCCGGGCCGAGATATTTTCCAATGGTCTTTGCTTTAGACGGTGACTCGACGATCACCAGATTCGATCCCTTTGTCATGAAGGGAACCTCCATATATCCATTATCCTCCGGCGCGCTGATAGCGGTTGCCGGGAAGCTTTTTGGCCAGCCCCTTGATCTGGAGCATGGTCATGGCCGCAAGCAGGCGCTGCGGCGGAAGGCCCGTATGCTCCGTGAGAAGATCCGCAAGGATCGGCTCCGGCGTCAGGGCGGCATAGACCGCCGCTTCGTCGCCGGACAGGGCGGGCGGTGCTTTCTTTCTGTCACTATAAGGCCTTGCAGGCGGATTGTCAATGTCTTTTTTGTCGAGGACTGGGGACTTTTCCGGTGAAGGCGCTGCCGGGCGGGCCGGTTTTGCCAGTCTCTCCGGCAGGGGCTGCGCAGGGACAGCCGCTGCGTAATGCGACCCAAAGCGCTGCTCCATCACCTCGCGGCGGCGACCGTCCGCCAGCTTGCCCGGAAACAGGTGCGTGTATTCCTGCAGCAGCTCCCAGCCGTTTTCGGGCATGAGCGCACCCTCGCGCAGCAGGCGATTCGTCCCCTCGCACGAGGCGACGCCGAGATTGCCGGGAATGGCAAATACGTCCCTGCCCTGCTCCAGCGCCAGCCGCGCCGTGATGAGCGCACCGCTCTGCGCCGAGGCCTCGACCACGAGAACGCCAACGGAAAGGCCGCTCAGAATACGGTTGCGCACCGGGAAATTGCCGCGCATCGGGCTCGTCCCCGGCGGGTATTCGCTCAGGAGGCAGCCTCTCGACGCGATCTGCGCAAACAGCTGGCCGTTTTCCGGTGGATAGGCGATGTCGAGCCCGCAGGCCAGCACACAGACGACCGGCTCCGGCAGGTCCATCGCGCTCTGCAGCGCCATGGTATCGATGCCGCGTGCACCGCCGGACATCACAAGCCCGCCGCTTGCGGCGATCAGGCGGGAGAACTGCTTGGCGTGCAGCAGGCCGTAGGCGCTGCACCGGCGTGAGCCGACAACGGCGATCGCAGCCTCGTGGTCGAAGTCCGGCAGACGACCCTGATAATACAAAAGCGCGGGCGGGTCTGCAATGTTGCGCAGCCGCTCGGGATAGGCAGGCTCCGCATAGGTCAGAAGGCGGATGTCAAAACGGTCGCACTGCGCCAGAATGCGCTCCGCGCCGTCCAGCGTTTTGTCGAGCAGCGGCTCGAGCCAGCTCTGCCGCAGGCCTTCCTCCGCCTGCAGCGCAGCCCGGTCCATGGCATAAATGCGCTCTGCCGTGCCGAACCGGCGCAGCAGCTCCGCGCGGCCCCGGACCCCGATGCCGCTTCGCGTTGCCAGCCAAACCCAGTGCTTCTGCATCTGCGCGCCCTCCTTCCGTGTTCTCCCGCGCTACGGCCGCATCTGCCACAGCACGATCGCCGCCGCGACGGCCGCATTGAGCGACTCGCAGCGCGGCTGCATGGGAATGATGATCTGCCGGTCCGAGGCGGCGAGCAGCTCCGGGCAAATGCCCTGTCCCTCGCTGCCGATGACGACAAGATGGCGCATCAGATCGACCTCGCGCAGATCGCACGCCGTGTCGGACAGCGCCGTCGCCGCAATGGGGATCCCGGCGGCATGGCAGACACGGAGGACGTCCTCCATCGGTGCGCTCTGCGGCGGACGGCGGAACACCGCGCCCATGGAGGCGCGCACCGTCTTTTCGGAAAACGGATCGGCGCAGCCGTTCGTCAGCAGGACCGGCAGGTCGAAGGCGTCGGCCGTGCGCAGGATCGTGCCGAGGTTTCCGGGGTCCTGGATGCGGTCGAGCAGGAGCATGCCGGGCTGCACCCGGAGCGCGCCCTCCTGCGGCAGGCGCAGGGAGAATAAAACGCCCTGCGGCGTGCGCATACTCGAAACGCTCTGCATCAATGACGCAGGGACCTCGACAAGACGTGCCGACGATGGGAGTGCCGGGCAGCGCTCCGGCTCGCTCGTCAGAACGGCCGTCACCTCGGGATACCACTTGAGTGCCTCCTCCAGAAGCTTCCAGCCGTCCGCCACAAATTCGCCGCAGCTCTCGCGATAGGCGCGCGAGGTCTGCAGCTTCCGCATGTGCTGCACGAGCGGATTGTGACTGCTTGTGATACGCTCCATTCGGGAGGCCCTCCTCTGGTTTGATATCTATATTAAATAGTATAGCACATCACTTTTCGGAAATCAATGCATGTTTTCCCGCCGCATCGTGCGGCCAGTTGCGCCAAAATGCGACATATGCTATAATGCCTGCAGACACGATATTCCGGGAGACGATCGGCAGCGGCAGCAGCGCAACGATTTTGGATTTCATCTATGATAATCAGGGGCTGCCGTTCGCCTTGAATTATTCCACCAACAACGGCAGCAACTTTACCACTTATTACTATGTCTTGAACCTGCAAGGCGATGTGGTCAAGTTGGTCGATGGCGGCGGCACGTCTGTGGCTTCCTATGCCTATGACGCATGGGGCAAAATCCTTTCAAGCTCCGGCTCCAAGGCAGAAATCAACCCTCTGCGCTACCGTGGGTACTACTACGACACCGAAACGGGATTCTATTATGTATCCAGCCGTTATTACGATCCTGAGGTTGGTCGGTGGATACACAGGTGACAGGCTTGCAAAAAGTACAGGTGGATTCTTCCGGCTCGTTATAGTATAATAAACGCCATCCCCAGAACCGAAAAACAGCACCCCGAAGCTATTTTTGTAACCTATTTGCCTTTTCCCATCGTTATATGGTTGAGGGCTCCTTGAGAGGAAGGAGAATATATGCTGGTTCTATACATGAGCTTTATAGACGACGAAATACACCGCCGTCTATTTGAGAAAATATACATGACCTACCGGAAGCAGATGTTCCTTGTTGCCCGCGCCGTGTTGAGCAACGATTCCGATGCCGAGGACGCCGTCCACGATGTTTTTCCTGTCTCTTATACACATCTCCGAGCCCACGAGA
>OJPS01000732.1_pt1 | contig 26032 bp, 23 predicted proteins | sample 1598551 | NCBI WGS metagenome assembly OJPS01 (sample SAMN03922488, study PRJEB24848) | human gut metagenome | isolation source: stool sample | host: Homo sapiens | place: Germany | collected 2011-05 | reverse complement strand
AGGCGACCAAAGGGCTTTCCGATCGCCCTTTGGAAACCTTCGGCCCCATGCAGCGGATGGGATTTTCCATAGAAAACGGATTTTTTGTGGAAGGCGAGGGAAAGGCTTTCCTTGCATTTTCCTGCGTCACAGAGGGTTTCGCCTCTTCGAAGGCGACCAGGGGGCTTTTCCATCGCCCCCTGGACCCATTTGGGGGGAGCCGCTATTCGCTTCAGAAGGCCCCTACTTTGCCTCATGTGCTCAAAACAATTTTTCGATTTCCCCAAAAGAATAACAGAGACGGTTGCGAATCTCCCTTCTGCGCAACCGCCTCTGTTTTCTATTTCCTATGCACTTCACATGTCCCGGGACAGCTCTTTGTTCAGGTTCACAATGAAGTCCTGCGCGTTGGTCACAATCCCGCGTGCGGAAAGGCTTCCACGGTCGCTGAGCTTATTCACCGTGAACTCGGAAATATCCACGCAGTAGAAATACACTTGCCGTACCGTACCATCAGCCAGTACGCGATAGGAGGGCGTCATGTTCCCCGTGGCAATGGTGTGCAGCGCCGTGGCCATGCAAATCACCGTGGTGGCTGTGCGTACCTGGTTGCGCATGGCGTCCTGGGCAGCATATACATTGCCATACACAGGGGGCAGCGGGCCATCGTCCCGGATGGAACCCGCCAGCACGTAGGGTACACCCTTCTTCTCCAATGTGTAAATAATGCCGTCCTGAATATGCTCTTCCTGTAGAAAAGCGGGGATGGAGCCACAGGCGCGTACCCGGTTGATGGTGTCCAGGTGGTTGTAGTGTCCGTTGGGCTGGCTTTCCTGGGTGTAGATGTTCTGTCCCAGCGCCGTGCCCAGGTAGGCGGCTTCCAGGTCATGGGTGGCCAGCGCGTTCCCGGCCAGCACCGCGTGCACATACCCCTTTTCAATCAGACCGGAGAACGCCTGCCGGGCGTCATGGTCAAAGGCAAAAGCCGGCCCCATGACCCACACAATTTTGCCATGGGTACGCTCGTGGCGGAGCAGCTCGTACAGTTCGTCATAGTCCCGGGAAAAGGCCGTTTCCCGGGAGCGTCCCTGGCGGAAGGCAAATACATCCCCCTGGCTGTGACGCTCGCCAAAGCCATCGGGGTGGACATATACCCCCTCCTGGCCGTTTTCCGTGCGGCCCATGGCCACCAGGTCACCTGCCTTCAGCAGGCGGAACTCGCGCACCACCATGCGCCCGGCCTCCAGCACGGCCACGCAATCCATGCGGCTGTCCTCCGCCAACAGCCAGGCGTCCCCCACATGAAAATATTCCGGGAAAATGCTCATGGCGTGATAACCCATGGGTGCTACGCCGTCCTGGGGCGCGGGGAGGAAAACAGCCTGTGGAGCGTTGCGCAAATCCTCCTTCGAAAAGTCCGGCGCGGTATAGGGCCGCAGCATAAAGGACATAAAGGTCGCCTACCTTTCCGATGTATTGAATACGTTTCTTGATGACCTTTGCTCCCAGGCAAGCGCTCAAGCGCCGCTCTTTTCCCAGCGCAGGGAGCGCTGCACGCTGGGGTGATCCTGCCCTTGCGGAATAAAGGCAATGCTGCCGTTTTCCGTCAGGGCAATGGTACCCGTGCTGCCTCGAAGGGCCCGGTGCGCCAGCAGCAACGCTACCAGACGGGCGCTGAGTTCCGGGCCGCCGCCACGGGTGAGGGTGTCCTTCCACAGGGTGAAATGGCAGCCTTCCTCCAATCGGGAGCAGAAGAAGCTCCGCTGGCTTTCCAGCACCTTGCCCTGACCGCACAGGGGACAAACCACGCCGTCCACCGCCTTGGCCTGGGATACCCGCCGCTGGGCCTGCTGGGCACGGAACTTTTTTTGCCGGGCGTCCTCGGGGAAGTGCGCGGGCTTTTGATTCTCCCGGGCATAGCGTACCAGGAACGCGCTGAGCTTGCGGATGCCCTCCATGAAGCGGGCAGGGTCCTGCTTGCCGGTGGTGATCTCGTCCAGGGCCTTTTCCCAGCGCCCGGTGGTCTCCGGGGAGGCAATCTCCGCGGGCATGATGCCAATGAGCGCAATGCCCTTGGGGGTGGCCAGGAGCGTTTTTCCCTTGCGCTGCACATAGCCCACCTGTACCAGCCGCTCAATGATGGACGCCCGGGTGGCAGGGGTGCCGATGCCGCTGCCCTTCATCTGCTCCCGCAGGGTCTCGTCTTCCAGCTCCTTGCCGGCGTTTTCCATGGCCAAGAGCAGGCTGGCGTCGGTGTGCTGGGCGGGGGGCTTGGTCATGTCCTCCTTCACCTCGGCCTTGGTTACGGTGCGGGTGTCCCCGGCCTGCAAGGGCGGAAGCGCCTTGTCCTCCGCTTCCTCCTTGCCCTTGCGCTTGCGGGGCATGGTTTCCAGGGGCTGCACATCCCGCCATCCGTTTTGCAGCACCACCCGGCCGGTGGTGCGGAAGGTATGCTCACCCACCTGGGTGATGACCCGGGTGGCGTCGTATTCGCAGGGGGGATAGAACGCCGCCAGCATCCGCCGGACCACCAGGTCCCACAGCTGCCGCTCCTCGGCGCTCATTTTGCTCAGGTCCGCCCGGCGGGTGGTGGGCAGCAGGGCGTGGTGGTCGGTGACCTTGCTGGCGTCAAAAACCCGCTTGGTGACCGGCAGCTTCCCCTGGGGCAGCGCGCCGGGCACCAGCTTCTGGTAGCTTTCCGGCAATAGGCGCATGGCCTGCACCACCCGGGGAATCATGTCGTCGGGAAGATAACGGCTGTCCGTGCGGGGATAGGTCAGGGCCTTGTGGGTCTCGTAGAGACTCTGGGCCAGTTTCAGGGTTTTGTCTGCGGTAAAGTTCAGGTAGCGGTTGGCGTCCCGCTGCAGGCTGGTCAGGTCGTAGAGCTGGGGCGGAGGCTCCCGCTTGCGGGTGGTTTCGGCGGAGAGCACCCGGCCGGTCTGCCCCTGCACCTGCGCGGCGATGGCCTGTGCCTGGGCTTTGTGGGGAATATGGGTGTCAGGGTCCAGCCCCTCCCGGAACCACTGCCCCTCATAATCCACGAAGGAGGCCGTCAGGGTGCAGAAACCTTCGGGCTTGAAGGCGGCGATCTCCTGATGGCGCTTGACCAGAATGGCCAGGGTGGGGGTTTGCACCCGGCCCACGGAAAGCAGCGTGTCATAGCGCAGGGTAAAGGCCCGGGTGGCGTTCATCCCCACCAGCCAATCCGCCTGGGAGCGGCACACCGCGCTGCGGTACAGCCCGTCATAATCCGCGCCGGGGCGTATGTTCCGGAAGCCCTCCTGGATGGCCTCGTCGGTCATGGAGCTGATCCACAGGCGGGTGATGGGCTTGCGGCAGCCGCATTTCTCATAAATATAGCGGAAGATCAGTTCGCCCTCCCGCCCGGCGTCCGTAGCGCAGATGACACCGTCGGTTTCCCGACCGTTCATCAGCCCGGATACAATGTCATACTGTCCCCTGGTGGCGGGAAGCACCTTCAGGGGGATGGTCTGCGGCAGAATGGGCAGGGTCTGATAGCTCCAGCGCTTGTACTGGGCGTCCAGCTCGTCGGGTTCGCACAGGCTCACCAGGTGGCCGATGGCCCAGGTGACGATGTACGTTTCGCCGATCAGGCAGCCTTCGCCCCGCTCCCGGCAGCCCAGCACCCGGGCAATGTCCTTGCCCACGCTGGGCTTTTCCGCCACCACCAGGGTTTTCGCCATGGTTCCACCTCCCTTTTCCTGATTGTAGCATGAATTCTGCCCCGACGCAAATAGACCGCCCTCCCGAAAAAGGGAGGGCGGCCGCCAACAGAAAGACGGTATGAAATTATTCCGCCAGCTGGTAGGTAAGCGTCACCTGGGCGGAAACGGTCAGGTCGTTGGCCAGGACCGTGGTGCCCGCCGCGGCGTCGGCGGCATATTTCAGGGTCACGCCGCCAGATCCACCATAGGCGTTCTCGTTGACGGAAACCAGGTTGCCCAGCGTTTTGCCGCAGGCCTCGGCCATCAGCTCCGCCTTGCGCTGGCCTTCCGCCACGGCGGCGCGAAGCGCCTGGTCCGCGGCGTCGGCCTCATTGCTGGAGAGGAAGGTGATGCCGAAGGCTTCATTGGCGCCCGCAGCCACGCCCGCGTCCATCACCGCGCCCACCTGGTTCACGTCCCGTACGGTGACGCGCAGACGGTTTTCCACCTGGTAGCCGATAACGGTTTGGCTTTCACCGAGCTTGCCGTACTGATAGTCGTACATGGGGGACACGGAGAGGTTTTCGGTGACGATGTCCTCAGGGGCAATGCCAATGCCGTGGAGGGCTTCGATGACCGCATCCAGGGTGGTGCTGTTGATGGTGCTGGCAGTGGTGACGGATTCATCCTGGGTGGAAACGCCCAGAACCAGCTGCGCGTAATCCGCGGGAATGATGACCTGCGCCTCGCCGGTTACGGTGAGCGTGGCGGGGGAGGCCTCCGGGGCAGCATTCTCTGCCAGGGCAAGACCAAAGCACAGAGTCAGGCACAGGGCCAATAGTAAACAGAAAAACCGCTTCATTTTTCATTGCTCCTTTCATGCCGCTTTTTGCGGAATGTGAAACGTACCAGCATATACACCACCGCTACAGTTGCCAGATAGGGCAGCGCGGCGCTGAGGAACACCAGCATATCCTTGCAGAAGCTCCAGAAGGTGTCCCAGCCTGTCTTCAAACCGGCCAGCAGGCGTTCGCCTAGGCTTAGCTCGCGGGTGGTCACGGCGTCGGCGCTGGATTCCTCCCGCAGGGAAACGTCCACCGTGGCGTAGGCCACCTGATCGTCGGTCTGGTTAAGCTGGCTTTGCAGGCTGTCCAGGGTATACTGGGTGTCGGCAATGGCGCTTTCCAACTCCAGCAACTCCGACAGCGTGGCCGTTTCGCTCATGAGAGCCTGCAGGCGTTCCATTTTGGCCTGCTGGGTGGCCAGGCGGGCGGCTATGTCCTGATAGGAGGCGGTGACATCCTGGGCGGTCTCCGTCTGGCTGATGACCCGGCCCAGCTCTCCTGCGCCCTGGAGGAAGGCGTCCAGCTTTTCCTCGGGAATGCGCAGGGTCAGGCTGGCCCGCCGGCTAGCTTGCGCTTCGTCGCCGCTAACGGAGCTGTAGCTGACCCACCCGCCTGCGTCGGTGCACAGGGTTTGCAGGGTTTCCAGGTCCTGGTCAAAGGTACCGCTGCCCAGGGAAAGGGACACCGTGCGGATGATCTTGCTCTCCGCCGTCTCCTCCACCCCGCCGTTGGCGGCGCTGAGGCTGTAGCTCTCCACGCCGGCGGAACGGGTGTTTTCGCTCATGTACAGCGCATCCGACGCCGTATAGCCGCTTGTGCCGCCGCTGTATGCGTCGTCGCTGGTTTCCTCCGTCCGGCCGGAGGGCGCGGTCAGCTGCAGCTGATCCCGGGTGAGCAGAGTGCCGCCCACCAGGAAGACCGCGGCTGCCGCCAGGGAAAGGAACCGCGTGAAATGCCGCCGCTGTTCCTTGGGGGCTTCCGACGTTTTCCGCATATTGTCCGCCTCCTGTTCCACCAGTTGCATCCAGCCCTGGTGAAAGCCTTCCGGCAGGGGAAGCTCCTCTTGCGCCAGGGCGTCCAGATCGTCGCGCAGGAGTTCCGCTTCCCTGCGGCGCTGGGCACAGGCGTCGCAGCTTTGCTCATGTTCCCGCAGGCGTGCCGCTTCCTCCGGGGTGATGGCGTCCTCCCACAGCTTTTCCAGGAGAGCCGCGTGCTGTTCACAATTCATTTGATCGCCCTCCCTTCACTGTGTTGGACGCGCGAAGCATCAAAAGGTTCCGCTCCGGATGAACAAATTTTGCTGATTTTTTCCCGGGCGCGGTTCACGCGGCTTTTTACCGTGCCGGTGGCCACGCCCAGCCGGGCGGCGGCCTCCTCATAGGGAAGTTCTTCCAGCACCACCAGGGTAAAGGCCAGGCGCTGCTCCTCGGGCAGCCAGGCAATGGCCCGGCGCAAAAGCGCCATACGCTCCTTCTTTTCCAATGCCTCGTAGGGGCCGTCTGCGGGGGCAGCCGGGCCGAACCCTTCGTCTATCAGCGCGTCCAGGGACTGGGCGGCCCGCAGCTTCTGCCGCCGCAGGGCGTCCAGGCACACATTGACGCACAGCCGGTGCAGCCAGCTTTCCAGGGCGCAATCGCCGCGAAAATCCTTCAGGGTGCGGAAGGCTTTGAGCAGCACTTCCTGGGCGCAGTCCCGGGCATCCTCCCCAGGACCCAGTACATGTACGCAGGTGCGGTACACCCGGCCTTCCAGGGGGGTAAAAAGCGCCTCAAAGGCCGCCGGATCGCCCTTTTGCGCGCGTTTCAAGGTCAATGCATCCACTTGCAGGGATCACCTCCACTGTTTCTGACATGCTAACGGAACAGCCTGCCATTTTGCTCCCACGAAATACAAGGGAAGAACAATTCGTTGCCTTGACAGCGATTCCAATGGTATGCTATCATACTTGCAATCAAATATCCACTGCAAATGCTTTTGACGGAGACACACGGTTTTCCTCCTCTGCGCTCAGAGATCCGGCGGTTGGTGCAAGCCGGAGGCACGGGGAACATCGCATCCCTCCCGAGCAGCCCGCGTGAAAGGCACTCCTGTGCTTAGTAAGGTGGGACGGCGCCGCGTGATAGGCTAGGGCTTGTTGGAGCCGACGGAATGCGCGAAGTGACGTCCTTCGCAGCGCCATTTGCTTTGTAACATGCCCTGCGCCTCGGTATTTGAGGAAGCAGGTTTTTTTCTACCCTTTTTTCTTTCCCATGCAGACAAGGAGGTCTACCATGAATCAGATTCAGCTCATTGCCCTGCGCATTTGCGACCTGCGGGACATTGCCGGCCTGACCCAGGAACAGGTGGCCGAAAGATCCGGCATGACCCTGGAGGAGTACGCCGCCTATGAGAGCGGCACCAAGGATTTCTCCTTTTCCCATCTGTTCAATATTGCGGAAACCCTGGGGGTGGATATTTCCGACCTGCTCACCGGGGAAAGCCCCAAGCTGCGGGGCTATGTGCTCACCCGCTCCGGCCAGGGCCTGGCCTTTGACCGGCGCAAGCAGTACCACTACCAGCACCTGGCCTACAATTTTGCCCACAAGCTGGCGGAGCCCTTCATCGTCACCGTGGAGCAGGACGCGCCGGGTACGGTCAAGCAGGCCCACAGCCACGAGGGACAGGAGTTCGACTACGTGCTGGAGGGCTACCTGAAAATTGTCCTGGGCGGAAACGAACTGCTCCTGGGCCCGGGGGACAGCCTGTATTACGATTCCTCCCTGGCCCATGCCATGTATGCCGTGGAGGGCGACTGCCGGTTCATCGCCGTGGTCATCAAAGAGGATACCAAGGAGTAATGCCCCTGCCTACATATCCATAGGAAGAGAGGTCCTGGCCATGCAGCCTTTATATCATGAATATATGGACGTTCAGGGTGACTTTATCAGCTATGAGGATTTCAACAAGAATTTCCGCCTGAAGCGTCCCGCCTCCTTTAACTTTGCTTACGACGTGGTGGATCGCCTGGGCCGGGAGGACCCGGAGCGCCCCGCCCTTTTGTGGACGGACCCCGAGGGGGACGTGGTGCGCTACGATTTCCGGCGGATGATGCTGGACTCCAACCGCGCGGCCAACTACTTCAAGTCCATCGGCGTGAAAAAGGGCGACGCGGTGATGCTCATCCTCAAGCGGCATCATGAGTTCTGGCCCATCATCATCGCCCTGCACAAGATCGGCGCCATCACCATCCCGGCTACCCACCTGCTCACCGCCAAGGACATCCGCTACCGGGTGCAGGCGGCGGACGTGACCACCATCGTCTGCACGGAGCACACCACCTGTGTGGCCGACGCCGTGGAGGAAGCCGCCCCTGATTGTCCCACCCTGAAAAACCGCGTGCTGGTGCGCACCAAGCGCCCGGGCTGGCTGAGCTATGACGAGGGCTTTGCCGCCGCCTCCGACGTGTGGGAAAAGCCCACCGGCGACGCCTATGCACAGAATGAGGACATCATGCTCCTCTACTTCACCTCCGGCACCACGGGCATGCCCAAGATGGTGACCCATAACTACTACTACCCCCTGGGGCACATCCTCACGGCGGTATACTGGCTCCAGGTGGAGGACGGCGGGCTGCACCTGACCGTGTCGGAAACCGGCTGGGCCAAGTCTGTGTGGGGCAAGCTCTATGGCCAATGGCTGGGCGGCAGCTGCGTGTTCGTCTATGACTTTGACAAGTTCAACGCCGCGGAGCTGCTGGGCATGATCGAGAAATTCCACATCACCACCTATTGCTCTCCGCCAACCATGTACCGTTACATGCTCCAGGAGGACTTCTCCAAGTATGACCTGAGCAGCCTGAAGCACTGCTCCGTGGCCGGCGAACCCCTGAACCCGGACATGGCCGAGGAGTGGAAGAAGCGCACGGGCATCGAGCTGCGGGAAGCCTTTGGCCAGACCGAGCTGGTGGTGACCCTGGCCACCTTCCCCTGGATGAAGGTGTGCCCCGGCTCCATGGGCAAGCCCGCTCCGGTGTTCGACGTGGATCTCATCGACGAGGAGGGCAATTCCTGCCCCCCTGGCGTCAGCGGCGAGATCGTCATCCGCACCCACCACGGCGCGCCCATCGGCATGTTCTCCGGCTACTACCGCAACCAGGACATGACCGACGACGTGTGGGACGGCAAGATCTACCACACCAGGGACATCGCCTGGCGGGATGAGTGGGGCTACTATTGGTACGTGGGCCGGGCGGACGACGTGATCAAGTCCAGCGGCTACCGCATCGGACCCTTCGAGGTGGAAAGCGCGCTGCTGGAGCACCCCGCGGTGCTGGAGACGGCCATCACCGGCGTGCCTGACCCCCTGCGCGGCCAGGTGGTGAAGGCTACCATTGTGCTCAAGCCCGGCTATGAGCCCTCCGACGCCCTGAAGAAGGAGCTGCAGGATCACGTGAAGCACCTCACCGCCCCCTACAAGTATCCGCGGGTGGTGGAGTTTGTGGACTCCCTGCCCAAGACCATTTCCGGCAAGATCCGCCGCACGGAGCTGCGTGCCCGGGACGCGGCGAAATAAACCCGCATATTTTCCCCAAGGAGGCGAAAATCATGGATTTCACCCCCGTAACCTTCCACCTGAAGGATGAACGCACCGCCGTTCTCAGCGCGCCCACGGCGGAGGATGCCGCGGAAATGGTAGCGTTTTTGAAAGATGTGGCGGCGGAAACGGAATTTCTGATTGCCTATCCCGAGGAACGCCAAGCCATGACCGAAGCGCAGGAGGCCGCCTTCCTCCAGCATAAGCACGAGGACCCCAACGCGCTGATGCTCATGTGCCGGGTGGAGGGCCGCCTGGCAGGCACGTGCGATGTTTCCTTCGGCAGCAAAATCAAGGTGGCCCACCGGGGAACCATCGGCATTTCCGTTCGCCGGGAGTTCTGGGGACTGGGCATCGGCACGGCCATGCTTCGGGAACTGATCGCCGTAGCCCGACGCCGCCCCGGTACCCTGCAGCTGGAGCTGGACTTCATGGAGGGCAACCAGCGCGGCCGGGCACTGTATGAGAAAATGGGTTTTCGGGTAGTGGGCGTGAAGCCCGATGCCATCCGGCTGAAAAGCGGCGAACTGCGCCATGAGTATGCCATGATGCTCAAATTATAATCAACAATACCTGTATGCGGCCTTTCCCATTGGGGAGACCGCATGCTTTGTACCGGGCCGGTACAGGAGGGATATGCCGTGATTTTTCTGGAAACGGAACGTCTGACCCTGCGTAACCTGCTGCCACAGGACGCGGAAACCATGTTCGACTATCGGAACAACGAAATCTGCGCCCGGTATCAGCGGGGCCAGACCAGGGATCAGGAAGGGATTGTCCAGCTCATTGCCAGGCGTGGCAGCGATATGCTGTCCGCCGATGCCCCCTGCATGGTGGCTGTGGCGCTGAAGGCGACGGGGGAGATGGTAGGGGAGATCGTGGTCATGCCCAGTGAGCGCACCTTTTCCCTGGGATATACGTTCTCCTACCGGCATCATCGGCAGGGCTATGCCTTTGAGGCGCTGTCCGCCCTGATGGAGATGCTGCATCTGCGCTATCCAGGCTGGGAATTCATTTGCTTTACCGACCCGGAGAACCAGCCCAGCATGGCCTTGCTGCGCAAGCTGGGCTACCGGGAGATGGGATACTTGCCCGCCAGGGAATCCAAGGTGTTCGGCAAGTGGACCACGGCGGCCACGGAGGCGGAAATCGCTCGGGCTGCGGGTCAGGCGGAATAACCCGTCTCCCCTTGGGGCAGGGACGCCCTCCCCTTTGCGGCGTGAACATGTCTTTCCAGGGATCTTTTCTTGACGTTTTGTGTCCAAAAGGCTATAATGTCCCTACATGTGTTTGGCAATTTTCAATTTCCAGACGCTGTCCACGCAGTGTTGAAGGGAGGCGAAGGCTGTGCGCGTCAAGGGACGCTGGATTTTGCTTGCCCTGATGGCCGTTGGGCTGGCGCTGCTGGCCTCCGCGTCCCTGGTGGAGCGCCCGGCGGAGCTGCGGGAAGCTGCGGAGCTTCCCCCTGCGCCTTCCGCCACCCATTGGGCAGCCGAGAGCGCCGCGCTCCCGGAAATGCCCAATGCCGCCCCGCAGGCACAGACCCGCTGGGATGCCTATGCAACGCTGCCCATCCCCGGGGATTTCATCGCCGGAGGATGCGTCCGGGAATGCGATACCAACGGCTGCCCCCTGCGGGGCATGGGCTTTGTCCAGGCCCGGTATCAGGCTTTTCCCCGGGAGGATATGCCCGGATAGAGCCGTTCCGTGTGCCATATGCCCAACGCCAATGTGAGAAACACAGAAAAAATGGGAGGAAACGATCCATATGAAAAAGATCAGCGGCAAGCGCATGAACGGACGCACCAAGTCCATTATTGCGCTGACCATCGCCGCGGTGCTGACGATTTTCTTCGGCATCGTGGGCGTGACCGGCATGAACCTCACCCCCAACGGGCTGTATAAGCTCAAGAGCTGGCTGCCCACCACCAATGCGGAAAACTGGCCCGACAGCCTGGCCCTGGGCCTGGACCTGCGGGGCGGCGTGTATGTGGAGTATTCCTGCGCCGCGCCGGAGGGCTCCGAGGCGGACTTTGGCACCCTGCTCAGCGGCACTATCCGCGTGATCCAGGAGCGCCTGACCGATAAGGGCTATGCCGAGGCCACCGTGCAGCAGATCGGCACCGACGGCATCCGCGTGGAGATCCCCGATGTGACCGACCCCAGCGCCGTGCTGGACCTGATCGGCTCCACGGCCAAGCTGGAGTTCAAGGACCCCGAGGGCAACACCTTCATGGACGGCTCCATGGTGAAAACCGCCGTGTATCAGTTTAACGAGGGCGACCATCAGGTGGCCTTCACCCTCACCGATGAAGGCGCGGCGATCTTCGCCGACATGACCAGCAACAACATCGGCAAGACCCTGGGCATCTACCTGGACGGCGAGGAGCTGCTCGCCCCCACCGTGCAGAGCGCCATCACCACCGGCAGCGGCGTGATTACCCAGATGCAGAGCGCCGAGTATGCCCAGACCGTGGCCGCGCAGATTCAGTCCGGCGCGCTGCCCATGGAGCTGACCCAGCAGAAGGTGGACACCGTGTCCGCCACCCTGGGCACCGACGCCCTCTCCACCTCCGTGCTGGCGGCTGTGATCGGCCTGGTGCTGATTATGGCGCTGATGATCTTCCGCTACCGGCTCAATGGCGTGGTGGCCAGCTGGGCGCTGTGCGACTATGTGATCATCCTGTTCTTCCTGCTGGCGGTGATTCCCGGCATCCAGCTCACTCTGCCCGGCCTGGCCGGTATCGTGCTGGGCATCGGCATGGCCGTGGACGCCAACGTGATTATCTTCGAGCGCTTCAATGAGGAACTGCGCGCTGGCCGCGGCATCCGTACCGCCCTGCGTACCGGCTTCAAGAATGCCATGAGCGCCATCCTGGACGCTAACGTAACCACCCTGATCGCCGCCATCGTGCTGATGTTCTTCGGCACCGGCTCCATTCAGGGCTTTGCCAAGACCCTGCTGCTGGGCGTGGTTGTCTCCATGCTCTCCGCGGTGGTCATTACCCGCTTCCTGATGAAGAATATCATCAATCTGGGCGTGAAGGACAAGCGCATGTTTGCCAAGCTGCCCGTGGCTGAGGAGGAGCAGAAATGACTGTAAAGAATCACTCCAAGACCTGCCTGATCATTTCCGCGTGCATTATGGCGCTGGCGGTGATCCTCTCCCTGTGCGGGCTTGGCATTAACTATGGTATCGACTTTACCGGCGGCCTGTCCCTGCAGTATGACATGGGCGGCGAATTCAACCAGGCGGACATCAACGCCGCGCTGAACGAAATGAACGTGGGCTCCTACACCGTGACCGAGCAGGGCACCAGCGAAGTGATTGTCCGCGTCAAGGAGGTCAGCGAGGAAGGCGTGCAGGGCCTGCAGGCTGCCTTCGAGGCCGCGCTGGCCGAGAAGTACCCCAACATGACCCAGTCCGGTGACGTGAGCTATGTGGGCCCTGTGGCCGGCCAGACGCTGCTGTACAATGCCTTCATGTCCGTGCTGATTGCCAGCGTGCTGATGCTGGCGTACATCGCCATCCGCTTTGACCTGAACAGCGGCATTGCCGCCGTGCTGGGTCTGGTGCACGATGTGCTGATGATGCTCAGCTTCATGGTGCTGCTGCGCTCCGTGGTGCAGATGAACAGCAGCTTCATCGCTGCCATGCTCACCATCGTGGGTTACTCCATCAACAACACCATCGTGATTTTCGACCGCATTCGCGAGAATGCCAAGAAGCTCTCCCCCGATATGCCCCGGGTGGATGTGGTCAACCGCTCTGTGCAGGAGTGCCTGGGCCGTACCATCAATACGACCCTGACCACCCTGATTACCATTGTGCTGCTGTACATCCTGGGTGTGGACAGCATCCGGGAGTTCGCGCTGCCCATCATCGTGGGCCTGCTCTCCGGCGTGTACAGTGCCAACATGATCAACGGCTATGTCTGGGCTTTCCTGGAAGAAAAGCGCAAGGCCCGCAAGGCTGCGCCCAAGACCAAGACGGCCTAAGCGCACATATTCCTTTCTGGCGGAACCGCAGCGACTGCGGTTCCGCTTTTTTAAACAGGTGATAACGGTCAGGCCGGCGAATGAATACATATGTGGCGCGAAAGAAGCAGCGGCAAGGAGTCGGTGCAGCGATGGCATACCGGGTCGCGGTCTGCGACGATAGCTCCGAGGATGCCCGCTATGTGGCGGGGATGGTGCAGGCCTGGGCGTCTTCAAGGGACGCAGCGCTTCAGGTGGAGCGCTTCCCCTCGGCGGAGGCGTTCCTGTTCCACTACGCGGAGGATCAGAGCTACGACATGCTGCTGCTGGACATCGAGATGGGCGGCATGAACGGCGTGGAGCTGGCCAGGCGCATTCGCCGGGAGAATGAAATCATCCAGATCATTTTCATTACCGGATATTCCGATTATATTGCCGAGGGCTATGACGTGGCCGCGCTCCATTACCTCATGAAACCCCTGAAGGAGGCGAAGCTCTTCTCCGTGCTGGACCGCGCCGCGGAGAAGATGCGCAGCAACGAGCGCGTGCTGACCCTGAACCTGCCGGGGGAGATATGCCGTGTCCCCCTGTATCAGATTCGTTACCTGGATGTGCGGCTGAATTACGTCACCGTCCACGCCCGGGAGGACATCGCCGTCAAAATGCCCTTAAGCCGCCTGACAGCGCTGCTGGACGAGCGATTTTACCAGGTGGGCCGGTCCTTGACGGTGAACTTGTACTGCATCAGCCGGGTGACCAGAACGGAAATCCTTCTGCAGGACGGCACGGCCCTGCCCCTGCCCCGGGGCGCCTACGAGGGCGTGAACCGGGCCATCATCGGGATGAGGTGAACGCATGGGTATACTATCCAGAAAAATGGATCAGCGCATTGCGGTCTATCAGCGGGAGCTGGTGGAAACCCATTACGCCGAGGTGGAAAACATGTACCGGCAGATACGTGGCTGGCGGCACGACTACCGCAACCATATCCAGGCCATGAAGGCCTACGCCGCCGCCGGGGACTGGGAAGCCATTCGGCGCTACCTGGACGCCCTGGACACGGATCTGAACACCGTGGACACGGTGCTCAAAACAGGCAACCCCATGACCGACGCCATCCTGAACTCCAAGATTTCCCTGGCCCGGGCCAAGGGCATTGCGGTCTCGGCGGACGCGCACATCCCCCTGCGGCTCAGCCTCTCCGAGCTGGACCTGTGCTGCATCCTGGGCAATCTCTTTGATAACGCCATTGAGGCCAGCATGCTTTTGCCCCCGGAGCAGCGGAGTATCCGCGTCTATATGGACATGAAGAACACCCAGCTCTATATTTCCATGACCAACTTCACCGCCGGGAAAAAGCTGCCCAAGGTGGGAAAACTTTTCCGCAGCACCAAGGGAGCGGGCCACGGCCTGGGGCTGGTGCGCATGGACGCCATTGTGGAGCGCCTGGGCGGGTACATCAGCCGGAACTCCGAGGACGGCGCCTTCACCACGGAAATACTGCTTCCGGCGCTGTGAGCGCGTTTCGTCCCCCCAGGAGCGCCATTCATCCCCCGGCACACCGCCGGGGATTTTTTTGTGGTAGGATATCCGTGGAGGGAGATGCGTATGGAAACAACATCCAAGCCCCGGTACAACCTGTGGCAGAACACCGCCTTTATGCTCCGGGAGGCATGGCAAACCCGCAAAAGCGTGATTTTTCTGTGCGTGGCTCTGGCGGCGGCCACGGCGGGGCAGTCCGTGGCGGAGCTGCTGATTGCTCCGGTTATTCTGCAAAAAGTGGAGCAGGCCGCGGCATTGCCGGAGCTACTGGGCGCCATCCTGTGCTTGGGAGGCGCGCTGGCGCTGCTGGCGGCGCTGAAATCCTATCTGTCTGCCAATGTCATGTTCGGGCGCATTGATGTGCGCGTAGCCCTGATTCGGAAAATCAACCGCAAAGTGGCCGGGACCTCCTATCCCAACATCCTGGATACGGCCTTTCTGCGCATGGAGAAGAAAGCCGGAGACGTATGTGGGGGCAACGACGAAGCCTCGGAGCATATCTGGGCCACATGGACGGACATCCTGGCCAACGGGTTCAGCTTTGCGGTCTACCTGACGGTGCTCACGGGGCTGCATCCGCTGCTGCTGGCGGTGGTGGTGGCGACCACCGCGGCGGGATACCTGGTGAACAAGCGGGTCAGCCAGTGGGACTACCGCCACCGGGACGAAAAGGAGCTTTACGGCAAGCGGCTGCACTATGCCTACCGAACCGCCATCAACCGGGCATACGCCAAGGAAATGCGCATCTTTGGCCTGCGCCCCTGGCTGGAGGACCTGTGGGAGAAAACCATGGCGTTGAGCCGGGCATTTCTGCGGCGGCGGGAGCGGGCCTATCTATGGATTCACCTGGTGGACCTGGTGCTGGCGCTGCTGCGCAACGGCATTGCCTATGCCTACCTGCTCTGGCTGACGCTAAGCAGGGGAATGAGCGCCTCGGAATTCCTGCTGTACTTCACCGCCGCCACGGGTTTCACCCAGTGGGTCACGGGGCTAATGGAGCGGTTTGCGGCGCTGCACCGGGAAAGCCTCGATCTTTCCAGCCTGCGGGAATTCCTGGAGTGGCCCGAACCCTTCTGCCTGGAGGGCGGCGAGCCTGTGCGGGCGGAAGCCGGCGGGCACTATGAGATTCGCCTGGAGAATGTGTCCTTCCGCTATGCCGGCGCGGAAAAGGACGCCCTGCGTGATCTTTCCCTGACCATCCGTCCGGGGGAAAAGCTGGCCATTGTGGGCCTGAACGGCGCGGGAAAAACCACCCTGGTCAAGCTGGTGTGCGGTTTCCTGGACCCCACGCGGGGACGGGTGCTGCTCAACGGCCGGGACATCCGGGAGATGAACCGCCGGGACTATTACGGGCTGTTCTCCGCCGTGTTTCAGGAGTTTTCCCTGCTGGAGGCCAGCGTGGCGGAAAACGTGGCCCAGCGGGTGGACGGCATCGACGAGGGGTGCGTATGGGCGTGCCTGGAGCAGGCGGGGCTGACGGAGACGGTGCGGACGCTGCCCCAGGGAATCCATACCCACCTGGGCCGGGAGGTGTACGAGGACGGCGTGGAGCTTTCCGGCGGACAGACCCAGCGGCTGATGCTGGCCCGGGCCCTGTACAAAAACGGCCCTATCCTGGCCCTGGACGAGCCCACCGCGGCCCTGGACCCCTTGGCGGAAAGCGACATCTACCATAAATACAATGAAATGACCCAAGGACGCACGGCGCTGTTTATTTCCCACCGGCTGGCCTCTACACGCTTTTGTGATCGCATCCTGTTTCTGCGGGATGGAATGATTGCGGAGGAGGGGACCCATCAGGAGCTTCTGGCCCGGGGCGGCGGCTATGCGGAACTCTTCGCCGTGCAGAGCCAGTATTACCGGGAAGGGGGACAGCAGAATGAAGCCTGAGGAGAAGCGCGTATCCTACCGCCAGGCATGGCGGCTGACCCTGCGGGCGTGGCGGGTGTGGTGGAAGCTGTGCCCGGGATACTTTGTGTCCAGTGCCCTCAGCGCGGTTTTCAAGGCACTGCAAGCCTATGCGGGGATATACTTTTCCGCGCGAATCATCGGCGAGCTGGCCGAAGGCCGGGACCCGCGGCAGCTGGCCTTCTGGGTGGCCCTTCAGCTGGGCAGCGCCGCGGGCATCGCCCTGGCCGGCGGCCTGCTTACCCGCTGGGCCAGCTATGAAAAGGGCTGCGCGGACCAGTTGTATTCCAAGATTTACATGGACAAAATGCTCTCCCTGGATTACGCGGAGATGGACCGGCAATCCGTTCATGACCTGTTTGCACAGATTCAGCAGAACGACGATTGGTCCAGCTGGGGCATGCGGCGGGCACGGCGCAATTTTGAGGACCTGGTCAGGCACGCCACGCTGATGCTGGGCGGCGTAGCGTTGTCCGTGAACCTGTTTGCTTCCCGCGTGCTCGGAGAAAGCTCCCTGGCCTTTTTGAATCATCCGCTGCTTTCAGCGGGAGTGGCGGGGCTGATGCTGCTGGTGGCGGTGGCGTCTCCCCTGTGCGGCAATCGCGCCCAGCGTTTCTGGAGCCGGTACGCTTCGGACGCCCGGCTGGGAAATCGGCTGTTTTCTTTTTTCGGCTTTATGTGCCATGGCCACCGTACCCGCGCCGCCGACTTGCGCATGTACAACCAGCAGGAACAGGTATGTGATGTTTCCATGTCTCGCCTGGAAGTATTTGGCGCGCGGTCTCGTATCGCCGGGTATGCCAGGGGACCCATGGGCGGCCTGTATGCCCTGGGTGAAGCGCTCTCCATGGGCCTCACGGGGTTGGCGTATCTGTTTGTGTGCCTGAAGGCATGGGCCGGGGCATTTGGGGTAGGGGAAATCACCCAGTACGTGGGCGCCATGACCCAGCTGTTTGCAGGCGTCACCGGATTGCTGCGGGTCTTTGGTGAAGTGCGCAGCAATGCGGATTTCCTGGAAACCTGCTTTACCTTTCTGGACCTTCCCAATCCCATGTATCAGGGGAGCCTTACCACCGAGAAGCGCTCGGACCGCCAGTACCTGGTGGAGTTCCGGGACGTGTCCTTCCGCTACCCGGGGAGCGAGCGCTGGGCGCTGCGCCATGTGAACATACAATTTCGCGTGGGTAGCCGGCTGGCGGTGGTGGGCGTGAACGGCAGCGGGAAGACGACCTTTATCAAGCTTCTGTGCCGCCTGTACGATCCCACGGAGGGGGAGATTCTCCTCAATGGCATCGACATTCGCAAATACCGCTATGAGGACTATATGGAGCTGTTCTCTGTGGTGTTTCAGGATTTCAAGCTCTTGGCGCTGCCCCTGGGGGAGAACGTGGCTGGAGCCTCCATCTATGACCGCGCCCTGGCCCGGCGCTGCCTGGAGGACGCGGGCTTTGGGGAACGGCTGACTGCCATGCCCCAGGGACTGGATACCTCCCTGTACCGGGAGCTGGATCCCCAGGGCGTGGAAATTTCCGGGGGAGAGGCACAGAAAATAGCCATTGCCCGGGCGCTGTTCAAGGATGCGCCCTTCATTGTCCTGGATGAACCCACCGCGGCCCTGGACCCCGTGGCAGAGGCGGAGATTTACAGCAAGTTTGACGCCATTGCCGGGGATAAGACGGCCATATACATCAGCCATCGGCTGTCCTCGTGCAAGTTCTGCGACGAAATCGCCGTGTTTGACCATGGGAGCATTGTGCAGCAGGGCACCCACGCGGCGCTGCTGACGGAAAAGGACGGCGTTTACCATGCCCTGTGGCATGCGCAGGCGCAATACTATACAACATAAAGCAAACTGCCGTGCGGGAAGAATGCTCCCCGCACGGCAGTTATCATGTGCTGCAATGCGTTTCCAGGTGTCCACCGGCGGAAGTGGATTGCCCTGTGAACGTTCCCAGATCCACCCAGGACCGCCGGTTTTGAAACGCAATGGAGAATGGTGGAAAAACAAACAAATGGCCAATGGAAATCAGCGTCGCAAAGGAGCATTCGGCCTTGGCCTGCCAGAAGGCGTCGTCCACGCAGAGGGCCTGACCATAGGCCTGCCTGATCTGTGCCATGCTGTCGGGGGAAAGCTCCACATAGATGGCGACGGTAGCCTCAAAGACCGCCACAAAGCTGCCACCTGATTTTTTCAGTACCACTACGTCCCCGGATGACACGCGCCCCCAGGGCGCAATTTTTTTTCGGGAAAACCTGGACTCTATGGTTTTGCTCCCGTCCAATACGCGGCTGAGATATGGCTCTACCATAACCGCCAGGTGTACCTGCACAGGCGTGCCCATGGTTAGCCTTCGTGTCCAGAAGGTGTTCCCTTGTGCCTTTGCGCTTTGCCCTATGGCGGCGATCAATGCCTCCAACATCTGCACATACTTCCTTCGTATGGCATTTTCCTGGAATCAGGCTCGCATGCCTCCTTTGCGCTTCATTGAAAAAAATCCTGCTTTCCTGTGCGCAATGTGTTCAGCACACCCAGAAACAGCATGGGGCGCGGAGAAATGTCCGCGCCCCATGCCGGAAAGTATTTTTGCCATTCCCAAAGGGTGAAAACTTTATTGATCTTCCAGCACGATCATCCGTGCCTTCTGGTTCAGTTCCTTGATGTACTGCTCCCGGGTGATCTGGTTCTGGATATAGCGGTTGTGCAGGCTTTGCAGCTGGGCATAGGTATCGTCCCCGGCGCTGTAGAGCACGTTGCTGTGCCGGATGTAGACGTGGTCGCCAATGAGCTCCCGGTATCGGGTGATGGTTTCCGGGGAAATGTTCCAGCGCAGGTCCTCCTGGTTAGCCAGGCGCTGCTCATAGTAGGCAATGGAATCTTCCAGATCCCGCTTCTGGGCGGGGTCCACGTCGGCCAGCTGCGCCTGGAGATCCGCCAGGTTTTCCTGGAGGTTCTGCACGGTCTGCTCATAATCGGGATTAGGCAGGGGATCGTTGGCGTCCGGCGAAAGCGGTATCAGGGAATAGGGGCTGATATTCTGCACATAGCATTCCAGCAGCTTCAGGGCTTCCGGCATGTTTTCGCACTTGGGATTGACAAACATCACCTGCATGTAGGCGCCAACCTTGTAATCCAGTTCATCGTTCAAGGCCAGCGGCCCCAAGAGATACTCCCTGCCTGTGCTGACGGAGCTTAGCAGGCTATCCTCCAAAAACAGCCCGGAGTAGAGCTGATAGAATTCGTCATATTCCATGTCGCTCATCACCGCGGGGCGGTCCAGGTTGTCCGCGACCATGTTGTCCAGGGCAGTGAGCAGCTGGTTGAACAAAGGCGTGTCAAAGGTCAGCGTCTGCCCGGTGGCGTCATAGTAGTCGATGTAGCCGTTGAGCATCATGTCAAAGACAATCTGCCGGTTGCTGGACAGGGTGCAAATGGGCATGACGTTGGCCTTGTTTTCATCGTCCATCCATTCATTGTTCCAGCGGGTGATGAAGGCGCACAGGTCCACCAGGTTGGTGGGAACGTCCTCCTGGGTCAGCCCCACTTCCTCCAGCTTGGCCACGTTGTAGCACAGCACGCTGCTGCTGATGCTCACGGGAATGGCGTAGAGCTTGCCGTCCTTCATGATTTCCTTCTGCACGGCGGGATAGAGGCCCTGGACAAAGTCCATGAGCACCTGGCTGGAGGACAGGTCCGCGCAGTAGCCTTTTTCCAGCATGGCATCAAAGCCCCCGTCCACGTCCAGCGCAACCAGGTCGATGGCCGTTTCTCCTGAGATCATGGCCGTTCCCAGGGTTTCCAGGCTGTAGAAGTCCTGGGGATAGATCAGCGGCACATCCGGGTTTTCCCGGGTGAATTGCTGGGCAGCTGCGTCGCGGCTCGTGTTGACAATGGTCAGCGTTTTGGTGGGCAGATAGGCTGGGTCCAGGTTGCGGATTTCCAGGCCGTCGCTGTCCCACACGGCGGCATATCCCTTGCCAAGCACGGCCAGTCCGCTGGCATAGCCCTGGTTGGTATAGGCAACCTGCTGGGGCTGGCCCAGAGCGGGCATGGCCCACAGGATGCTGGGACTGGAGTAGTAGAGAGTATCGGCAGCCGGGTCATAGACCATCCGGTCCAGGCGCAGGTCGTCGGACAAGTCCTGCACAGGGGTAAGGGTGCCGTCGGCAGGGTGAACCGCCACCAGGCAGGAGGGGAGACGCTTTCCCGTGTCGCGGTCCATGCGGCTGGGCGCGTAGCCCAGCAGGGCGCCATCCTTGTACACGGTGAGATCGTTCAACTGACGTTCCAGCGCCTGGGTGCGCACGGAACCGTCCGCCAGGTTGATGTCAAACAGGCTGTAAGCGGGTTCGGACGTCCGCCAGTCCGTAAAGGCAAAGTACAGATGCCCATCCATCAGCATCGGGGACATGATGTCCACCATGTAGGAGTAGTCGTCCTCCGCGATGAGGAGCGCCTGCGTGTCCACGGTACATACCTCTTCCCGGTGCATGGCGCCATCGGCGAAGGTGAGCACAGCCATGCTGCCGGTGAGGTTGTTGAAGCCATAGAGCTTTTCACCGTCCCCAAACAGATAGCCGAAGCCCTCCTCCGGGGACATACCCTCCTGCTGGCTTGCTATGGCGCTTCCCAGGTTGGGATAGGACCGCGTATAGAAGATGTTGTCGCAGATCATTTCCGCTTCGGCGTCTTGCCCCAGGGTATAGCGGAACATCCGGTATACCCAGGCGGAATCCGCCTCCTCGTACATTCGCAGGAGCATGTAGAGGGTATCGCCCACGGGCACTGCCGCTTCCACGGTAGGATTGCGGGTGGCTGTTTCATCCCGGGTAAAGAGCAGGACATCATCCGGCGCAGCCAGGGCGGACGTGCACAGGCAAACCAAAATGAAAATCAGCAGAAAGATTCCAACACGCTTGAACATACAGTTTCCCTTCTTTCATACAGGACGGTGTGAAGTGAAATGAATAGGAAAAAATGCCTTCATTTATTATGACGTGTAAGGTGCCGGAAAAGGTGCACAGCAACTGTAGATTTACACCTGTAAAAAAAGGGGAGAGATGGGCGCAGGCCTAAAGCGTTGCGCCACATCTCTCCGTGGGCAGGGTTTTATTGATTTTCCAGCACGATCATCCGTGCCTTCTGGTTCAGTTCCTTGATGTATTGGTCTTTGGTAATTTGCTTTTGCACGTACCGTTCATGCAGGCTGCGCAGCTGGGTGCTGGTGTCGTTACCGGCGCTGTACAGTACGTTGGCATGCCGGGCAAAAACATGATCGCCGATTTCCCGGTACTGGGCAATGGTTTGGGCGGAGTAGTCCCAGCGGAAGCTTTCCTTGTTGTTCAGAGAATCCTCATAGTATTTGATGGTGTCTTCCAGGTCGCGCTTCTCGGCGTCATCGGCGGTTTTGAGCTGTTCCTGAAGTTCGGCCAGGCTGTCCTGGAAGTTTTTAAGGGTTTCCTGATAGTATTGATTTTCCACGGGATCGTTGCAGTCGGGGCACATGAGGATCTTATAGGAATCGTCCAGGGTGTCCACGTAGCACTCCAGCAGCTTAATGGCTTCCGGCAGATTGGCACAGCGGGGATTTACGAAGAGGACCTCCATGGTTACGCCCACCGTGAAATCCTTGCCCTCGCCGATGGAGAGCTTGAGCGGTACGGAGGCATATTCACCCTCGGCGGTGGAGAGCAGCCCCCGGTCCACAAATACCCCGGAATACAGCTGGTAATACTCGTCATATTCCTGATCGCTCATGTTCGCGGGCATGTCCAGGTTGGAGGCGTCCATGCTGTCCAGGGCGGTGAGCATGGCGTTGAACTCCGGCGTATCGAAGGTAAGCGGTTCGCCCTTGGCATCGTAATAATCCAGATAGGCCTTGAGCATCAGGTCAAAGACCACGGAGCGGTTGCTCATGGTGGTGCAGAAGGGCATTACGTTCGTTTTGTTCTCATCGTCAATCCACTCGTTGTTCCAGCGGGTGATGAACTCGCACAGCTCCACAAAGGTTGTGGGCATATCTTCTTCCGTCAGGCCGATTTCCTCCAGCTTGCTGGGCATATAGCTCAGGGTGGAGCCGTAGACGCTCACCGGAATGGCATACAGTTTGCCGTCCTTCATCACTTCATCCCGCAGGGCAGGATACAGGGAGTTCACGTAATCCATGAGCTTCTGGCTGGAAGATAGATCTGCGCAGTACCCCTTTTCCAGCAGGTTATCAAAGCCATTTGCCACGCTGGTACGGATGACATCAATGGTGGTGTCCCCGGATACCATGGCCTGGCCCAGATCAGCCATGCCGTAGTACTGCTCGCTGAAAATCAACGGGATGTCGGGATTCTCCTGGGTGAACTTCCGGGCGGCGGCATCCCGCCAGCTGCCGATAAGGGTCAGCGTCTTGGTGGGCAGATAGGCAGGGTCCAGGTTGTGGATTTCCAGGCCATCGCTGCTCCACAGCGCGGCATAGCCGGAGCTGAAAATCGTCATGCTATCCACATAGCTTTGGTTGGCATAGGCTGCCTTGAAGGGAGCACCCATGCCGGTCATGCCCCACAGGGTGCTTTCGGTAAAGTAGTACACGGTATCCTTGGCCGCGTCGTAGGCCAGGGTGTAGATATAGGCGGTATCCGCCATCTCCTTTAGGGAAACCGTGGCGCCATCTGCGGGATTGACGGTTACCAGCTGGGCGGGGATCTCCTGGTTGGTGTTTTCATCCCAGGAAGAGGAAATATAGCTCAGCAGCAGGCCATCCTTGTAGGGTATCGTGCTGTTGATCCGCTGGGTGAGGGGGAGCTTCGTCACAGCGCCGCCGTCCAGGTTGATATCATAGAGGAAATATTGCGGCTCTCTCCCGCGCCAGTCGGAGGAGGCAAAGTAGACATGGCCATTCATGCAGCACAGGCCGTTGATGTCTACCATATAGGAATAATCTTCCTCCTGAATATACAGGTCATTGGTGGCAACGGTGCAGACAACCTCCCGGGACATGGCCCCGTCAGCAAAGGTGAGACTGGCAATTTCCCCATTCAGGGTATTAAAGCCATAGAGCTTTTCGCCATCGCTGAACAGATAACCAAAGCCCGTCTCCGGATCGGCACCGATGTTGGCCTGGGCGGCCTTGGCATCTTCCATGGTGTTATACCAGCGGGTATAGCACAGCTTGTTCGCCAGCAGTTCCGGTTCGCTGCTTTGGCCCTGGGTATACCGGTAGAGCGAAAAAATATTGTCCGACAGCTCCTCGTCAAACTGATTGACGAGCATGTACAGCGTGTCCCCAACGGCTACGGCAGTGGTGACAGAGGGGCTATTGTTTGCATCATAGTCACGGGCAAACAACGTTGTATCGCCTGGAGCAGCCCATGCGGCCGCTGCGCACAGGGTCATCACCAGCGCAAGCAGCAGCGCGATCATTCGCTTCATCATACGTCTTACCTTCTTCCTTATCCTGATTGCGGAGCCAGTGCAAAAACTTGCCTCCGTTTTAATTGACGTTCCAAGGATGGAAATTCCTGCACGGCTTTACTTTTTTTCTGCAAAGCTGTGCGCCAGCCCGCGGCACAGGTTGCTCCCGGCAGAGAAATCCCTGCTGCGGGCGGCTTTGCGGCGCCTCCGTGCCCCTGCCATAAGGGGCTGCTTGGCCACCGTTCTGTGCTGGAACATCAAAAGAAAAATCCGGCAATATACCATTTGCCGGATAGAAAAGGGCTCCATAGGCAGCCCAAGGGATAAGGCGGGGAAATATTCCCCGAAGCGCTGCGTGGCCTGGTGCGGAAAGTCACTTGCCTAAAAAGAGGGAGGCACGCATGGCATGCCTCCCCCGGGGGGAAGTTATTTACCGGCCATTTGGCGCTCGGCCTGCTCGATCAGGCGCTTGACCATGTAGCCGCCGATGGAACCGGCCTGACGGGAAGGCAGGTCGCCGTTGTAGCCCTGCTTCAGGTTGATGCCCAGCTCGCCGGCGATCTCATACTTCATGTTGTCCAGGGCCGCGCGGGATTCGGGCACCTCGATCTTACCGCTGCTCTGATTCTGGGACTGGTTCTGATTCTGATTATACATGTTGCATTTCTCCTTTCAACGTTTCCGTGGGGGGAAGGATGACCGATGCTTACTTGGCCTTGCCCGCCAGCTGATTTTCCGCCTGCTGGATCAGGCGCTTGACCATGTAGCCGCCCACGTAACCGTTGTCGCGGGAGCTCAGGTCGCCGTTGTAGCCCTGCTTGAAGTTGATGCCCAGCTCACGGGCGATCTCAAACTTCATGTTGTCAAGGGCGCCCCGAGCCTCCGGCACCATGCCGGACGCATTCTGACTCTGATTCATCTGGAGTTCACCTCCTGTTCTCGTTGTCAGGGCTATTATGACCGGAGTCGCGGCCGCACAAACCTGGGAAATTCACGAAAAAACGCAGGCGCATTTCCGACTATGGAAATCTTCGTCTGCGTTTGGGCAGCTCTGCCCATGGATACAGCCGATGGCATGGGCCGGTGCCGCGACTGCTGAAAAAAAGGATTCCGGTCAATCCTCGCGATATTCTAAAATATCCCCGGGCTGGCATTCCAGCACCTGGCAGATTTTCTCCAGCGTGGAAAAACGAATGGCCTTTGCCTTGCCGTTTTTCAATATGGAGATGTTGGCTAGGGTGATGCCCACCCGCTGGGCCAGCTCCGTGACGCTCATTTTGCGCCGGGCCAGCATCACGTCCAGATTTACAATCAGCATGGGCGCCTCCTCAAATGGTCAGGTCGGCTTCTTCCTTCATTTCCGCCGCCTGCAAAATCAGCACCGACAGGGCATAGCACAGCACCGCCGCGGCCAGGCCCAGCAGTATCAGCCCCAGAAGCCCCAATGTCGTCACGCCCGACAGCGCTCGCCGTGTGCCGAACCAGATCAGTCCGCCTATGAGGTAAGCCACCTCGAACAGCGCCAGCCAGGATGCCCCGCGCACCCGCCGGGCATTGGAGCGGGTAAAGCTTTCATCGCGCCCGATGGCCGAAAACACCTGCCAGGCTAATACCAATGCCCCATAAAATGGCAAAAATCCCAGATTTACATACCACACCGCCGCGGACGCAAAGCCCGCATAATCAGGGTAGAACCGGGCCACGTAGTGGACCAGCTGCGGTATGGGCACCAGCCCCGCGAACAGCACGCCGGCAAAAGTCAGCAGCGTTACCGCCTTGAGCATGCATGCCAAATGCTTGCGGGATTGCAGGAACTTTTTCATATGGATTTCCTCCCTCATCGTTCGCCCTGGCCTTATGATAGCAGCATTTGCATTGAATGTCAACGAAAAATTATCGAATTTCGATAAATTTCTATTGACAAACGCAGCATTCCATGGTAGCCTTCCCAGCAGAGGAGGGATCAAAATGTTCCAGAAGAGACCATGGATTACCCTGCTGGCTTTCACGGCCCTGGGCTTTGCCTTGACCCAGGGTATCCTGTTTTCCCGATGGGGGATGAATGTTGGCCTGCTGGCGGCGGCAGGCGTGCTGCTGTGGCGCGCCTGGGGTGGCGCTGTCTCTTATACACATCTCCGAGCCCA
>OJPS01000696.1_pt1 | contig 26824 bp, 16 predicted proteins | sample 1598551 | NCBI WGS metagenome assembly OJPS01 (sample SAMN03922488, study PRJEB24848) | human gut metagenome | isolation source: stool sample | host: Homo sapiens | place: Germany | collected 2011-05 | reverse complement strand
TTTCTGTCGCATCGGTCGTTTTCGTTTCGGGTGCTTGAAAAGGTAGGGATTAGGGGATGCAAGGTTTTACGGAAAAACTTGTATGAGATAGAAAAAAAATTAGGGAGATTCATTTCAAAATCTCCCGTTTTATTGTTACTTTTGCATATGAAGAGTTCTTTGAAGGTTACGCAACGCGCAGAAAGATGATGCAGTAGATAACTAACTAAATCGTAACCTATTACTATCATGAGCAATTAACCTACGCTCATTTCCAATGAATTACACTCTTTTCGTAACTTCGAGCTTGCTAACCTACGACGAACCATGAACCGATTCTTTTCTACGCTGCTGCTTTGCGTCGCCACCGTGCTCTGCGTCGCCGGCGCAAATCCGTCCGCAGGCGGTCTGCCCTGCCTGTGGCATTTCGACAAAGCCCGTCACGCCGCGCACGCCGCGACCTTCGTCGACGAAGGGTACCTGACGGCCGACGGCCGCCCCGGAGCGACGCTCCGCTACCTCCGCGCCGACGGCAACGCCCCCGGCGGCTTCGTCCGCACGCTCGGCAAATCGCATAACCCCGCCGTGCGGGGCGGAGCGGCGGGCGACTGCTGGCTCTTCGCCGTACCGGTCGACTCGCTCGGCCGCGGCGAACGCATCGGCATCGACTTCCTCTTCGGCAACGACGCCTCCGCCCCGAAATACTACCGGCTGGAATATTTCGAACGGGGACGCTGGCTTCCGGCCGCGCAGCTGCGGCGTGCGGCGGAAGATCCGGACATCCGCTACACCCACCGCCTCTTCGCCTCGGGCAAAGGCAACTCCTACAAGGTTTTCGGCTCGATCCGGCTGCACGACGCCCTGGTGCGCGACACGCTGCGCATCCGCTGGGTGCAGGCTGCCGACCTGCGCGCCGACGACGGACGTCCGATCCCCTCCGACAGCATCGGCGCCAGCGGATTCTGCAACGCGCACGGACTGGGCGCCTGCATCCGCCGGTTGGGCGCCCGCCCGCTCTCCCGCCCGCTGAGCGTCCTCTTCATCGGCAACAGCTACACGTATTACAACCTCGTGCCGGGGATCGTCCGCGAACTGGCCTCCTTCGAAGGGCGCGACCTGCGCGTCGAGATGTTCACCATCGGCGGCTGCACGATGGAGCGCCACCTCGAACAGGCCGACTGCCGCGATCTGATCGAACGGGGCGGTTACGATTTCGTCGTGTTGCAGGATCAGAGCCTCCACCCGGCGCTGATCGGCACCCCCGACGACCAAGGGATCGCCGGCCACATGGAGGCGATCGTCGCCCACATCCGCACCCACAACCCGAAGGTCAGACCCTACGTCGAGATGACGTGGGGACGGCGCAACGGTTATACCGAGCGGAAATTCGACTACGACTTCCTCCGAAGCTACGCATCGATGCAGGAGCGCATCCGCGTCAACACCCTCGCCGAAGCCGAGGCCGTCGGGGCGGGCTGCATTCCGGTCGGCGTCGCATGGAGCCGCGTGCGCACCGAACGGCCCGACATCGAGCTCTACGCCGCCGACGGTTCGCACCCCTCCTACGCCGGCTCCTACCTGGCGGCGGCCGTGATCTGCACGACACTGACCGGAGCGCCTTTCGGTGCGGCGCCCTCCGACGGCCTGCTCGATCCCGACACGGCGGCCTACCTGCGCCGCGTGGCGGAGCAGACCGTACTGGGCGGCGAATAACCAAACGGCAGCGGGGTTCCGGAACGTTCCGAAACCCCGCTGCCGTCTCCCGCACGCCTCAACGAAAATCGATCAGCTCGTAACCGGCGTAGTCCGCCGCATCGAAGCGCCGCACCTCGGCCGACGGTTCGATCCGCCGGATCTCGATACGCATCCGCTCGCCGTCGAGATCGTAGATCACCGCACGCGGCGATCCGTCGGCGGCGACGTCGACCGTGATCGAACTCATCGCCGCCCCCTTGTCGACCGGCGTGAGCCGCAGACGGCGCACCTCGCCTTCGGAGGGCAGCAGTTCGCTGCGGAAGGCGTCGTCCAAGAAATCGAACGCCCGCGTCGGGTTGCCCAGCAAGCTGCGGCTCTGCGTGTCGACGACGTCGACCACCACCTCGCGCTTCGAGGGATCGACCTCCCATTTCGAAACGCCGTCGGAGTAGGCCTCGGCATCGCCCACGCGCATGTAATAGCGGTCGCCCTCGACGGCATAACTTCCTTCGGCGGCAAAGTCGTCGCCTTCGACCGCAAAGGTCACCGTATAGGCCTTCATCGCCCGGAAACGGGCCGCCAGCTCGCCTGCGACCTTCCGCGCAGGCGCATCGTCCGCCGCACGCAGCGGCAGCAAGGATACCAGCGCCGCCAGACACAGCGCCCACCGGAGCAGACCGCCGGGCCGGACTATCGTATTCGATCGTGTCGTCATCGTCAGAAAACACCCAATTCCTGCAACTTCGCTTCGAGGCTCGGCAGGTCGTGATAGAGAATATCGCGCGGTTTGGCGCCCTCCTGCCGCCCCACGATGCCCGCCCGTTCGAGCTGCATCATGATCCGGCCGGCACGGTTGAAGCCCACTTCGTAGTTGCGCTGGATCATCGAGGTCGAGATCTGCCCCTGCGACACGGCGTCGCGGGCGATCTCGGCGAATTTCGAGTCGTATTTCACCGGTGCGGAGCTCTCGCTGCCCAGCGCCGCCTCGCCGCCGCCCGAGTCGGGCGTATAGTCGGGCAGGTTGTAGGCCGACGTATAGCTCTGCTGCTTGGAGATATACTCCACGATGCGCTCCACTTCGGGCGTATCGACCAGTGCGCACTGTATGCGCGTCAGTTCGCCGTTGTTCGAGAAGAGCATGTCGCCGCGGCCGATCAGCTGCTCGGCGCCCGGACGGTCGATGATCGTGCGCGAGTCGATCATCTGCATCACGCGGAAAGCGATGCGCGCCGGAAAGTTGGCCTTGATGCCGCCCGTGATGACCTTCACGTCGGGACGCTGCGTGGCGATGATGAGGTGGATGCCCACCGCACGCGCCTTCTGCGCCAGCCGCATCACGGGGCCCTCGACCTCCTTGGCCGTCATGATGAGGTCGGCGAACTCGTCGACCACCACTACGATGTAGGGCAGGTAGCGGTGTCCTTTGAGGGGATTGAGCCGCCGCGCGGTGAACTTCTCGTTGTACTCCTTGATGTTGCGCGCACCGGCGTCCTTGCACAGCGACAACCGGTTCTCCATTTCGATGCAGAGCGAGTTGAGCGTATAGACCGCCTTGCGCGGATCGGTGATGATGGCCTCCTCCTCCGACTCCATTTTGGCCAGGAAATGCCGTTCGATCTTGGCATAGAGCGAAAACTCGACCATTTTGGGGTCGATCATCACGAACTTCAACTGCGCCGGATGCTTCTTGTAGAGCAGCGAGGTGATAATGGCGTTCAGTCCCACCGACTTGCCCTGTCCCGTGGCACCGGCCACCAGCAGGTGGGGCATTTTCGCAAGATCGAAGACGTAGTTCTCGTTCTGGATCGTGCGGCCGATCACCACCGGCAGTTCGGCCTTCGCCTCCTGGAATTTCATCGAGCGCACGGCCGAATACATCGACACGATCTGCTTGTTGCGGTTGGGCACCTCGATACCGATGGTCCCCTTGCCGGGGATCGGTGCGATAATGCGGATACCCAGCGCTTTGAGGCTTTGCGCGATGTCGTTCTGCAAATTCTGGATACGCGAAATCTTGACCCCCTGGGCCTGTACGATCTCGTAGAGCGTCACCGTGGGGCCCGTCGTGGCCTTGATGCGCTGAATGGGGATGCCGAAATTTTTGAGCGTCTCCTCGATGCGCGACTTGTTCTCGTAAATCTCCTCGTCGGTCACCTCCGAGTCGGAGAGGTAATCTTCGAGCAGCGCGACCGACGGACGGCGGTAATTGACCAGATCCTTCAACGGGTCGTAGGCTTCGGTCGTGATCCGGTGTTCGTCCACCAGCGCATCGTGGTGCTCCTCGACGGTCACCACCACCCCTTCGGGCGCATCGCCGGCCGCCGCGGGCGCACCCGCATCCTTCACCGTGAAAGGTTCGTCGTCGTCCAGGAAAGGATTCTCCTCCGCATCGGCATCCTCCGCCCCTGCCGGAGTATCGGCCGGCACCGCACCGCCCGTATCGTCCGTGCCGTCCGAAAGGTCGATCTCGACGAATTCGTCCTCCTCGCCCGCCAGCCGCGACGGCAGCGGCGCTGCGTCCGCACCCTCCGGCTCTTCCGCGCCGAGCGTATGCTCCTCGAAGGGATCGTCGTCCGTGACGCGGTTGCGGGCATAGTAGTCGTTGACGGTCTGCACGCCGCCCGAAACGGGAGCCACGCCCACAGGGTGCACGACGAAAGGATCGTCCTCCTCGTCGTCGGCCGCGACCGCGGCCTGCGCCCCACCGGCAGCAGGGCTGACGGCCCGCTCCCGCTGCGGCTCCTCCTCCGCGACGGGCGCGGGCGGAGGGGTCGGCCGCACTTCGCGCACGTCGCTCTCCGCAGGCGCCGCCTGCTCGTCGTCCTCCTCTTCCCGGGGACGGGAGACGACGAGCGACTGCAACGACGGCACCTTCTGCGCCACCGTTCCCACCAGCTTGCCGCTCTTGTCGACCAGCACGTTGCCGGCGCGGTTGACCGTATTGATGAAATTGCGGTTGATGAAGACGCCCGTCAGAATCCAGCCGCCCAGCAACACGATGAAGCACCCCACCATACCGATGCTTCCGCTCAGCAGGCGTCCCATTTCGATGCCGCAGGCGCCGCCCCAGCCGCTGTTGAACATTCCCCACCCGTCGTCGAAGGCGACGCCGAGCGTCAGCGACCCCAGGATCAGCACCAGCAGCGAGCTGAGCACCGAGTGGTGGAAAAGGACGGGCCGCCGGCGCAGGATGCGCGCGCCCATCATCGTCACGATGATCGGGACGACGATCCCGAACAGACCGAACGAACGGCCCACGAGCATCTCGGCCGTCCATGCGCCCAGACGGCCGCAGGGGTTGTCGATCGAATCGTCGAAATTGGGATTCTCGCTGCCGATGCCGTGCAGCGCGCTGTAATCGCCGCGCCAGTCGAAGTAGTAGAAGACCACCGACGCCACCAGAAAGATTCCGGCAAAGAGCAGCAGCAGGCCGAAAATCCACCGCGCGCTCTCGCCGTCGGAGCGCGTTGCGGAGGCCTTTGCCGATTTGGATTGGGTCGATGCCATGTCAGTGTTCGTTTATCGATACAAAAGTAACGATCATTTTCCATTTATGCAACGTCGCAGGCGAAAGCCTTGCGGCGCAACCGTTCGCCGTAGGCCGCGTCGGCGAAGGTCAGGAAGCCGTATTCGGGACGATGCCCCGCCTCCGCACGCAGGCCGCGGGCGTCGAGCAGCTGGGCCGTGCGGCGCGCCACGGCGGGCGCAGGATCGATGATCGTCACGTCGCGGCCGGCCGCAGCCCGGCGGATCGCCCCGATCAGGAAGGGATAGTGCGTACACCCCAGCACGATCTGGTCGGCGCCGCGCGCCAGCATTCCGGCCATCGCCGCCGCCACGGCGCGATCCGCCTCGGGCGTCTGTTCGAGGTCGTTCTCCACCAGCTCGACGAAGCCCCGCCCCGGCTCGGCGATGATGGTCACGTCGCGGCCGTAACGCGCCGCCGTGCGGTGGAACAGGTCGCCTTCGAGACTCCGTTCGGTCGCCAATACCCCCACCACGCCGCTGCGCGTATTCCGGCAGGCGGGTTTCACGGCAGGCTCCATACCCACGATCGGCAGCGCCGCATAGTTCGCCCGCAGGAAATCGATCGCGGCGGCCGTCGCCGTATTGCAGGCCACGACGACCAGTTTGCACCCCTCCTCCACGAGCCGCGCGACGGCTGCATCCGCAAGCGCACGCACCTCCTCGCGCGGGCGCGAGCCGTAGGGGCAGTTCTTGCCGTCGCCCAGATAGAGCAGCGACTCCTCCGGCAGCAGACGCCGCACCTCGCGCCAGACGGTCAGCCCGCCCAGTCCCGAATCGTAGATTCCTATCGGAGCGTTATTCATTCCCTTCGAGATAATGTATGATCCGTTCCACGGCCTCCTCGTCGCTCAGCGTGTCGCAGTCGAGCACGAGCGCCGCCTGCGCGTAGTAGGGTTCGCGCTCGGCGATGTTGCGCCGCATGAACTCCACCAGCTCGGCATCGCCGAGCCCCTGCAATTTGGGGCGTTTCGCCCGTCCGTAGGGCGTCAGCCGCGCGGCGATCCGCTCCGCCGAACGGCGCAGATAGACCGTCGTACCCGCCTTCGACAGCATCTCCATATTGTCGCTCCACGTGGGCAGGCCGCCGCCCGTGGCGACGATGCAGGCCTCGCCGGAAGCCGCCACGCGCTCCACCACCGAACGTTCCAGTTCGCGGAAGCGCTCCTCGCCCTCGTAACGGAAGATGTCGCCGACCGACGCCCCCTCCATGCGTTCGACCTCGGCGTCGGTATCGACGGCGCGCACCCCTGTACGGCGCGACAATTTACGCGCCAGCGTGCTCTTACCGCACCCCATATACCCCACCAGAAAGACCTTCGTCGTCATTTCGGCCGTTTTTTTTCGGATTCGTCCTTTCAGAACAGGTTGAGCTGCTCCACGTCGATCACGTCGTCCTGATCCCCGCGCGGGCGTTCGATCGTGAACTCCACGTCGTCCGCCTGCGGCGGCACCGCCGCAGGCCCCTCGGGCAGTTCGATTCCCGACGCTGCGCCGACCTCATTCGCCGCAGCCGCTCCCGTCGCAACGGCCGGACCGCCCGCAGGCGCGTCACCGGAGCGGTCATCTCCCGCCGCAGGATCGGCCGGCTCCTCTTCGGGTTCTTCGGGCTCGACGAAGTGCAGCGACGCCACCTCGAAGGTCGTCACCCGCTTGCCCTTGGCACGGTGGCTCTTGACACCGACGAAACCGTCGACTTCTATGCGCTCCGCAGGCCGCGATGCCTGTGCTCCGGCATAGGTCACTTCCAGCTGCGCTCCGGCACGTCCCGTGCGGCAGACGAAATCGCCCGTTCCCTCCTCGTCGAGGAAGAACTGCGTCTTGTCGCTCGATTCGATCGGGAAGCGTTTCAGATAGTAATAGTTCTGCTCGCGGTCGAAATAGCAGACCGCATAGACCCGCTCGGGACGGTAGCGTTCGACCAGCACCGTATCGTCGGGAAAGTGCTGTTGCAGGTCGTAGCCCGTGATATAGTAGGTGCGGGGCGTCCATACCAGCAACTTGTCCTCGCCCTTGAAGGCACCCAGCGCATAGCCCCGCCCTTCGGTGTTGAGCCGGTGCACGTCGTCGTCGAACCAGATTTCCTGGCTGCCGAGCGTCGACGTGCCGCGCTCCTTCATCACGATCTTGTGGATGCCGTAGCGCGAAAAGAGGTTGCCCTGGCTCTGACGCCCCTTGATGGCCAGCGTCGAGAAGTCGAGATCGACGATCACCTTCTTCAACCGCGGGCGCGGCTTGAAGTAGACTTTCAGCACCTCGGCCTCGCCGTTGGGGTTGACCGTCATGTAGAGGATTTCGCTTCGGGGCGTTCCCTTCGTGATGTCGTACTCCTTGTCGCGCGTGATGCCCTTGATCGCGCAGCGCTTCATCAGGATCGGGCCGTTCTTGCCGTCGCGGTAGAGGACGTTGTAGATCGTCCGCTCGTCGTTGCGCTTGAAGACGCCGATGTAATAGATATTCTTGTCGAAGAAGGCCTTGTCGCTCACCTTGGTGATAATGTAGCGGCCGTCCTTCGTAAAGACGATCACGTCGTCGATGTCCGAACAGTCGCACACGAACTCGGCGTCCTTCATCGACTTGCCGATGCCGAAGAATCCCTCGGCGCGGTCAACGTACAGCTTGGCGTTCGTGACGGCCACCTTCGCCGCCTCGATCGTATCGAACGACCGCAATTCGGTGCGCCGCTCGCGGCCCTTGCCGTACTTCTCGCGGATGCGTTCGTAGTAGGCCACGGCGTAGTCGGTCAGATGATCCAGATCGTAGCGCACGCGCTCGATCTCGGCCTCGATCGCCTTGATCTCGTTGTCGGCCCTCTCCGAATCGAACCGCGAGATGCGGATGAACTTCAACTCCGTGAGGCGCTGCACGTCGTCGAGCGTCACTTCCCTGCGCAACAGCTTCTTGAAGGGCGCCAGCCCCTCGTCCACCGCCTCGTAGGCCGCCTCGCGGGTCTTGCATCCCTCGATGAGCTGGTAGAGCTTGTTCTCGATGAAGATGCGTTCGAGCGAAGCGGCGTGCCACGCCTCGTTGAGTTCATGCAACCGGATTTCGAGCTCCTGCCCCAGCAGCGCCCGCGTATGATCGGCCGAACGGCGCAGGATCTCGCTCACGCCCATGAAGTGGGGCTTCTCGTCCCGGATGACGCAGGCGTTGGGCGAAATCGACACCTCGCAGTCGGTGAAGGCGTAGAGCGCATCGATCGTCTTGTCCGACGACTCGTCGGGCGCCACCTGCACGATGATCTCCACGTGCTCGGCCGTGTTGTCGTCCACGCGGCGGATCTTGATCTTGCCCTTCTCGTTGGCCTTGATGATCGACTCCTTGATCGACTCGGTGGTCGTCGTATAGGGAATTTCGGTAATGGCCAGCGTCCGTTTGTCGATCTTCGATATCTTGGCGCGCACCTTCACCACCCCGCCCCGCAGGCCGTCGTTGTAGCGCGACACGTCGATCATGCCGCCCGTCGGAAAGTCGGGATAGAGCTGGAACGTCTCGCCGCGCAGATGCGCGACGGCCGCATGGATCAACTCGTTGAAGTTGTGCGGCAGGATCTTCGACGCCAGTCCCACGGCGATGCCGTCGGCACCCTGCGCCAGCAGCAGCGGGAATTTGACGGGAAGCGTCACCGGCTCCTCCTTGCGGCCATCGTAGGAGAGCATCCACTCGGTGGTCTTCTTGTTGAAGACCACGTCGAGCGCGAATTTCGACAGCCGCGCCTCGATGTAACGGCCGGCGGCCGCCTCGTCGCCCGTGAGGATGTTGCCCCAGTTGCCCTGGCAGTCGATCAACAGGTCCTTCTGCCCCAGCTGCACCAGCGCGTCCTTGATCGAGGCGTCGCCGTGGGGGTGGTACTGCATGGTCTGCCCCACGATGTTGGCCACCTTGTTGTAGCGGCCGTCGTCGATCACCTTCATGGCGTGGAGAATGCGCCGCTGCACGGGTTTCAGGCCGTCGCCCACATGGGGCACGGCGCGTTCCAGGATCACGTAGGAGGCGTAGTCCAGGAACCAGTTCTTGTACATGCCCGTCAGCTTGCGCACGCCCCCCGTCTCGGAGGTCAGGCGCGCATAGCGGCCCTGCGCCGCAGGCTGCGCGGCCTCCTGAGATGCGGCGGCATCCGCGGCAGCGGCCGTTTCGGGCCCGGTCGCGGGGTCGTCGTTGGGATATATCTCTTCGCTCATAGTCGTTTAATTTTCAATCCGATATCCGGCCGAAAAAACCGGCCGTCACGCCTCGCCGATCTGCAAGTCGCCCTCCACGATATCCTCCTCGATGCGGAGATTGTCGACGATGAACCCCTGCCGTTCGGGCGAGTTCTTGCCCATGTAGAACTCCAACATGTCGTGAATGGGATCGTCCTTCGTCAGACGCACCTTGTCCAGCCGCATCCGTTCGCCGATGAACTCCTTGAACTCGTCGGCCGAGATCTCGCCCAAACCCTTGAAACGCGTGATTTCGGCCTGCGCGCCGCACTTGCGGATCGCCTGCTGCCGCTCCTCGTCGGTATAGCAGTAGAAGGTTTCCCGCTTGTTGCGCACGCGGAACAGCGGCGTCTGGAGGATATAGAGATGGCCGCCGCGGATCACGTCGGGGAAGAATTGCAGGAAGAAGGTCATCAGCAGCAGCCGGATGTGCATTCCGTCGACATCGGCATCGGTGGCGATGATGACCTTGTTGTAGCGCAGGTTGTCCATATCCTCCTCGATGTTGAGCGCCGCCTGCAACAGGTTGAACTCCTCGTTCTCGTAGACCACCTTCTTCGTCAGGCCGAAGCAGTTGAGCGGCTTGCCGCGCAGCGAAAAAACCGCCTGCGTGCGCACGTCGCGGCTCGTCGTGATCGAACCCGAGGCCGAGTTGCCCTCCGTGATGAAGATCATCGACTGCTCGGCCAAGTCGTTCCTGTCCGTGAGGTGTATCTTGCAGTCGCGCAGCTTCTTGTTGTTGAGCGACACCTTCTTGGCCGTCTCGCGCGCCTTCTTCTGAATGCCCGAAATCGCCTTGCGCTCCTTCTCGTTCTCGACGATCTTCTTCTGCAACACCTGCGCCGTCTCGGCATGCTTGTGCAGGTAGTCGTCGAGGTGCTTGCCGATGAAATCGAGTACGAAGTTGCGCATCGAGACGCCCGGCTCAATCTCCTTCGACCCCAGTTTGATCTTGGTCTGCGACTCGAACACGGGGTCGGTGACCTTGACCGAGATGGCGGCGATGATCGACGTGCGGATGTCCGACGCATCGTAATCCTTGTGGTAGAACTCCTTGACCGTTTTGGCGATCGCCTCGCGGAAGGCCGCCTGGTGCGTACCGCCCTGCGAGGTGTACTGCCCGTTGACGAACGAGTAGTAGCTCTCGCCGTAGCCCGACCCGTGCGTGATGGCCACCTCGATGTCGTCGCCCGAGAGGTGAATCGGCGCATAGAGCGGCGCGTCGGACATCTTCTCGTTCAGCAGGTCCAGCAGACCGTTCTTCGAGACGTAGGACTGGCCGTTGAGCTTGAAGGTCAGGCCGAGGTTGAGGTAAGTGTAGTTCTTCACCATCTCCTCGATGTACTCCATGTTGTAGGCGTAGGCGCCGAACACCTCCTCGTCCACGCGGAACGAGATCAGCGTGCCGTTGCGCTCCTCCACGCCGCTCTCCCAGCGGTCGCTCTGCTCGATGCCCTGCGCGAAGGTGACCGTGCGGGCCTCGCCGTCGCGCACCGAACGGGCGGTGAACTCGCTCGAAAGCATGTTGACGGCCTTGACGCCCACGCCGTTCAGACCGACGGTCTTCTTGAAGGCCGTACCGCCGTACTTGCCGCCGGTATTCATCTCGCTGACGGCCGCCGCGAGCGATTTGAGCGGAATGCCGCGCCCGTAGTCGCGCACCGTGACCACGTTGTCGACCACCGTGATCTCGATCTGCTTGCCGGCGCCCATGATGAACTCGTCGACCGAGTTGTCGACGACCTCCTTGATGAGCACGTAGATGCCGTCGTCGGGCTGCGAACCGTCGCCCAGTTTGCCGATATACATGCCGGGGCGCAGGCGGATGTGCTCGCGCGGAGTGAGGGTTACGATCGCGTCGTCGCCGTAGGAGGCGGGGGTATTGAGTAAATCTGACATAATTGCGTCGTGCGGAGTCCGGCGGCTCCCGCTTCCGGCGGCGGACCGCCGGCGATACCGGAAACTCCTTGTCTATAAATTGTTAGTTACGATTCGGCCGCGCCTGTCCGCGCACCTCGGCCAGAGCTGCGGCCATCCGCTCGCGCACGCCGTCCATCAGGACGTGGGTCTCGGTCGCCGCGACCTCGGCCGCCGGCACGGGCGGCAGCACCTTCACGGTGATGCGGTTGCGCCAATTGAAGAGGCGGTTGCGGCCGATCACCCGCTGCGTACCGTCGAGCACGACCGGAAGGATCGGCACACCGGCCTCTTTGGCCAACGTGAAAGCCCCGGCCTTGAATCGGTGGATCTGACCGTCCTTCGAGCGGGTTCCCTCCGGAAAGATCGCCACCGAAGCCCCGCGCGACAACCACAGCCCGCCGTCGCGGAGCAGCTGCTCCAACGCCTCGGCGGCACGTCCCCTGTCGATGCAGATGTCGCCGTGGACGAGCAGGAACTGCCCGAAGAAGGGGATGCGGAAGACTTCGCGCTTGGAAACCCAGCGGAAATTGAGCGGCACGTGGTAGAGCGCGCCGATGTCGACCATGGCCTGGTGGTTGAGTACGATGACGTAACGCTCGCGGCGGTCGACGTTCTCCAACCCCTCCACCCGACGGGGGAAAGGCAGCAGAAAACTCAATGCCAGATACCGCGACATCTCGTGAACGATGCGCCGCGACTTCTGGAACGGGTACGTCAGCGCCAACACCGCGACCGACAGGACGAGGACTACCGTACAGATCGCTGCCAGCCAGATGTAGTACAAAATACTCAACATGCTTCGTGTCAATAGTTTTAATTGTCGATTCCATCCTGCGGCGGACGGTTCGACACAGCGGGTCGGCCGGCGATGCACGCCGCCCGACCTTCCGCTCTAATTTTGCAAAAGTACAAATTTTTCCGCAATTAATTCAATTTTCGGGCGACGAAAAACAAAAGAAAAACCAGTGACCCGAAGCGGGTGCGGCCCGGCGGGAGGGACGTACCGCGCCTGCACACCGGAAACGCCCCCGCCCCGAAACGCATTGCTGCAAGAGCGCTGCACAAGGAGTCCGGCACTTCGCCCGAGAGGGATCGTTTCGCCCCGACGCCCGCTCGATTTCGGGTGCGGACGGATCGGCCCCTCCACTCTGCAATCGACTTATCCACAAGGCATAATCCCGCGAAAAGACGATCCGCCCCGCTTCGGATGCAGTCCGCCGACAGCGGGCGGAACCGCACGAACACCGGCGAAGTGCACACCGCCGCATCGCCTTCGCACTGCGACCGATCCGGCAACGAAGGCTAAAAACACCGGAACCGCCCGCACCCATCCAAACCGAGCGCCATCGCATCATTCCGCCGCCCCACGCATGCCGAACCCGTCGGCGGCCGGTTATGGCGGCCGCCGACGAGCCTCTTTCGCATGGAAAGCCGAGGGGCATCCCTGCCCCGCCGCAATACGCGCCGCACCGCCGCCGTTTCCGGCGCACCTCTTCCGCACTTTTAAAATAGGTGACAAAAATATTTTGAAAAAATCACTACTTTGCAATACAAACTATATTCGTTTATATATATATTTGCAGCGTAAAATAGCAATCGAAACATACAACCACCGGAAAATGAAACAGTATCTCCTCCCTATGCCGCTGCTCCTGCTCTTCGCCGCCCTCGCCGTCGACGCCTCGGCCGCCCGTCAAACCCCGACGACGGGACGGGTCGTCGATCCGGACGGCACGGCCGTCGCCTACGCCACGGTCGTGCTGCTCGACGCCGAAACGCAGTTGGCGGGTACGGCAACCGCGGCAGACGGGTCGTTCTCGCTCAAAGTACCGGCCGGCCGGTACCGCCTGACGATCCAGTACCTCGGCTACGAAACGCTCACACGCGACGTCGATACGCCGGGCGATCTGGGCGAATTCGTACTGCATCCCGCGTCGGTCGAGATGCAGGAGGTGGTCGTCAAGACCAGTCTCGTCCGCCGCGAAGCCGACCGGTTCGTCATGGAGATCGCAGGCTCGCCCGTCGCGCTCGGCAAGGACGGCACCGAACTGCTCAAACAGGCGCCCGGCGTCTGGCTCACCGACGACAAGATCGCCATCAACGGCGCATCGGGCGTCAAGGTCTACATCAACGACCGCGAAGTGCGCATGTCCACCGAGCAGCTGCTCAACTACCTGCGCGGGCTGAAATCGGAGGAGATCCAGCGCATCGAGGTCATCCCGCAGGCCGGTGCCGACTACGACGCCGACTCGGCGGCCGGCATCATTCGCATCACGCTCCGCCGCCAGCGCGACAACGGGCTCACGGGTGACCTTTCGTTCTCGACGCGCCAGAGCCGGCAGATCGAAGGCTACAACCCCTCGCTCTCGCTCAACGGCCACGCAGGACGCTGGACCTTCAACGCTTCGGGCTGGGCGAGCGTCGTGCCGCTGCATGTCACGAAAACCGCCGAACACACCGAATACCGTGCGGGCGGCGCACTGCTCGACGCCTCCTCCGAAATGCGGGGCCGCGACAACTGCGGCGGCGGACGCGCCGGCGCGATCTTCGACATCTCCGAACGGCACAGCATCGGCGCCGAGGCCGACTTCTACATCGACCGCGACCGCTCGCCCAACCGCTCGTCGACCGACTTCCGCGAAGCGGAGCGGCTGACCCGCAACGAAAGCCTCTACGACGGTTCGGAGCGCGTCAATACCTTCTCGGCCACCTTCAACTACATCTGGCGCATCGACACGCTCGGCTCGACGCTCAAAGTCATGGCCGATTACAGCCGCAACAACCGCCGCCACGGCAACGACAGTTTCGTCCGCTCGACCGCCGCCGGCATCGTGCGCGACTCGACCTACGACGACCGCACGCGGGGACTTTACAACGTGGCGGCGCTCAACGCCGCACTCGAAAAGCAGCTCGGCGAGGCGTGGCAGCTGCGCGCCGGCGCGAAGTACACCTACAACGACATGCACAACGAAGCGCTCTACCGCTACCTCCGCCCCGAGGGGTGGGAGACGCTCGACGCGTACAGCTACGTCACCGACTATACCGAGCACATCACGGCCGCCTACGCCGCCGCGACGCTGAAAAAGGGGCATTGGAACGTCGTGGCGGGGCTGCGCGGCGAATATACCCGCACCACGGGTTACGGCAGCGACGTGCGCCAGCGTTATTTCAGCCTCTTTCCCAACGCCAACCTGACCTATGCGTTCGATGCGGCGGGACTGTGGTCGCTCACGGCGCAGTACGCCCGCAACATCTCGCGGCCGGGCTTCTGGGCGCTCAACCCGATGCGAATGCAGATTTCGGACTACACCTACCAGTCGGGCAACCCCGACCTGCTGCCCGCCTACACCGACAACCTCTCGCTCACGGCCGTCTTCGCCGGAAAGTATTCGCTCAGCGCCGGCGCCCAACTCCACCACGACGAGATCGCGCAGGTCTTCGGCAGCGACGCCGCCGACGCATCGATCACCAACCTGCGTTTCGAGAACCTCGACCGCACGGAGCAATACTTCGCCGCGGCGAATATTCCCCTGCAACTCACGAAGTGGTGGACGCTCAACGCCAACCTCACGGGCATCTGCCGCCGCGACCGCATCACCGCCGACGCACCGCTGCGAACGACGTGGGCCGCCTTCGCCAACGCCGCGACGACCTTCACGCTGCCGCGCAAGTTCTTCATCGAAGCCGAATACTACGCCATGAGCCGCTTCCGGCAGGCCAACCTCGACATGAAGAGTTACCACAGCGTGACGCTGAGCCTCAAAAAACGCCTGCTGGACAACCGTCTGACACTCACGGCGCAGGTAGCGAACCTCTTCGACCGTTCGCAGCGGTTCGTGGCCGAGACCGAAACCTTCGTACGCGACCTGCGGGTATCCAACGACTGGCAGCCCCGCCGCTTCGTACTGACGGTCAACTACAACTTCAAGACCGGCAAGTCGTTCAAGGCCCGCAAGGTCGAGAGCGGCGCCGGAGACGAAAAGGGGCGGATGTAAAAGAAGCCGACATCGGAAACCGAAACTGCACGGGAGTTTTTCTGAAAAGCTCCCGTGTGTCGTTTTCCGGCCGATTCCGTTCGCGATCGTCGAAAAATCCCGCCTCGTTCTTAGGTGTTTTTATCCGCCGGCGTGTATATTCATAATGAAAACCTTTCGACACATCGAACCTCAAACTACAAATTTATGAAACGAGAAGAGATCAAAAAGCCCGACTACACGGCAGGAATCCGCCACACGACGGTCGGCAGCGACAGACACGACGTTCGCAGAGAGAACTTCCGAAACAAGACCGTCCGGACAGCAAAACGCCGGAGCGGTCTTATCGGAAGGCTGTTCGCCTGTTCTGCGACGCTGGCACTGGCACTCGGTGCCTGCACGGACGACGCCCCCGTCGAACAACCGAAAAGCGGAGGCGTTGACCTGACCTGCATCGTCGAATCCGACCTGACGGCGGCTCTCGGATCGTCGACGGACGACAGACACTCGTGGGAAAGCGGCGACAGGATCGGAGTCTACGCCGTATCGTCGGCACCGACGCTCAATGCCGAAGCCTCCGTCACAACGAACGATGGCACAAGCTCGATCGCATTCCACGTCAACCGCGCCGAAACCGGCGACAAGCTCCATGCCTATTTTCCCTACACGAAAGACAATTCGTCCAACGATGCGAAAAACGTGGCGCTGTCGATCGCTGCCGTACAGTCGCAGTCCGAAGCCGGCGCATTCGACATCGCGAACCTGCCAATGGTCTCCTATCCGCAAAGACTCGACGCCGAGTCCCTCTCTGAGATACCCGCCCTGCAAATGCACGTGCTGGGAGGAATTCTGCGCGCAAAGGTCTTCGCAGACGGACAGTACGGAGACGAGAAGGTGCAATCGATCGCTTTCGCCGACGAGAATACGCCGATGGCCGGTGCATTTAAACTGGATCTGACCGGGCTGAGTGACGAGGCGTCGCTGATCGTGACAGGACTCGCCTCCCGCACGGCAAAAACCCAGCTCTCCATTCCTTACGCCGTCCCGTCGTCGCAGGAGAGCGCCAAAGACATTTACATGATACTCGCTCCGGGCACCTACGACGGGACCCTCTCCGTAACCACCGAAAAAGCCGTGTACACGCAGCCGTTCCAATGCGAAATGAAACGTAACGCCTGCTACGATGCGAGCATAAACCTTTCGACCGCAGCCAGAGAATCCATCGACGGCTGGAACGGCGAAGGAACCGCCGAAGCCCCCTATCAGGTGGCGACGGCAGAAGACCTGCAACGACTGATCGCTCTTTGCAACAGCGACGGCGGCGAATACGCCGAATTCGCCGACAAACATTACCTCCAAATTGCCGACATCGACATGGCTCAGATCGCGATCCAACCGATCGGACTCAGCGAACAATCGCCGTTCCGGGGCGTTTACGACGGCGGAGGCCACACGATCGGCAATTTCACGCTGACAAACTGCGAATCCGGCGCCTGCGGTCTGTTCGGTTATCTGGACGGAGCGACCGTGAAGGACATCCATCTCGAAGAGTGCGAATACTCGGCTTCCGGACTCCATGCAGGCGGTGTGGCCGGCGTGGCGAAACAAAGCGTGATCCGCGGCTGCACGTTTGAAGGATCGCTCGTCGGAACGGCCGAAACGGAGTTCGACGGATATGCCGTCAGCGACGTCGGCGGTATCATCGGCTACGCGCTCGACTCCGAGATCGCAGGCTGCACGTTGAAAGGCTCTATTCGCGCGCTGGCACAGATCGGCGGCATGGCCGGCTACACGAGCGGGACGAAGATATCGGACTGCACGGTCGACGCCGCGGCCACGATCGATGCCGAAACTCACTTCCTCGGCGGCATCGTCGGCCGCGCCCGTCACAATTCGACGATAGAGAACTGTACGGTGGGCGGCAAAGCGTCGGCCTACAACGGCAATTATGTCGGCGGAATCGCGGGACATCTCACTTCGGGCAAGATCTCCGGCTGCACGATCGCTGCCTCGGCCTCGCTCTCGTCGAAGGGCGATCACACGGGCGGCATCGTCGGGGCGCTGCAAGCCAACGAGGAAAACGCCGACGACGGAAGCAATATGACAGCCGTCGTCGAAGATTGCGAAACCGACATCATGGTATTCGGAGCCGATAACGTCGGCGGCATCGCCGGCTATCAGGGAACCGCCACAGCGGAGCACACATCGATCGTGCGGAACTGCACGTCGCGGGAATCCGTCACGGGATACGGCTACAATACAGGCGGTATATCCGGTTCGATCACCTCCTACGGCGACAGTTTCATCGAGAACTGCCAGGCCTACGGCGACGTCAGCTCCTCATTGCATCAGGTGGGCGGTATCGTGGGCTACATCGTATCGAAAGGCGAAACCGCCGTCGACGGCTGCATCGCCTACGGCAACTGCCGCGGACAGCACAGCGTGGGCGGTATCTGCGGATACGCCAAATGCAACGACGCGGCCTGCATCGTCGACATCGTCAACAGCATCTACGCCGGCCGCGAGGTCGAGGCGACGGGCAACAACGGTTCCAACGGCTATACGCTCGCAACCGGTCTGGTCGGCTGGCTGCAAGTCGGAACGGGCAAAGCCCACATCGTCAACTGCGCATCGCGCGTCCAAACCGTCAAGACCGTAGGCAAGGCAGGCGGTTATCCCTCGGCCAACAACACGCTGTCGGGTATCCTCGGTTTCCAGAACGGCTCGCCGACAGCCGCCGAACTCTACGGACTCTACTCGACCATCGGCAGGAACGGCTTCCTGACCGACGGCGAACCCTCGACCTCCATCTACTGCGGCGGCATCTACGCCAAAATCCACAGCGGCAGCTATACGATCACCTCACTCAAACATTGTTATTTCGACCCGAGCACGCAGGCCGGTCCGGGAATTTCGAATCTCACCAAGGCGGACGCAGCGACCGTCAAGGCCTACGGAGAGATGTCGACGCTGCTGGCCGACCTCAATGCCGCTGTCGCCGCTTACGAGGGCACTTGCGGCCGCACACTGAAAAACTGGACGCTCGACGCCGACGGATACCCCGTCATCGAAGGCATGACCACCCTGCTGCCCGTGAGCAAGACCAAGCGCATCAGCGTTATAGGCGACTCGATTTCGACCTTCCGAGGTTTCGTACCGTCGGGTTATTCATGCCACTATCCGACCTCGGACCACGATCTGACCTCCGTGTCGCAAACCTACTGGTACCGGCTGGCCCACGACCTGATGTCCGACGCCCGCATCGAGCGCAACATCTCCTTCTCCGGCACGGCCGTCGCCCGCACTACCGATCCGGCCTACGCTTCCCAGGCATGGTACGGCAACGACTTCTGCGCCCGCTTCATCGCACAGGGCGGCGTGGGGCAGCCCGACATCGTGCTCATCCACGGCGGCACGAACGACTACGCGCACAACGTCGACCCGCTCGCTCCGGGCCTTCCGATCCAAAGCGCCGAGGCACCGTCGGAGGCGGCGCTGGCCGAATTGTTCGCCGCAGCCGACGCGGCCGCGACGCGCGCCGAGATCGAAGCGCTCGACGACACGACCTTCTGCACGGCCTACATCAAACTGCTTCGCTTGCTGAAAGAGCGTTATCCCGACGTCAAGATCGTCTGCATCATCGGCGACTACCTCTCGACGGGCATCGAACGCTCGACGCTCGCCATCGCCCGCCACTACGGCGCCCGCTGCGTCGACCTCTACGCCGTGAACGGCTTCAACGACCAGACCTACATGCCCAAGCACGACTACAACCCCGCCACGGGCAAGGGGTGCCACCCGAGCTCCGAAGCGATGAAGTTCATCGCCGACAAGATCTACGCCGAGCTGGGCAGCTGGCTCGAGGAGTGACGCACCCGACCGTACGAATGCAAGGGGGGGGGCCGTCCGATCGCCGGACGGCCCCCCCTTTCTGTATCCCGTACCGCAAACGAAAGAGGAGCGCCCGAAAGCGCTCCCCGTATCGTCGGTCGGAGATTACTGCACCCGTTCGAACTGCACGGCGTAACCGCCGCCGGGGGCCATCGGCATCGCAAGACTGTCGGCCGCCGTCACCGTCCGCTCCTCCAAGAGGTAATCCTCGCCGTAGCGGTCGGCATTCACGCCGTCGCGGAAGATGCGCGCCTTCCACCGGCCGTCGCCCAGGAAATCGAGTTTCACCTCCACCTCGCGGGCATCCCAGTTCGTCAGCGCACCCAGATACCAGCGGTCGCCCGCACGCCGCGCCGTGACGATGTAGCGGCCGATCTCGCCGGCGGGAATCAACGTCTGGTCGAAGCGCGTCGGGAAGCGCACGATGTAGTCGAGCGTCTCAGGCTCCTTCTCGTAGGCCGTCGGCGAATCGCAGAGCATCACCAGCGGCGAATCGAAGACGACGTAGGTCGCGACCTGATGGGCGCGCGTGCCCTGGCTCATCGGATGGTTGTTGACCGCACGGAAATTCTTGCGCGAAGCGTTGCGCATCGCCCCCTGCGTGTAGTCGACCGGGCCGGCCACCTGACGGATGAAGGGGAAGGTGCAGTCGTAGGCCGGCATGTCGGCGTCCGTCTTGTCCGTCCATTTGAGCTGTTCCAGACCGAAGATCCCTTCGAAGTTGACGACGTTGGGATAGGTGCGCTGCAACCCCGTGGGCTTGTAGACGCCGTGGAAATCCACGATCATGCGGTAGCGCGCCGCAGCGTCGGCGATGCGGTAGACACGCTCCACGGCCGCCTGGTCCTGCCGGTCGATGAAGTCGACCTTCCAGCCCGCGACGCCCAGCTCCGAATAGTAGCGGCACGCCTCCTCGAGCTTGTCGTCGAGCACCTTGGCCACCACCCACAGGATGATGCCCACCTTCTTCTCGCGGGCGTAGGAGACGATCTCCGGCAGGTCGATCTCCGGCACGACGTGCATGACGTCGCCGTCGCGCACGCCCCACCCCTCGTCGAGCGCCACGTACTCGATGCCGTTGGCGGCGGCGAAATCGATGAAATACTTATAGGTTTCGGTATTGATGCCCGACTTGAAATCGACGCCGTAGACGCCCCAGTTGTTCCACCAGTCCCATGCGATCTTGCCGTCGCGCACCCACGAGGCGTCGGCCACGCGGCTCGCTTCGGCCGTCTGCCATACCATGTCGTTCACGGGCAGTTCGGTCGCCGTCGCGGCGTAGGCCACGATGCGCCACGGATAGCTGCGCCGGCCGTCGACGCGGGCGATGTAGTCGGCACTCCGCTCCACGACGTCCTGAAAGCGTTTGGTCAGCGACGTCTCGGTCGGGTACTCCGCGAAACGGGCCGCAAACCCCTTGGCCTCCTTGTCGTAGGTAAGGTAGACGCCCGGATAGGCCTCGACGTCCGATTCGGTGTAAAGCACGTAACCCCGCTCTCCCAGATCGACGAGCACCGGCATGAAGGCCACCGTCTGCGTCCGGAACTTGCTCAGCGGCGCGTACTCGTAGGTATTTTCGAACGACGTCCGCATCGGAATCTCCGTTTTGGAATAGGGAATGTAGGCCGACGGATCGCCCTCGAAATTGAGCTGCGCCGTCTCGTCGACGATCGTCAGCTCGCCGTCGCGCTCCGTATAGAAGCGGTAGCAGACGCCGTCGTCGTAGGCGCGGGCCAGGATGCCGTAATCGCCGCGCAGGCGCAGGTCGAGTTCGTTGTAGGCCGCATCGAAACGGCTCTGGCGGTAGAGCGGCGCGTCGATCGTCTCGGTCACCGCACGCCGCCGTGCCGAGCGCACCCGGGGCGACTCGCCCAGCACCTCGCCCGTCGAGAGCGTCAGCGCCATTTCGGAGGGGGCGACCAGCGTCTCCCCGTCGCGGGCGACCGTAAAGCTCAGCCGTTCGCCTGCCGTGAGCACGAGGGCCAGACGACCGTCGGGACTCTTCACTTCATAGGTTTTGACCGGTGCGGCCGAAGCGCCGAGAAGCGCCGCCGAGGCCAGTGTCAACAGAAAAAATCGTTTCATATCGAATCAGGGTTAGTAGTTTGTCGTATCAGAAGGCGACTTCGGGCGCCTGCGCAGCGCTGTCGTCCGCCTCGAAATAGGGTTTCTGCCCGAACGAGAGTATTCCCGCCACCAGATTGGCCGGAAAACGGCGGACGGCGACGTTGTAGGCCTGCGTCTTCTCGTTGAAGGCCGTGCGGGCTACGGCGATGCGATTCTCCGTCCCCTCCAACTGCGCCTGCAACTCCTGGAAATTGCTGTTGGCTTTCAGATCGGGATAGTTCTCGGCGACGGCGATCAGACGCCCCAGCGCCGAACGCACGCCCTCCTGCGCCTGCTGGAATGCCGCCAGCCGTTCGGGCGTCAGGTCGTCGGCGTCGACATTCATCGAAGTCGCCTTCGAACGCGCATCGACCACCGCCGCGAGCGTCTGCTGCTCGTGGGCGGCATACCCCTTCACCGTATTGACAAGATTGGGAATCAGATCGGAGCGGCGCTGATACTGCGTCTCGACGTTCGACCACGCACCGTGTACGGCCTCCTCCTTTTCGACCAGGCCGTTGTAGACCGAATACCCCCAGACGGCGAGCACCGCAACGACCGCAAGGACAATCCAAAGACTCTTTTTCATGTTGTTCACTTTCATGCTCCTTTTCTCGCCTCGGCATAGCCCGCACAAGTGCGGCTCGGCGCTCGGCCTAACGAAAAGGTTCGTTTTCGTTGTTAAATACGTTAATTAATACGGACGAACGGACAAGGTTACTAACCTGCCCGCCGCTTTTTTGCTTTTCACCATTTCGAACCGGCACCGCCGCCTCCGAAGCTGCCGCCCCCGAAGCCGCCGCCCGCATGTCCTCCGCCGAAACCTCCGCCGAAGAGACCCCGGCCTCCGATCCACATTCCGCCGCCGCGGCCGCCGATGTCGCTGCCGTCGGCTTCCCTGCGGCGACGCCGGATCGTCTCGCCGCAACGGCGGCAGACGAGCGTCTGTTCGACCATGCGCCACCCCTCGGCACGCAGCACGATCCGCTCGCCCTGCGACCGCAGCGCGAACCACCGCTTGCAGCGCGGACAGCGCAGCATACGCACGACGGCCACCAGCGGCACGGCGACGCATCCGCCTACGATCAGCGCGATCACCCACCAGGGCGTGTCGTCCTCCTGCGGAACGGCGTCCGGCACGCCCGTTTCGAGTTCGCTGCCCGCGAGCACGGTCGCCACGGCTTCGACGCCGCGCACCATGCCGCGGTCGTAGTCGCCTTCGCGGAAGGCGGGCAACATATAATTCGTCTGGATGCGTTTGCAAAGCGCGTCGGGCAGCACGCCCTCGACGCCGCGCCCCGTCACGAAGCGGATTTCGCGCTGCTCCCTCACAAGCAGGATGCCCACGCCGTTGCTGTCCTCGCGGCGGCCGACGCCCCACTTCGAGAAGAGCTCGTAGGCGAACGTGAAGGGATCGCCGCCCGCAATGGCGTCGACGGCCACCACGGCCACCTGCGCCGCACCGCGCTGGCGCAGGCCGTAGCAGATCGAGTCGATGCGCGCCACGGCCGCCTGCGAAAGGATCCCGTCGGGATTCGACGTGAAGCGCGTACGGTCGGCCGACTGCACGTTTTCGATCTGTTCCACCGCGTAGGGATGCGCCGCGGCGGGCAGCCACGCGCACAGGCAGACCAACAGGAGGAGATTGCGTATCATCGTCTCAAAGATAAATCAAATTTTCCGAACCGCCAAGCCCTCTCCGAGCGATTCGGGCGCCCGTCGCAAAACCCGAACCGATGCACGACAAGCCCCGGACCGGATCACTCCCGAATCAGAATCCGGTAGCTCCACGGCGCCATATCCTGCTCGACGCGATAAGGCACGACGATCCGGTTGCCCGTCAGCGCATCGGCGTATTCGCCCTGATAGATGCCCGTATTGAAATCGGCGTGGATCGTATAGGGCGAGAGGTTCATCACGCAGAGTACGCGGTTGCCCTCCACCTCGCGCACGAAAGTCATCAGGCAATCCTTGGCGTTGTTCTCGATCTCGACGAACGAACCGCCCCGCTCGCCCGCCTGCAACGCGCGGTTGCGGTGCTTCAACAGACACAGCAGCCGGTACAGCTCCGTGAAGCGCCCCGGACGGGGATCGACCATCGGATCGCGGTCGAAGAAGGCGAACGAATGGTCGTAGCCGAACTCCTGCCCCGTATAGACGAGCGGCATCGACTGCGGCAGCACGAACGTCAGCGCGGCCATGATTCCGGCCGCATCGCCCAGCCGGCGGAACTCGCTGCCGTTCCACGAATTCTCGTCGTGATTGGAGGTGAACATCAGCCGCATGGCCGAACGCGGATAACGGTCGCGGTCGGCGTAAAGGTAGTTGCGCAGATCCCACACGCGGCGACGTCCCTGCGCGATGTCGTTGACGATATGGTGGAACTCCCACGCATAGCAGGCGTCGAACGCACGGTCGAAAAGATCCGCCTGCTCGGCTTCGGCCAGCATGAAGAGATTGTGCTTCACTTCGCGCAGCTGCGCCGCAACCTCCTGCCAGAAGGCCGTGGGCACCAGCATGGCCATATCGCAGCGGAACCCGTCCACGCCGTGCTCCGCGAGCCAGAAGCGCATGGCGTCGATCTGCCCCTGCCACACGGCTCGGTTGGCGTAGTTGAGCTTGGCCGTGTCGTCCCAGCCGTTGGGCACGACCGGCTCGCCCGCCGCGTCGCGCTCGTACCAGTCGGCCGGACACTCGGTCACCCACCGCGCGTCGCGCGCCGTGTGGTTGGCCACCCAGTCGAGCAGCACTTTCAGCCCCAGTCCGTGCGCCGTCGACACGAAGCGGTCGAAATCGGCCATCGTCCCGAATTCGGGATTGACGCCGCAGTAGTCGCGCACGGCGTAGTAGGAGCCCAGCGTCCCCTTGCGGTTCGTCTCGCCGATCGGGTGGATCGGCATCAGCCACACGGCGTCGATGCCCAGCTCGCGCAGGCGGGGGAGATGTTTTTCGGCGGCGGCGAAAGTCCCTTCGGGCGTCAGCTGCCGCACGTTCAATTCATAGATCACCGCAGGATAACTCCATGCGGGATGCGGAATATGTGTCGTTTCGTCCATTTTTATCCGATTCAGACCGCAAAAATAGGAAAATTCGGCAACATCCGAAATATTTTACTTTTCAACCCTTCCCGCGGCGGATTATCGGAAAAAAAGTAATATCTTTGCGCAACCATTCAAAACATTAAAGATTAAGTCGACATAAAACCCATGAAACATCTCGGGATTTTCATACTCGGCGCATTGCTGTTGGCATCGTGCGCCACCAACAAACGCGCGGCCTACATCCAGCAGGTACAGACCGACATTCCGACCGCCATCGAACAGGACTACCAGATCCGCATCAAACCGCTCGACCGGCTCACGGTGACCATCAACAGCAAGGACCCCGAACTGGCAGCCCCGTTCAACGCGGCATCCTCCTACAACTCGCTCAACGGACTCTCCTCCTATTCGAGTTCCTCGAACGGAAACCTGCAAATCCTCACCGTCGACAAAGAGGGCAAAATCCAGCTGCCGATCATCGGCGAGATCGATTGCGACGGACTCACGCGCAACGAGCTTGCCAAAAAGATCGAAAACACGATCCGCGAAAACGGGATGGTGCACGACCCGATCGTCATCATCCAGTTCGCCGACGTGAAATTCTCCGTCCTGGGCGAGGTCGCCCGCCCCGGACAGTTCTCCATCACCAAAGACCGCATCTCGCTCTTCGACGCCCTGGCCATGGCCGGCGACCTGACGATCTACGGCCAGCGCGAGAACGTGGCGCTGATCCGCGAAGAGAACGGCATGAGGACGGTGCACTATTTCGACCTCAAAAACCCGGACATCCTCACGTCGCCCTACTTCTATCTGCAACAGGACGACGTCGTCTACGTCACGCCGAACAAATACAAGGCGCAGGCGGGCGAAATCAACCAGAACCGCACATTCTACCTTTCAATTGTTTCGACGGTCGTCTCCGTAGCGACTCTCATCGTCACCATTACCAAAATCAAATAATCCAGCGTTCCCATGGAAGAAAATCGCAATGTAAACAACGCCTCTGCGGAAGGGAACGAGGACAGCATCAACTTCTCGATCCACGACCTCATACAAATGGTCATCGGCAACTGGTTCTGGTTCCTGTTGTCGACGGTCGTCTGCCTTTCGTGCGCGCTTTTCTATATCTACACGGCGCCGAAAGTCTACAACCGCACGGCTACGATCCTCATCAAGGACGGCAAGAAGGGCAGCGAAACGGATATCGCCGCCTTCGGCGACCTGCTGGGAGCCACGGCACGCCGCAACGTCGACAACGAGATCATCGTGCTCAAATCGCGCAACCTGATGACCGAAGTGGTACGGCGGCTCAACCTGCACGTCAACTACGTCGTCAAACACGGGCTGCGCACCGAGAACCTCTACCGCCGTTCGCCAATCGACGTCACCTTCATCGACGACAACGAGCGGCAGGCGCTGGCGTTCGAACTGACCCCCGTCGACAACGAGAAGTTCTCGCTCACGAAGTTCGTCAACCGCACCTCGGCCGATTCCGACAAGGACAAGGATTCGGAGATCTACGACGTCGAGATGACGGGGCGGTTCAACGACACGATCACCACGCCGTGCGGACTGCTCGTCGTGACGCCGACGCTCTACATGTCCGACGACTACTTCGGCGACCCGATTTCGGTGAGCAAACAGATCGTGAGCAGCGTGGCCTCGGGTTATAACAAGCGAATCGCCATCGAGTTGGTCGAGAAGCAGGCCAACGCCATCTCCATTTCGCTCGACGACAACATTCCCCGCCGTGCGGAGGACGTCATCAACACGCTCATCGCCCGCTATAACGACGAGTCGATCAACGACAAGAACCGTATCGCCGACTACACGGCCGACTTCATCGACAAGCGGCTGCGCATCATCGGTTCGGAGCTGGACGCCGTAGACCGCAAGATCTCCACCTATAAGAAAGACAACGAGATGTACGACATCACGGCGCAGGCCACGCAAAGCCTGACCGAGAGTTCGCAATTCAAAACCGCAGGTCTTTCGGTGGAGAACCAGATCAGCATGGCGCAGTACATACGCGACTATCTGCTCAACGACACCAAGCTGCGCGACCTGATCCCGGCCAACGTCGCCATCACCAACGTGTCGATCTCCGACCAGATCAAGAACTACAACGAGCTGATGCTCCGCCGCGACAAACTCGCCGGCAACGCATCGAGCAACAGCCCCGTCATCCAGGATTTCGACAGCGAGCTGGCCGCGCTGCGGCGGGCGATCATCGCCTCGCTCCAATCGCATATCTCGACGCTCGAAATCCAGCTGAACAACATCCGCCGCGAGGAGAGCCTCGCCCGCACGCGCATCGCTTCGGCGACCCGCCAGAGCACCGAACTGCTCGACAATACCCGCCAGCAGCGTATCAAGGAGGAGTTGTACCTCTACCTGTTGAACAAACGCGAGGAGAATGAACTGACCAAGGCCATCGCCGACAACAACGCCCGGATCATCGATCCGGCCTACGGCAGCAGCACCCCCGTGG
>OJPS01000673.1_pt1 | contig 27387 bp, 26 predicted proteins | sample 1598551 | NCBI WGS metagenome assembly OJPS01 (sample SAMN03922488, study PRJEB24848) | human gut metagenome | isolation source: stool sample | host: Homo sapiens | place: Germany | collected 2011-05 | reverse complement strand
CTTGCATGTGTTAAGCACGCCGCCAGCGTTCGTCCTGAGCCAGGATCAAACTCTCTATAAATCGTATCAACACAGCGTTTCCGCTGAGCTAATCATTTTACAGAGCTATTTTCCATAGCTTCATAAACTCCGCTCAAGCTCCGGGTAATTGACTAAACCCCAAAGCTCAAGCTTTTCAGTTGCACATCTTCATGTGCTCCCGTCTGGTGCTTTGTTCGTTCATTGTTTAATTTACAAGATACACGCTCCGCACTCGCGGAACAGTTGGTATTTTACCACAAGCAGTTTCGTTTGTCAAGAAGTTTTTTCGACATTCTTCACATTTTTTGAAACCGTTTGTCGTTCGCCGTCTTTGCAGACGACTTATTCAGGGTACCACATCGAGCTCGCTTTGTCAAGAACTTTTTTCGGGAAGTCTTGATTTTTTCGGTTCTCCGTGTTCCCGCCGCGGCTCTCGCCGACAGCTTTGTTAGAATACCACCCCATTCCCCATTTGTCAACACCTTTTTCCCGCATTTTTCAACTTTTTTATCCCTGCCAGAAGGTGGGGTTATGTGACGTATCGTTACAATTTGCCCTGATTCTCCCGCGCCCCGTTTTATTCCAATATCCGGTAATCCCCCTGGGCGGCCCGGGCCAGACGCTGGACCTTCTCCCGGTTCAGCTCCTCCTGCAGGTCCCCGATGATCCGGTTGGACACCAGGAAGCCCCGGGGTGTCAGGCACCAGCCGGTTTCCGTCTGCCGGGCCAGGCCGTGGGCGGCGCAGTTTTCCAGAATGGCCGCCAAAGGGGCAAAGCGCTGGCGGAACCGGTTCTCGAACTCCCGGATGTCGATGCCCCGGGCGGTCCGCAGCCGCAGCATGATATACTCCATCTCCCGCTCCTGGGGGGAGATGCGCTCGCTTTCCGCCAGGTCCAGCCGGCCGGCTATGTACCCGTCCAGGTCCCGGGTGTATCCATACCGCACGCCGCCGAGGTCGGAGTAAGCCCCGGGGCCGAAGCCCGCGTACTCCTCCAGCATCCAGTATTTCAGGTTGTGCCGGGACTCATAGCCCGGCTGGGCGAAATTGGAAATCTCATACTGCGCATACCCGTTCTGGGTCAGCAGCTCCACGGCATAGAGGTACATATCCGCCTGCAGGTCCCCGTCCGGCAGGTTCAGGCTCTCCCGCCGGTCATACAGAGGCGTCCCCTCCTCCAGCTTCAGCCCGTAGCAGGAGATGTGCCGGGGAGCCAGCACCAGGGCGTCGGCCAGGGTGTTTTCCCACTGCTCCATAGTCTGGTCCGGCAGACCGTAGATCAGGTCCAGGCTGATGTTGTCCAGCCCGGCCTTGCGGCAGGCGGCCACGGCGTCCTTCACCTGCTGCCAGGTGTGAACCCGGCCCAGCCGCCGCAGGGTCTCGTCATCCGAGGACTGCACCCCCAGGGAGATGCGGTTGAAGCCCGCCCGGCGCAGGGCCCGCAGAGCCCGCCAGTCCCCGGCACTGTCGGGGTTGGCCTCCAGGGTGATCTCCGCCCGGTCCCAGACCCGGCACTGCTTCTTCACGGTTTTCAGCAGGGCAATAAGCCGCTTGTGGCCCAGATAGCTGGGGGTGCCGCCGCCGAAATAGACGGTGTCCACCCGGTGGTTCTGCATCTGGGGGGCCACCTCGGTGATGTGCCGGGCCAGGGCCGCGGCATAGGCGTCCATCTTCTCCTCACCATGGGGCAGGGAGTAAAAATCGCAATAGGCGCACTTGGCCTTGCAGAAGGGAATGTGCAGATACAGGCCCAGGGGGCGGTTGCGGTCGATCACAGGCTTTTTCATATCAGTTCTCCTTGGGCGGCAGGATGGTCACCGCGTCAAACGGACAGTTGACCTTGCAGGACCGGCAGCCGATGCACCGCTCCAGGTCCACGGTATACAGGCCGTCAGGCTGCAGCACGATGCAGTCCATGACGCAGAACATGGTGCAGTAGCCGCAGCCGGTGCAGTTAACGGGGTCGATAACGGCGCGGCTGCAGCGCTTGCGTCCGAAGGGATGCGCGGGATCGTACATAAAGGGGCACCTGCCTTTAAGGTATTTTCTATAATAGTATAGCGGCTTCGGCGGAATTTTTCAAGCCGGGATAAAATTTCCGCCGCCGGGCAGACTATAGGCGAAAGGATGTGCTGCAATCATGGACATGTCACCCCAGGAATATCAGGCCTACGTCAAGGGCATGCAGAAGAAGTCCCCCCTTCTGAAGGATATGGCCCTGGCCTTTGTCATCGGCGGGTCCATCTGCGTGGTGGGCCAGCTGATCCAGACCGGCTGGCTGATGCTGCTGCCCCGGGACGACGCCTCCTCCGCCACCTCCATCAGCCTGGTGTTTCTGTCGGCCCTGTTCACGGGCCTGAACCTGTATAATAAGCTGGCACGGTTCGGCGGGGCCGGTACCCTGGTGCCCATCACGGGCTTCGCCAACGCCGTGGTATCCCCGGCCATGGACTTCCGGGCCGAGGGCCTGGTCACCGGCATGGCCGCCAAAATGTTCCTGATCGCGGGGCCGGTGATCGTATTCGGCACCGTCGCCAGCGTGGTTTACGGTGTGATCCTGTGGCTGTTGGGGGGATGATCCCCGAAAGCCTCCCAAATAAACTGCCGGAGCCGGGCTTACGCCCGACTCCGGCAGTTTATCGTTTCCTTTACCCGTGCATGGGGCAGCCGTGGGAGGTGGGGCCCCGGCGCTGGGCACGGACCTGGATCATCTCACCGGCGATGCTGACGGCGATCTCCTCCGGCGTCACCGCCAGGATGGGAGTGCCGATGGGGGTGTGCACCAGGTCGATGGAGGACTGAGGGATGCCTGCCTCCCGCAGCCGCTGGTTCACCGAAGCCGTTTTCCGCCGGGAGCCGATGACCCCCACATAGGCGAAGGGGCCCCGGAGGATCTGCTCCTCCACCTGGAAGTCCCGGACATGGCCGCTGGTCATGATGACCACAAAGTCCTCGTCGGTGATGGTCAGATAGTCGCTGATGCGGGTAAAGTCCCCGCAGATCACCTGCTCCGCCGTGGGGAACAGCCGGGTATTGGCCAGCTCCGGCCGGTCATCGAACACCACCGGGCGGAAGCCGATGGTGGTCAGCAGGGGGCACAGGGCCTGGGAGATATGCCCCGCGCCGAACAGCAGGGCCCGCTGACCGATGGGCAAAGGCAGGGAAATATACCCCGCCGCCATGGAGAAGCCCGGGGTCCGCAGGGCCTGGGCGGTATCCTCCGGCAGACTGCCGGAAACCACGCTCTCCCGGTCCAGCAGCGCCGGGGCGGAGCCGTCCTCCGCCAGCACCAGCCAGCCGGCGGTGTGGCGGTTCAGCAGGGCCAGGGCCCGGCTGGCGGTCTCGCTCCAAGTGGGGTCCTCCGCCGGGATAAACTGGAAATGGGCGGTAACGTCGCCGCCGCAGGCCATACCGATGTCCCGCTCCGGGGCCTGGTGCAGGGGGAACTCCCGGATGCAGGAGCGGCGCTGGGCCAGCAGCTGCTGGCTCAGCTGGATGCTGCGGCCCTCCACCGCGCCGCCGCCGATGGTGCCCACCAGGCGGCCCTCCGCCCCCACCAGCATCTGTGCCCCGGCCTTCCGGGGCGCGCTGCCCCGGTCGGCGATGAGGGTCACCAGCACCGTGTCCCGGTGCTTTTCCACCTCGTAAAACAGCTGGGAGAAAATCTGCTCCATGGGGTCAGCTCTCCTTCCAGGCCCGGGTCTCGGCCAGCAGCCACTGCTGCCAGGCGTCCAGGCCCAGGCCGGTTTTGGCGGAGATGGGGAAAATCTTCAGATTGGGGTTGCGGCGGTGGGCATACTCCACCACCTTGTCCATGTCGAAGTCGAAATAGGGCAGCACGTCGATCTTGTTGATGATCAGAGCATCGCACACCGTGAAGATCAGGGGGTATTTCAGGGGCTTGTCGTGGCCCTCGGGCACGGAGAGGATCATGGCGTTCTTCACGGCGCCGGTGTCGAACTCCGCCGGGCACACCAGATTGCCCACATTCTCCAGCACCACCAGGTCCAGGTCCTCCGTCCCCAGCTCCTGCAGGCCCTGCTCCGTCATGCCCGCGTCCAGGTGGCACATACCACCGGTGTGCAGCTGGATGGAGCGGACCCCTGCGCCCGCCATGGCGGCGGCGTCCACGTCGGAGTCGATGTCGGCCTCCATAACGCCGATGCGCAGCTGATCCTTCAGCCCCTCCACGGTGCGCAGCAGGGTGGTGGTCTTGCCGCTGCCGGGGGAGGACATCAGATTCAGCAGAAAGGTCCCCTGGCCCTTCAGCTGTTGGCGGACCCGGTCTGCCTCCCGGTCATTATCGGCAAAAACGCTTTCCTTTACCTGGATGATTTTGTATTGGTCCATAAGAGCGCCTCATTTCTGTGGATTTTTCAGCAGTATACCACATTCCCGGCGGATATGCAAACCCTTCGCCGGAAAATACAGCCCGCTCCCGGACCGTCAGCGTCCCCCAACGGCGATCCCGTTACCCGTCACGCCGTATCCCTTCATCCGAATCCCGCACTTCGGCGAATGAATCAATCACCCTTTTTGCGCAGGGGCCGGACGGACGGCGGAGCCTTCGCAGGGCGCTGGCTTCGATCTGACGGGCCTGCTCCCGGGTCATCCCCAGCTGCGCCGCTCCATTCAGGAGCTGGAGGACAGCGCGGCCTATATCGACTGGAAGCAGAATTTCTATGACGAGGTTCTGTCCGGCCAGCGCCTCTACGAAAGCAGCCTCATCCAGGTGAACCCATAAACAAAAGCGAGGCTTCCCCGGAAGCCCCGCTTTTACTTGGCTCTCCCTCTGGGAGAGGTGTCACCGAAGGTGACTGAGAGGGCCTGCAAGCCCTTTTGAACAGTTTTGGTTGTTACCCCTCCCGGCGGAACACGTCCTCAAACTCCTGGGCGGTCATGGTCTCATGCTGCAGCAGGAACTGGGCCACCTGGTCCAGCTGGGGGCGATACCGCTCCAGGATCTCCCGGCAGCGGCCATAGGCCTCGTCCATGATGCGGCGGATCTCCTGGTCCATCTCCGCCGCCGTCTCCTCGGAATAGGGGCGGGTCTGGGCCATGGACTTGCCGATGAACACCTCGTCGTGTCCGGCGTCGAAGGCCACGTTGCCCATGCGATCGGACATGCCGTAGGTCCCCACCATCTTCCGGGCCATCTGGGTGGCCCGGCTGATATCGCTGGAAGCGCCGGTGGAGATATCCCCCAGCACCAGCTGCTCCGCCGCCCGGCCGCCCAGCAGCCCGGCGATGTTGTCCAGCAGATAGCTGCGGGACAGGTACGACCGGTCCTCGTCCGGCAGATAGATGGTCATGCCCCCTGCCTGGCCCCGGGGCACGATGGTGATCTGGTGCACCGGGTCCAGATCCGGCAGAGCGTGCATCACCACGGCGTGGCCCGCCTCGTGATAGGCGGTGAGCCGCCGCTCATGCTCGGGGATCACCCGGCTGCGCTTCTCCGGCCCGGCGATGACCTTGATCACGGACTTCTGCAGATCGTCCATGGTGATGGCCTTCTCGTCCCGCCGCCCGGCCAGCAGAGCCGCCTCGTTCAGCAGGTTTTCCAGGTCCGCCCCGGTGAAGCCGGAGGTACCCTTGGCCAGCTTGTCCAGGTCCACGTCCTCCGCCAGGGGCTTGTTCCGGGCGTGAACGGCCAGAATGTCCCGCCGGCCCTTGATATCCGGCAGCCCCACATAGACCTGCCGGTCAAAGCGGCCGGGCCGCAGCAGGGCAGGGTCCAGAATGTCCACCCGGTTGGTGGCCGCCAGGACCACCACGCCCTCGTTGGCGGCGAAGCCGTCCATTTCCACCAGCAGCTGGTTCAGGGTCTGCTCCCGCTCGTCGTGGCCGCCGCCCAGGCCGCTGCCTCTCTGGCGGCCCACGGCGTCGATCTCGTCGATGAAGATGATGGCGGGGGAATTCTGCTTGGCCTGGTGGAACAGATCCCGCACCCGGCTGGCGCCCACGCCCACATACATCTCCACAAAGTCGGAGCCGGAGATGGACAGGAATTTCACCCCCGCCTCACCGGCCACGGCCTTGGCAAGCAAAGTCTTGCCAGTACCCGGAGGGCCCACCAGCAGCACGCCCTTGGGAACGCGGGCCCCCAGGGCCAGATACTTGTCCGGCTGGCGCAGGAACTCCACGATCTCCCGGAGCTCCTCCTTCTCCTCGTCCTCACCGGCCACGTCCTGGAAGGTGACCTTGCTGTCCTGAGGCGCGGCCTGCACCCGGGCGTCTCCGAAGTGGGACATCCGGTCCTGGGCCCCGCCGGGGCCTGCCCCGGTCATCCGGGCCATCAGGTTCATCAACAGGATGAACCCCAGGATCACCAGCACATACGGCAGCAGGATCTGCAGCCAGTTGGTGGAGTGGTCGGCGTGATAGGTATAGTCCCGGATGATGCCCTGGTCGTGCTGCTCCTGCACCAGGTCGTTCAGATCGTCGTAAAACACCTGAAAGTCATACAGGTCGCAGCTGACGGTGCTGCCGTCGGACAGCTTGGCGGTGAGCCGGGTGTCACTGATGGCGAATTCCTGCACCTTTTCGTCCAGAAACAGCTGCCGCACCTGTGCATAGCTGACGGCGTCCTGACTGCGCAGGCCCGAGGCCAGGTAATACACCAGGCACACGGCCAGCAGCACCAGCAGGACGGCCCCCCAGCTGAATCTTCTTTTGTTGGCGGTCAAATAAAGGCCCCCCTCTCTTTTAATGGATCACCCGGACGCCCCGCCAGCTGTTGTCCGGCAGCACCGATATCCCCATCATCACCCGTGCCCGGATGTTGTCCACGGAGATATACGGCTGCTTCCAGAAGCGGGCGTCGTTGGAGCCGGTGCGGTTGTCGCCCATGAAGAACACGCAGCCCTCCGGCACCAGGAAGCTGGCGCTGCACTGGGTGATGCCCTGCCGCGGCAGGTACGACTCGTCCAGCACCTCGCCGTTGATATAGGTATACCCGTCCTGGAAGGTGATCTCGTCCCCGGGCAGGCCCACCACGCGCTTGACCAGCAGCTTGCCCAGCTCATCGCTCCAGAAGGTGACGATGTCCCCCCGCTGGGGCATGGGGTCCGACACCGCATACGGCAGCTGCCACGAAATCAGCAGCGTGTCCTCGGGGATGGTGGTCTCCATGGAGCCGGAGGGCACCCAGCTCAGCTGGAAGATCACCTTGAACAGCACCACGATGACCGCCACGGTGACGATCAGATATCCCCAGTTGTTCCAGAAGCCGCCCCGGGACTCCGGGGCCAGGCGCTTGCCCCCTACGGGGCGGTTTTCATGTTCCTCCATGGCGATGCTCCTCCCTTCGCTCCCCCTCTGGCGGATTGGAATTACTTGCTATAGACCTCCGGCTTCAGCACGCCGATATAGGGCATGTTGCGGTACTGCTGGCAATAGTCCAGGCCGTAGCCCACCACGAACTCGTCGGGCACCACAAAGCCGGACAGGTCGGCGGTGATGGCCTTCTCCCGGCGGGCGGGCTTATCCAGCAGGGTCACGATGGTGATGCTCTTGGCCCCCTTGGCCAGCATATAGTCCTTCAGAAAGGCCAGGGTGTTGCCGGAGTCCAGAATGTCCTCCACCACGATGATGTCCCGGCCGGAGATATCCCGCTGCAGGTCCCGGGTGATCTGGACGGAGCCGGAGGACTTGGTGGCGTTTTTGTACGAGGACAGGCCGATGAACTCCACCTCGCTTTTCAGCTGAGCGGCCCGGACCAGGTCCGCCATAAAGATGAAGCAGCCGTTGAGAACGCCCACAAACAAGGGGTTCTTGTCGTGGAACCGGTCATACAGCTGGTCGCCCAGCTCCCGGGTGCGGTTGCGGATCTCGTCCTCGGTGATGAGGACCTTCAGGATATCCTGATCCATGTTGCTCTTAGCCATTGCGGTTTCCTCCATTTGTTGTTACGGTGATCTCCATATTTTGGCCGGACTTCTCCGGCAGAAATTCCATGTCCGTGCCCACGCCCCACACGGCGGCGGGCCGGTCCCCGACGCACAGCACCGGGACGCGCTGCCGCAGCTCCGGAGGGACTCCCCGGTCCGCCAGCAGGCGCTTGACGCTGCGCCCGCCCCGGTTGCCGGGCAGGGTCAGCCGGTCGGCCCCCCGATAGGGCCGCACGGACAGCGCACCGTCTATCTTATCACAGTTCAGCCGGATTGCATCCCTTTTTTGTGAAAAATTTCCCATGGTTTTCCGGACGGAAATTGTGTATTCTCCCCAAAAATTCTCCCCCGGCTCCAGGGGCATGGGCCCCAGGGGCGGCTCCGACGGCAGCAGGGTCAGCTTTCCGTCCCGGCACACGGCGCAGGCCCCGGCCGGCAGGGTCAGCATACCGCCCCCCTCCAGCAGATCGGCCAGCGCCCGGTAGTGGGCGGCGGTGAAGTCTTTCTTCCCCACCGGCAGCCGCTCCGCCAGCAGGCGCAGGGCCCGCAGCCGCAGCACCTCCGGCGCTGACCGCAGCCGCTCCCGCCCGGCGGTAAGCCCCGCCGCAGGCAGATAGTCCGCCGCCAGGGCGTCCAGAAACGCGTCCTCCTGCCGCAGCAGCTCCGCCGTGCGGCAGATGTTGGCGGCGGCCCCGTCGTGAAGCTCCGCCAGCCGGGGCATGACCTCCCGGCGCAGCAGGTTCCGCCGCAGGGCGGTGTCCCGGTTTGTCTCGTCCTCCACGTGGGACAGGCGGTGGATTTCCAGGTATGTCTCGATGTCCTGCCGGGAGGTTTCCAGCAGGGGGCGGACGATCCGGCCCCGCACCGGGGGGATCCCCGCCAGGCCCTGCATCCCGGTGCCCCGGACCAGGTTCAGCACCACCGTCTCCGCCTGGTCGGCGGCGTGGTGGGCGGTGGCGATGCGCTGGGCCCCCAGCCGGTCCGCCGTGCGGCGGAAGAAGTCGTACCGGGCCATGCGCCCGGCCTCCTCCAGCCCCACGCCCCGCTCACGGGCCAGGGCGGGCACATCCGCCCGCTCCACCGTCAGGGGAACGTCCAGACTGCGGCACAGTTCCTCCACAAAGTCCACGTCCCGGTCCGCCGTGGGCCGCTGGCCGTGGTTCAGGTGGGCCGCCGCCACGGTGAAATCCCGGGGCATGGCGGCCAGATAGTGCAGCAGGCACACGGAGTCCCGCCCGCCGGACACGGCCACCAGCATCACCCCGCCGGAAGGCGGCAGCATATGCCACCGCTCCATAAACGGGCGCAGGTCCATCAGTTCTCCTCCTGATAGCGGTTTTCCAGGGTGCCGAAGGAGGTGTATTCCGGCAGCCACCGCAGCTCCACCTTGCCGGTTTCCCCGTGGCGGTTTTTGGCCACGATGCACTCGGCAATGTTGCGTTTTTCGGAATCGGAATTGTAATAATCGTCCCGGTACAGGAACATCACGATGTCCGCGTCCTGCTCGATGGCGCCGGACTCCCGGAGGTCGGACAGCATGGGCCGCTTATCGTCCCGCTTCTCGTTGGCACGGGACAGCTGGGACAGGCACAGCACCGGCACCTGCAGCTCCTTGGCCATGATCTTCAGCATACGGCTGATGTCCGACACCGCCTGCTGGCGGTTTTCGCCGCTGTAGCCCTTGCCTCCGGCGGAGGTCATCAATTGCAGGTAGTCGATGACCACCAGGCCCAGGTCGTCCAGCCGCCGGCACTTGGCGTTCATATCCGCCACCGTCAGCAGGGGATTGTCGTCAATGCGGATGTCCAGGCGGCTGAGGGTGGAAGCCCCCTCGGCAATGCGGACCCAGTCGCTCTCCCGCAGGTTCCCGGTGATCAGCCGGGTGTTGTCGATAAGCCCCTCCCCGGCCAGCAGCCGGGTCACCAGCTGCTCCCGGGACATTTCCAGGGAGAACACGGCCACGGTTTTCCGGCTGGCCTTGGCGGCGTTCACCGCCACGTTCAGGGCCATACTGGTCTTGCCCATACCGGGACGGGCGGCCAGCAGCAGCAGGTCCGACTTGTTCAGGCCGTTGATCTTCCGGTCCACGTCGGAAAAACCGGTGGTCAGGCCCGGCATGGTCTCGCCGCCTGCGGCGGTAAGCTCCCCCAGCCGTTCCAGCACCGCCTGCAGCACCATGCTGATGGGCACCATGTTCTGGCCGCTGCGGCCCCGGCGGATGGCATAGATTTTCTGCTCCGCCGCCTCCAGAACGGCGTTGGCCTCGCCGGTGCCCTCCTGGACCATGGCGGTGATGTCCGCCGCGGCGGAGGCCACCGCCCGCAGCAGGGCCTTTTCCCGGACGATCTTCACATACTCCATGACGTTGGCGCTGGTGGGGGTCACCTCCATCAGCTGGACCAGATACCCCCGGGTGTCGTCGGTATACAGGCCGCTGCGCTCCATCTCCCCGGCCACGGTAACGCCGTCGATGGGCTTGGAGTACACGAACATGGAATAGATGGTCTCGAAAATCTCCCGGTTCTGGCGCAGGTAGAAGTCCTCGGGCTGGAGCTTGTCCATAACGTCCTTGACGCAGTCGGCGTCGATGAGCATGGAGCCCAGCACCGCCTGCTCCGCCTCCGGGGAGTGGGGCGCCTGGCGGATCAGTAATTCATCCATGGAAAAAGCTCCTTTCGTTGGGTTCTTTTGCTCCCGGTTACTTGGCCTCGCAGACCAGAACGTTCACCAGGCCGCTGATCTCGAAGCCCAGCTTGGCCTTGACCTGATAGCCGCCGAAGGACTTGATGGCGTCCGGCAGCACCAGCTTCTTGCTGTCCAGCTCCAGGCCGAACTGCTCCTTCAGGGCGGCGGAGATCTCCTTGGTGGTGACGGAGCCGAACAGCTTGCCGCCCTCGCCGCCCTTGCATGGGATCTTCACCTGGATGCCCTTGAGCTGCTCGGCGATGGCCTGTGCCGCCGCCTTGGCCTCGGCGTCGGCCTTGGCCTTGGCCTTTTCCTGCAGGCGCATGGTGTTCATGGCGTCAGCGGTGGCAGGGATGGCGTCGCCCTTGGGCAGCAGGAAGTTGCGGGCATAGCCCTCGGCCACCTCGATCATCTGGCCCTTCTTGCCCTTGCCCCGGATATCCTTCTGCAAAATCACTTTCATGGTTGGTTCCTCCTATTTGCTATATTACTTTTCAAAATACTCGTCAATGGCCCGCAGCAGCGCCGTCCGGGCCACGGCGATATCGGGGACGTTCAGCTGCCCCCCGGCGGTGGTGGAATTGCCGCCGCCGCCCAGAGCCTCCACAATGACCTGCACGTTGACCTCCCCCAGGGACCGGGCGGAGATATACACCCCCTGGTCCTTGGGATACAGGACGAAGGAGGCCCGGATGCCCTTCAGGGTCAGCAGCTCATCGGCGGCCTTGGCGGCCGTAACCCGGTCGCAGGTGGTGTCCAGCGCCGCCACCGCCAGGTCCCCGTGATACAGCTGGGCCTGCCGGATGATGTCGTACCGGGCGATCATGGACTTCAGGTCCCCCTGGAACATCCGCTGCACGTCGGAGGTATCGGCCCCGGCCCGGCGCAGATACGCCGCCGCCTCAAAGGTGCGGCCGCCGGTGCGGTTGGTGAAGTTCTTGGTGTCCAGCACGATGCCTGCCAGCAGGGCCTCCGCCTCGCATTTGAGGATGTCCCCCGGCTCCACCAGGTACTGCAGCAGCTCCGTCACCAGCTCCGAAGCCGATGAGGCGTAGGGCTCGTGATAGTTCAGGGCCATTTTCTCGATATAGCTGCTGCCCCGGCGGTGGTGGTCGATGACCGCCACCCGGTTGCAGGTCTCCAGCAGCTGCTCGGACTCCACGCTGCCGGGGCGGTTGGTATCCACCACCACCAGCAGGGTGCCGGGCTGCACCTTCAGAAACGCCTCGCTGCCGGTGAGGAAGGCCCCGTGATACTCCGGCTGCTCCACCAGCTTGCGCAGGATGGGGTGGGCGGCGTTGTTCTCGGTGTCGATGACGATCTGGCACTTCTTCCCCCGCTTGCGGGCGATGCAGCACACGCCTGCCGCCGCGCCCAGGGAGTCCATGTCCGCATAGCTGTGGCCCATGACGTACACCTGCCGGGCGTCGTCCATCAGCTCGCCCAGGGCGTTGGCCATGACCCGGGACTTCACCTTGGTGCGCTTTTCGGTGCTCTTGGCCCGGCCGCCGTAAAACTGGAAGTTCAGCCGGTCCTTCACCACCGCCTGGTCGCCGCCCCGGCTCAGAGCCATCTCCAGGGCCAGGGACGCGTTTTTGAACAGGGCGTCGAAGCTGTCGGCGTCCCGGCCCACGCCGATGGACAGGGTAGCCGCCACGCCGCCGGCCGCCACCTCCCGCACGGTATCCAGCACGGCGAAGCGGTGCTGGGCATAGTCGGAATAGCTGCGCTCCTCGAACACGAACAGATACCGGTCCCGGTCATAGTGCAGCATCAGGCCGTCGGCCCCGGCGGACCACTGATCCAGCTTCTCCTCCAGCTGGGCCAGCACCGCTGAGCGCTTGCTCTCCGGGCAGGCCTTCATCAGGTCCTCGTAGTTATCCACCATCAGGATGGCCACCACCGGCCGGGTCATCTGTAAGGTCTGGCGCAGCTGTTCGGAGTCGGTGACGTCCATCCAATAGGTGGTGGCCATGGTGGCGGGGGTATCCGGCGTGGGGCGGGTCAGACCGCCGTACACCCGATAGATCCGGTGGTTCCACACCACGTGCTCCGGGCACTCGTTTTTCCCCTCCATCAGCCAGCGGACGGAGAAGGTGGGCACCACGGCGTTGAGGTGGGCGTCAAACACGCCCTCCTTCTGCTCCGTCAGAGCCAGGAAGCCGTCGTTGCACCACACCACGGCCTGGGTGTCCATGTCGAACACCATCATCGGAAGCGGGGCAAAGAGCATATTGCTGGACCGGGCGGAGTCCATGCCCCCGGTGAAGCGGTCCATGTACTGGCGCATGCTCTGCTGCACGGAGCGGCTGCGCCGCCGGGCGATGATCAGCAGCACCACCGCCGCCGCCCCCTCGCCGATGGCCAGCCGCACGTCGAAGGGGATGGCCGCCAGGGCAAACAGCACCAGGCATATGAAATACAGGGTAATGTTGGTGCGCAGGATATTGGTGAGCTTTTTGTTCAAGGGTGTTCCCTCCCTCAGGCATACAGATCCACTTTACAATAGCTGATTTTTTATTATAGCATATCTTCCCGCCGTTCACAATGGATTTTCCGGGGATTTTTTGCCCCTGTCGAAGGCCCGGGGAAAAAAGCGAAGGGAAACACTGTACAAACCCGGATGAATGTGCTATACTGTGTATAACCGTTCCGGCCCACAGGCCGGAGACGGACGTTTTTGTATGCTGAGCGGGGGCGGCGGGCCCTCGCGTTCATGTATAGCCGGGACGCGCCGGAGGTCCACTCCCTCCCTGCGCCTCCCTCCCCTTTACCACCACGGCAGACGGGCGCCCTTTCCGGACGCCGGCGGCGATACAGGGCCGCCGGGCGGACGGATGCGTCCCGGTTTTGGTGCGCCCATTTTCCGGCGCACAGCCCTGGGGGAAAGGGCCGCACCATCCCATCAAATACTGAATTTCTAAAAGGAGAATCATCTGAAAATATGGCAGAAAAACTGAAAATCATCCCCCTGGGCGGTCTCAACGAGATCGGCAAGAACATGACCGCCTATGAGTACGGCGGCGAGATCATCGTGGTGGACTGCGGCATGGCCTTCCCCGGCGACGATATGTACGGCATCGACTGCGTGATACCGGACGTGTCGTATCTGGTGAAGAACAAGTCCCGTCTGCGGGGCCTGTTCATCACCCACGGCCACGAGGACCACATCGGGGCCATCCCCTATGTCCTCAAGCAGATCAACCTGCCCATTTACTGCACCCGCTTCACCGCCGGGCTAATTCGGCTGAAGCTCCAGGAGCACCGCCTGCTGGACAGCACGAAGCTGGTGACCGTGGAGGCCGGGCAGACGGTGAAGGCCGGAAAGTTCCAGGTGGAGTTCATCCATGTGAACCACTCCATCGCCGACTCCGTGGCTTTCGCCATCCACACCCGCATGGGCACCGTGGTCCACACCGGAGACTTCAAGATCGACTCCACCCCCATCGACGGGGAGGTCATTGACCTGGCCCGGTTCGGCGCTCTGGGCAAGGAGGGGGTCCTGGCCCTGCTGGCGGACTCCACCAACGTGGAGCGCCCGGGCTATACCATGAGCGAGCGCACCGTGGGCAAGACCTTCATCCGGCAGTTCACCGGGTGCAAAAAGCGCATCATCGTCACCACCTTCGCCAGCAACGTCCACCGCATCCAGCAGGTCATCGACGCTGCCGCCGCCTGCGGGCGGAAGGTGGCCGTCACCGGCCGCAGCATGGAAAACATCATGAAGGTGTCCACGGAGCTGGGCTATATGAAGCTGCCCAAGGGCACGGTGATGGACATCAACCGCATCAAGGGCCTGCCGCCTCAGCAGCAGGTGATCATCACCACCGGCAGCCAGGGCGAGGAGATGAGCGCCCTGTACCGCATGGCCTTCTCCACCCACAAGCAGATCGACATCGGCCCCCAGGACAAGGTCATCATCTCCGCCTCCGCCATCCCCGGCAACGAGGTGACGGTGGGCCGGGTCATCAACGAGCTGTTCCGCAAGGGAGCCGACGTGGTGTATGACAAGGCGGACATGCTGCACGTGTCCGGCCACGCCTGCCAGGAGGAGCTGAAGATCATCCACGCCCTGACCAAACCCCGCTTCTTCATCCCCCTCCACGGGGAGCAGCGGATGCTGCAGATCCACAAGCGGGTGGCGGAGTCCATGGGCATGGACCCCAACAACATCTGCGTGGCGGAAAACGGCTCCGTCATTGAGCTGACCACCAAGCACATGAAGTGCGAGGCCTCCGTTCCCGCCGGCGAGGTCTTTGTGGACGGCTCCGGGGTAGGCGACGTGGGAGCCGTGGTCCTCAACGACCGGAAGCTCCTGGCCGAGGACGGCATGGTGGTCATCGTGCTGCCCATGTCCTCCCACGATCACCAGCTGCTGTGCCAGCCGGAGATCGTCACCCGGGGCTTTGTATATGTAAAGGAGTCCGAGGAGCTGCTGCAGGAGCTGCGGGACATTGCCCAGAACGCCGTGGACGGTATGTCCGCCCGGCGGCGGAAGGATCAGGGCGAGGTCTGCAAAACCGTGCGCGCCGCCGTCAGCAGCTATCTGTTCAAGCACACCAAGCGAAGCCCCATGGTGATTCCCATGGTGACCATGCTGTGACAGACTTTTTGTGGGGTTTTTAACTGATTAGCGACTAAAACTAAAATTCCCGTCGGGTATACCGACGGGAATTTTTTGCTTTTATATGGCATAAACTTTCTATTTTATTCGATTTGTTGTATATAGCCAGTGGAGAGGAGGGAGGAGAGGAAGCGGTCGAAGGAGGGAGCGATGGTGGATTCGGTAGTTTTGTATAATTCAGACGCTTGTTTTATGATCTCTTCTGTAGAAAGTCCATCAAGAATTTTTGAAAAAAAGTAAGCACCGGTGGAATTGATCCCCTCTACATACGGGACGCGGCCACGGGCGGGGCCGGTGGCCACCAGGAAATCTTCATCGCAGATTTTCGTAAGAATTACGCCGGGAATAACGGTATATTTCATAATAAATCACCATTTTTGAGAACAATTTTGCGTTTATAGAGTCAGTGGAAATCAGGGGAATCCAGGTAGATTTGCAGGGTTTTCCGGCACAATTTGGCAGATTCGATATCGCCGCGGTTTTTCAGGAGCCAAACCGGCGTTTTCAGCATTTTTTCTGCGATACGACAGGCGGTTTTTGCTTCCTGTTCGGTATTGCAGTCAAAAAGGAACTGGGAAAAGACTTTTCCGGCGGATTCGTGAACGGTCAGGCGTGTGATTTCGTTGGAATCGGACTGTTCCAAGACAATAATTCCGCCTAATTTAGCGGTCAGGCGCTGAGACATGTTCTCTTTGCCTGTCCAGGGAGAAGTTGTGACGAATACTTCGTCATTTTCTATATATACAATGGGTTTATCCCCATTTATGATCTGAATTTCATCGGGACAGAGGAGTTTCCAGAGACAATAGTGGGTGGACTTGCCGGTGCCGCTGGGGGCGGTGACCAGCCAAGCCCGGTCCTTCCAGATAAAGGAAACCGCGTGGAACACGATGCGGTCGAAAACCGTGATGGCAGAGGAGATGGCGGGGCAGAGCTCCATATATTCCACATAATACGCGGCGGAATCCGGCGGGTAAATTCTGGAAGCTGTCTGAAGCCGCCGGGGGGAGATTTCCACGGCGGGAATGTCCCGGTCATTGGCGGGACAAGGCGGGATAAGGGGGGATGTCCCGGTATTTTTTTCCAGGTAGGGAGAAAAATACGGATAGTATTCATCGTATTGGGTGGTGACGTCCACAGGGACGCCAGCCAGGTTGAGACGAAATTTCATAAGCGTTATTTTTGGGGGGTGTGGGTGGTTGGGGTGGGGGCGGACAGAGGCGTCCGCCCCTACGGGGGGTGACGAGAGATTTCCGGCGGGGGGATGGAAGAAAGCGGGGGGATGGGATGCCATCCCCCCGCTTGGGGTTTTTGCTCAGCCTGGGGTTTGCTCAGCCGATGATGTTGCCGTACTGGTCCACGATGACCTGGGTGCCATCGGGGAGGGTCATAGCATAGCGGCCATCGCCGATGCTGAGAATACCCGTATTGCTGGGCACCTTTTCCTGAGTGCCCACAATGACTTCCTGGAGCTCAGGAGGGATAAAAGTTTCGTTCATGGGTTTCTCCTTTCCTCACTCCCAAATGGTGCGGGTGTTGTAATGCAGGGTGTGGGTGACGCCGTGGACCTCGGTGCCGTCCAGGGTGACCCAATAGGGGGTGACCTCCAGAGTGCCGGCGCCGGAGAGGCTCTTATCAGCCAGCATGAGCTTGGCGTCACGGGCCGCGCCGAACAGGTTGGCGGGAGTCTTGAAGATCAGGTAACGGCTGGGGTAGGAGACGTCAACCTTCTGGTCACCAACGATGAAGCCGGAGGCCTGATAGTTGGCGTGGTTATCCACGGCAGAGATCAGGGTGACGCCACGGAGACGGAACAGGCCGGTGCGGCTGTAATCCAGGTCCAGATAGGAGTCGCTGACGTACTTGGCGTAGATGGTGGTGTCCTGGGTGACCCGGTTCAGGTCAGCGGGGGTGGTGTAAGCCTGGTCGGCGAACCAACCGGCGAAGATCTTGCCGGCAGGGGCCTGGTAGGCCACCTGGTCACGGACGCCGGTACCGGCAGAAACGGTAAGCTCGTAGGTCTTGGCCGCATCCACCACGGTGACGGTGACGTTCTCCACGGCGGGGGTGTCGGCAGCGATGGGCGTACCGTCGGCGCAGTAGCTATCCATCAGCAACAGCTGAGCAGACGCATTTGCCGCAGGAGTCTTGCATTCAGCGGCGCGGTCATAGCTATCGCTAACGCCGGGCTGGCTATTGCCAGGGCCCTTATAGGTGACCGTGCGGGTGGTGCCGTTGGTGACCTCCACACCGTCCAGGGTGACCCAGTAGGGGTAATAGGTGAAGGACTCGCCTGCGGTCTGCCACTTACTTTCCTTGCTCACACCGTAGCACAGCATGTAGCCATACTTATCGGCGGGAACCAGGCTACTGGCGGTATACACGTCCGTGGTCGTGTCCTTCTTGGTGATGGAAACATTGCTGAAGGCTACCGAACCGGAAACAGTGACGATCTTGGTTTCTTCGCGATTGTCCACAATATCCGTATAGGTAGTCTGGGCTGCCTTGGTCCGCTCATCATCCAGATAGAAGCCGACCTCGGCGTAGTTGCTACGGTCGATGGCGGAAACCATATAGAGGCCGACAACATCCATCTGGTAGCCGGTGTCCTCATAGTGGCCATTGCCGTACAGGACCTTGGGGATCAGGTAGGTGTTGGGAACCTCCCAGATATAGTAGGTAGCGCCAGCCTGGGGAACAAAGCTGAGGCCGGTTTCGCCAGCGTTGGTGAAGGGATAAGGAGTGGTGCAGGCGGCATTGTTGAATGCGCCGCCGTAGAGGTAGCCGCTACTGACCTTGTCGGTGAGGTTGAAGCTGGCGCTGACGGTATAGGTATCCGTCCCCACCGTCTCAGCCACACCGTTCTCGTCCATGCGGACGTGAACCACGTTGAAGGTCTGGTAGTAGGCGAACCAGACGTGCTGGTTGGAGTTGGCGGCGGTGAGGGTCACATCCACGGAGTCGCCCTTGGTCAGGTTGCTATCGTTGAGAATGTAGCTGCCGAAATAGTTGTAATTGGCCACATTATCATGGGAAACCGTGTAGGGGATGTTATAGGACAGGCCAGTGGAGCCGTTCTCTTCGTGGTAAGCAGCGGGCTTGACCTGCTTGGCCAGGGCGGGAGACTCCACCACGGCGCCGTTTTCGTTGATGGGCTGGCCCTGGTCATTGACCAGATAGTAGTGGACCAGGATGTTGCCGCCGCCCACGGTGACCTGGGGAACCGGGAAGGTGCCCACGGTGTCCTCGCCCAGGTAGTTCTTATAGCTGAAGGTGGCGCTTTTATTGGCATCCAGCACCTCACCGGTGGGGGGATTGTAGCCCTCCTTAACGGTGACCTTGTACTTCATGATGGGGTTGTCACCCTCGCGGACGTTGCCGACCGTCCAGTTGATCCGGCGAGCGTCGGCATCATAGGTGGCGCTGCCCTGGCTGATATAGACGTCCGCCTCACCGGCGTCATAGACTGCCTTGTCGTTGGTGATGACAGGGGTGGCACCGGAGAAGCTCAGCTGGACCTTGTCGCCCATGGTATCGGCCACGGAGCCATTGGACGCGGCGATGGCGATGCTGCCAGCGATGGCGGTAAAGGCCGCGTTCAGCTTGGTCTCCACGTTGTCATTTTGGCCAATGGCGAAGTAGCCCTTGGCGGCATCGGTGGCGCAGGATTTCAGGGTGTTCTCGCCGTTGGTACCAGCCTGGAGGGCCACGGAGAAGATGGTGGTCCCGGCGGTCTTTGCCTGGTTGGCCTCCCAGATGGTGGCTTCACTATGTGCGATATCGATATCATCCTGCCTTGTGTTCCCATGAGAACAGGATACAGTCAATCGAAGTGTGCCATTAGAAGTAGGTTCCCCGGTTTGATTATTGGCGTAGCCAGTGCCTACCAATGTGTAGTCACAACCAGTCACCGAAATCGTGGAGCTGTCAACTTTTCCTCCTGAAATCCAGTCTCCCCACTGATGAATATTGCCCAATTTATAGCAACCAGTCCAAGTAGCCGTTCCGGTAAGTCGATAGCTGTAGGTGGCCGCACCATCGGACAGGATGACGATGTTCTTCTGTTTGCCGGTGGAGGCTGCAAGCAGTTCCTGGGCCTTGTGAATACCAGCCTGCTGGTTGGTGCCGCCATTGGCGTAGGTGGCGGCAACCACGGCGGCCTTGAAGTCATCCAGCTCGGAGGCCGTGTAGAAATGGCCGTTGTTGTACGCCGTGGCCGTATCGATAAAGGTGACGATGGCGATGCGGGTGGTGCTGTTCTCCGTCAGCAGCTTGTCACCGAAGGCCTTGGCGGCCTCGCGGGTGTTGGTGAGCTTGCTGCCCTCATCCATACTACCGGAGCAGTCGATGACCAGGACCACGTCGGAGGTGGTCTTGTAGTTCTTGCCCTGGATGCCCAGGGTGACCTCCCAGAGGTTTTCCTTGCCTTCCACGGCCTTGGCGTCCTTGTCCAGCTTGATGGAGCCCTCAGCGGGCCACACGGGCTGGGTGGACTCCGTGCCGCCGCCGGTCTCCTCGCCTTCGGCAAACGATGGCAGGGCCACCAGAGACAGGGCCATGACCAGCGCCAGCACGAGTGCCAACGCCCGTTTCCATGTTTTCATTTTCTCATTCCTCCCATTTCGTTTATTTTGGGGGCCGGGCGGCCCCAATTGACTTGGGTTTTGCAGGGACAGTTCTGGATGATGTCCATTGTACACCATTCCGATATCGTTTGCAAGAGATTTTGGGACTTGTTTGCGATATTTTTACGTCGCTTGGCATTATATCACAAAGGGGTGTCGAATGCAAGTGTATTCTGGGGATACCGGGGTGGACGGAGAGGGGCGGGGGTGGTATAATAAGGGGGATAACCAACAGATGAGGAGGTTTCTGGCCATGAACGAGAAGAAGCAGAGCGGGTATCCCCAGGAGGACCCCAGGGCGGAGCTGGAGCGGCTGATGCAGGATAAGCCGCTGAAAAGGCCGGGGGGCAAGGACCGGAAGGAGCCGCCCATCATGGCGGTGTATGCCGCGCCGGTGATCCGGGAAGAGAAATGAGCGGGTTCCGGCTTACGAGCTGCGTGTGGGAGCTGACGCTGGCGTGCTGCTTCGGGTGCAGGTACTGCGGGTCCGCCGGGGGGCAGGCCAGGGCGGACGAGCTGTCCACGGCGGAGTGTATGGACGCGGCGGAGCAGCTGGCGGACCTGGGCTGCCGGAGGGTGTCGCTGATCGGGGGCGAGGTGTTCCTGCGGCGGGACTGGGCGCAGATCGCCGGGCGGCTGACCGGGCTGGGCGTCCGGGTGGACGTGATCACCAACGGGTACCTGATGTCGCCGGAGGTGCTGGAACAGCTGAAGCAGGCTGGCGTGTCGTCGGTGGCGGTGTCCATCGACGGGCCGGAGGACGTGCATGACGCCGGGCGGCAGGCCGGGAGTTTTAAGCGGGCCATGGAGGCCGTCCGGGCGCTGACGGCAGCGGGAATGCCGGTGTCGGTGATCTCCACGCTGCGGCGGGACTGCATGGGGCGGCTGGAGGAGCTGTACCGGGTGCTGGAGGGGTCCGGCATTGCCGCGTGGCAGCTGCAGGCGTGCTCGCCTATGGGCAGCGCCGCCCGGGGGCTGGACTGGCGTATCGACCCGGCGGAGGTCATCGCTTTCGTGATGCGGCACCGGGCGGAAGCGCCGTTTATGCTGGGGGCGGCCGACAACGTGGGGTATTTTACGGATGAGGAGCTGCGCCTGCGGGGGGCCGATGGGGCCTGCTTCCAGGGGTGCAGGGCGGGTATCTCCGCCATAGGCATCGACAGCGCGGGCAACGTGCGGGGGTGCGAATCGCTGTACGATGAGCGGTTCAACGAGGGGAACCTGCGGCAGCGGAGGCTACGGGATATCTGGGAGGACCCGGGGGCCTTTGCGTACAACCGGCAGTTCCGGCGGGAGATGCTGACGGGAAGCTGCGCCCGGTGCCGGATGGGGCCGTGGTGCGCCGGGGGGTGCCGGTCGTACAACTATTTCGTGCACGGGAAGCTGTACGAAAGTCCGGCGTGTGCGAGAGAGAAGTGAAGCCCTCTCAGTCGGTTGCGCCGACAGCTCCCCCAGAGGGGGAGCCAAGGCCGTTGCGGGAAGTCTGCGGGGTTTCTTATAGAATGAGGCGGGCGGGGCGTGTGTCCCGCCCGCCTCAGCTTGTCAAAAAAATCTTTTTGACAAGCTGAGTGCGGTTTTTCAGAACTTGAAAAGTTCTGAAAAACCTGTGATTGCAAACGAAAGACACCCCTGATGGGTTTCCTTCGTAACGATCTTCCTTTCCGATGGCGGAAGATTTCCGGGTTTTTCGACAGTCTCAGGCGCTTTTTGCGGCCGATGGTCAGGGCCATCAGCAAGGCGGCCCAGGGGCCGCCGGGGCGGCGGCCTGTGCTTCCTCCGACAGTGAAAACTCATAATGCATGGCCAGGGCCTGGAACAGCTTCTGCATCACCTGCTCCGCAACGGTGCGGATGTCCAATCCCTCCACAAAGCGCAGAATCTGCTGCACCTCCTCCTCCGGGACCTTATAGCCCCGCAGGCTCAGGGTCAGGAACATCCGCAGCTTCTTCTCCAGCGTCAGCGTCCCATCGCAGGAGCGGACCATGTAGCCCCGCATGAGTCCGGCGGAACCAAGCTCCAGGGCGTAGAAGTCCTCCTCCGTCAGCTCCGGCTGATAGGGGCCGAAGATCCGGTACAGCTCCCGGGCGGTGGCCCGGAAAATAAACTCGGACACCTCGCTGTGGGTGTAGCTCTCCACATAGATTTCCCGCAGGTTCTCGTTCAGCTCCGTCAGGGTCATCTGGATGGCGGTCTCCGCGGCGTAGACATACACCGGGGGCAGCTGTGTTCCCACCACGCCCCGGGCCATGGAGAACTGGTTGGAGAACATGAACTCCGCCAGCTCCGTCAGGACGCCGTCCTTGGCCCGGAAGATATTCTGGAAAATGCTGTTGGACACCGCCGCCTTGTGGACGATCTCCGCCACGGTGGTTTTTTTGTAACCCTGCTCCAGAAACAGCTTGACGCAGACCGTCAGGATCCGTTTTTTGGCGGGCAGACTGGCGCTTGTGATGGTCGTAATACGCACTTCCTTCCATGTGTTTGGCATGCATGCCATGATTGTAACAGAGATTTTCGGAAAAGGCAAGGGGAATTTGGAAAATCCAGGAAACGGGACAGAAAAATACCGTCGGCCGGGCGGCCGACGGTATGGGAGCATTGCCGGGGCGGAGTTTACCATGGGGTGGTGGGCTTGAGACGCAGGAGGACGTGGTCGGGGCCGCTGTGCCCGACGTTGTACTGCCCGCCCAGAATGCGGTCAATGGCGCGGGCCAGGGCTTCCTTAGGGTTGTGGACCGTTTTCACGAATTTCCCCTCGATGGTGTATACCTTGTTCAGAAGCGGCACGCGGTTGGCGGCAAAGCCGAAGGTCCGCGTGCGGCCGTCGGTGCAGCCGGTGACGCGGTCATCGTAAACGGCGATTTCCTCCGGCAGGCGGCCGGTGCCGTCGCCGATGGCGTCGATGATCCTGCGGGTGGTGGGACTGGCTAAGAATTTCTCGTCCAGGGCCTTTTGGAATGCCACGGCATTTTTCGCGTCACCCTGCCGGAGTCTTTCTTCCTCCTCCTGCCGGAGCCTTTTGGCGGCATATGCAAGCTCCTCCGGAGTGGCGTGCCTGGAGGGGGATTCGCTTTCTTTCCGGGTGCGGGCGCTGTAGACGACGAACAGCAGCGCCAGGGAAACGAGTATAACAATTGCGATCATGACAGTCTCCTCTGTTTTTTATGTTTTTCTTGATCCGATGGGTTTACCACGGGGTGGTGGGCTTGAGGCGCAGGAGGACGTGGTCGGGGCCGCTGTGCCCGACGTTGTACTGCCCGCCGGAACACGCGGACTTATCGAAAATACGCGCAGTTTCTCATCTATAGTATAAATAGCGCGGGTGCTTCTGTCAAGACAACGCGCTGCGGAATTCGGCAAAAAAGCCGCAGGACCGGGTGGGTCCTGCGGCTGGGGATCGCGGTGGCTCAGGCCCACAGGGCCTTCATGAAGTCGGGATAGGCCTTGTCGCAGATGTCCACGCAGCGGGCCATCAGCTCCAGGCAGATCTCGCCCACGTCGTGGGTGCGGAAGGCGGCGTCCATCTCCGCCTGGACGGTGTTGTCGTCGGTGTCCAGCACGAACTTGAAGAAGCGGAAGCGGCGGTTGGCCTCGTTGACCGTCTTGAAGAAGCCGTCCACCTTGCTGTCGGGGACCTTCACGATGTCGAACACGCGGATGGCCACGTCCTCGCAGTCACTGTTGAAGAAAAAGCGCATACGGACGGAGGGCATACTGTCGCCGGTATACGTGACCGTGACGGCCTCCTTGCCGGATTCGGTGGTTTCAATGTCGGAGTGCTTGATGTTCTTGGCGTCCATGGCCTGGATGAACTGGCGGGTAGAATCGAACATGGTGAAAACCTCCCTGTTTTTATATACCACAATATACCTCTTTTCCTCTGTCTTGTCAACCGGAGAAATTGTTGACGCGGCGGACAAAAAAATCTCGCCACCGGAGGAAAACCGTGCTATACTAAGGGAAAAATCCGGGAGGTGACGGGATGGAGGAGATCACGGCGGCCTATGTGCGGCGGCTTCTGCCCCGGCGGGACCCCATGGGCCACAAGGGTACCTTCGGCAAGGTGCTGTGCGTCTGCGGCAGCGTGGGCTTTTCCGGCGCGGCGGTTTTCGCCGGCCGGGCGGCGGTGCGCACCGGGTCGGGGCTGGTATACCTGGGGGTGCCGGAGCCGGTGTGGCCGGTGGCGGCAATGAAATGCGACGAGGCGATGCCCTTCCCCTTGCCGTCGGAGGAGGGGAAGCTGTCCCCCCTGGCGGAGGAGGCCATCCGGCAGCGGGCCGGGGGCTGCGATGCGGTGCTGGTGGGCTGCGGTCTGGGGCGCAGCCCCGGGTGCGACGGGCTGGTGCGGCGGCTGCTGGACCTGCCCCGGCCGCTGGTGCTGGACGCAGACGGCATAAACGCCCTTTCCGGGCATATGGATGCATTGTCCCGGCGGCGGAACCGGATCACCGTGCTGACCCCCCACGAGGGGGAGTTTGTCCGGGCCGGAGGCGATCTTTCTCCGGGCCGGGAGCGGGCGGCGGCGGACTTCGCCCGGGAGCACGGGGTATACCTGGTGCTGAAGGGGCCGGGGACCATCGCGGCCGCCCCGGACGGGCGGTGTATGCGCAATCCCACCGGGAACTGCGGCATGGCCAAGGGCGGCAGCGGCGATGTGCTGGCGGGGATGCTGGTGAGTCTGCTGGGCCTGGGCCTGCCGCCTATGGACGCCTGCTGCGCCGCGGTGTGGCTCCATGGCCGGGCCGGGGATCTGGCCGCCCGGGAGGTGGGCCTGTGGGGCATGACCCCATCGGACCTGCTGGACCGGATCCCGGCGGCTCTGCGGGAGGTCACGGAGTGATGCTTATCCAAAAGAGCTTTGCTCTTTTGGATAAATTAGGTTCCCGCTCCGACCCGCGCGTCCAAATGAGCCTTTTGCTCATTTGGACACACTCTCTCCGCGCAAAGTATTTTTCGCGACGTACACGCCCAACGGAAGTCCCCTTGGGGGGCGCCGCCGCGAAAAATGGATCGGACTTGATTCGCGGCCTGCGAGCCGCGAACTCTGCGAGGCGCATAACGGTCCGAGGCGGGCAGCGTGACAGACAGATAGATATTGGGATAGCGGAAAGCCTTCCGGAAAGGGAGGGTTTACCGTGAAAAAATGCTTGGTATGGCTGCTGGCGGCGGCGCTGCTGCTGGCCGGCTGCGGAAAAAAGACCGCGTCGCAGGCGGAGAGTCTGCGCCAGCGGTACCGGGAGATGCAGGCCGCCCATATGGAGGCGGAGATCACCTGCCATCTGGAGACGGAGAACCGCACGTTCACCGTGTCCTGCGACTGGACCCCCACCGGCGCCGGGACCACCGTTACAGGCCCTGAGGACCTGGCGGGGCTGACGGCCAGCGTCAGCGGAGAGGATCTGACGGTGTCCTATGACGGGGCGGCTTTGTCCGCCGGAAGTCTGCGGGACGTGGCCCCGGCCAACTGCCTGCCGTGGCTGCTGCGGGCCATGGAGGAGGGGTATCTGGTGGAGGCGGGGCAGGAGACCCTGGAGGGGCTTGACTGCCTGCGCCTGGCCCTGGACACCACCGCCCCCGGCGGCAAGGTGCTGTGCACCGTGTGGCTGGGCGGGGACGGGGCCCCGCTGTATGCCGAGTTTTCTCAGGACAGCCGCGTGGTGCTGACGGCACGGCTGCTGTCCTTCACTTCAGAATAAAGAGAGGCTATCATCATGGAATCCACATTAAAGAGAACCTGGGCGGAGATCGACCTGGACGCTCTGGCCCACAACTATGGCCGCCTGCGGCAGCATATCGGGCCGAAGGTCCGCTTCCTGGGCGTGGTGAAGGCCGACGCCTACGGCCACGGGGCCGTGCAGGTGGCCCGGACCCTCCAGGAGCTGGGAGCCGACTATCTGGCGGTGTCCAGCATCGACGAGGCCATGGAGCTGCGGGCCAACGGCGTGACCATGCCGGTGCTGATCCTGGGCCACACCCCCAAGGAGCAGGTGGGACGGCTGATGGAGCACCACATTACCCAGGCGGTCACCTGCAAGGCCAAGGCCCTGGAATACAGCCGGGAGGCCGCGGCCCTGGGCGGGACCCTGAAAATCCACATCAAGGTGGACACCGGCATGTCCCGGCTGGGCTACCTCTGCGACGGCAGTCACTTTGACGGCGGCGTGGAGGGCATCTGTGAGGCCTGCGGCCTGCCGGGGCTGGAGGCGGAGGGCATCTTCACCCACTTCGCCGTGGCCGACGAGCAGGACCAGGAGAGCCGGGCCTATACCCGGCGGCAGTTTGACCTGTTCTGCCGGGTGATCCGGGCGGTGGAGGAAAAGCGGGGGGTGCGGTTCCCCCTGCGCCACTGCGCCAACACCGGGGCCACCGCCTGCTATCCGGAGATGCACCTGGACATGGTGCGGCCGGGTCTGCTGCTGTACGGCTACGGCGAGTTTGCCCAGAGACTGGACCTGCGGCCGGTGATGACCCTGAAAACCACCATCAGCACCACCAAGACCTATGAGCCGGGCACCTCCGTCAGCTATGGGCGGCTGTTCACCACCCAGCGGCGCACCCGCATGGGCGTGGTGCCCTACGGCTATGCCGACGGGTTCTTCCGGTGCCTGTCCGACCGGTGCAGCCTGATGACCGCCAAGGGGCCCGCGCCCCAGCGGGGCCGCATCTGCATGGATATGTCCATGATCGACCTGACGGACCTGCCGGGGGTGGACGTGGGGGACGAGGTGGAGATCTTCGGGCCCCGCAACCCGGTGGAGGTCATGGCCGCCCAGGCGGGGACCATTCCCTATGAGCTGACCTGCGCCGTCAGCAAGCGGGTGCCCCGGGTGTATTTACAGAACGGACAGGTGACGGAGCGGGAGCTGCTGCTGCGGTTCTGACGCACGCCGCCGCCTGCCGCCCCATAGAATGAAGCGGGGCGGGAAAACCGGGTATAAATCCCCGGGCTGCGTGGGAGAATGAAAGTGACCCGTTTTTTCCGGGTACTTCTTCCGGCGGAGTGTGAACGTTTGTGGATACGAATGTCAAGCGCGGCGAAATTTATTATGCCGACCTGAGTCCGGTGGTAGGTAGCGAGCAGGGGGGCGTGCGCCCGGTGCTGATCGTGCAGAACGACACCGGCAACCGCCACAGCCCCACCGTCATCGCGGCGGCCATCACCTCCCAGATGGGCAAGGCCAAGCTGCCCACCCACATTGAGGTGGCGGCCCAGTGCTGCGGTCTGCCCAAGGATTCCGTGATCCTTCTGGAGCAGATCCGCACCCTGGACAAACGCCGCCTGCGGGAGCGGATGGGCCGGGTGGACGGCGCGGTGATGGAGCGGGTGGACGACGCCATTGCGGTGAGCTTCGGCCTGCCCCGCAGCAGATTGGTATAGGGCCCCGGCGGAGGGTACATAGCCTTCCCCGGAGCCGGAAAACTCCCCGGCGGACGCAGGGTCCGCCGGGGAGTTTTTTGGGGGTCGCCGGAAAGAGCGAAGCCCATTTTTACTTGGCTCTCCCTCCGGGAGAGCTGTCACCGAAGGTGACTGAGAGGGCCTGTAG
>OJPS01000659.1_pt1 | contig 27723 bp, 26 predicted proteins | sample 1598551 | NCBI WGS metagenome assembly OJPS01 (sample SAMN03922488, study PRJEB24848) | human gut metagenome | isolation source: stool sample | host: Homo sapiens | place: Germany | collected 2011-05 | reverse complement strand
AGTTCGCGATCCCCGGCCTTGACGACGAGTTCCGCGTCATCGTGTCTCCGTGGATCCTCTCATCGCTGATCACCGATCGCCTTGCCGCTTACTACGAGACGGTCACCAAGCACAACCTCAACTACCGTCGCTACTATCACCAGTTCGACTACTAAGAGCAAATAACGTTTGTGTAATTGGGCCCCGCCCCTATATGGAACGGGGCCTCGCTTGGGTTGGAGAGTAATTATGAGCTATCCCCAGCTTGCCGTCATGAATATCAGCCATCGTTATTTTGACCTTGAGGAATTCTTTTCTTCGGCAGCGGCCTCGGGCTACACGTGTTGCGAGCTTTGGACCGGGGCGATGCATCTGTATGTCGATTGCCATGGATACGATTCGCTCGAGCAGGTGCAGGAGCTGTCACAGCGGTATGGGATTCGGATTGTGGGGCTTTGTCCCGAACAGAACAACCCCAAGCCGTGGAATATCGCGGCGCGCGGGAATGAGGCGCGCGCTCGCACGCTCGCGTACTTTAAGAACGTTGTGGATATCGCGGCGGAACTTGGAGCCGAGCAGGTCATGGTCTCGAGCGGCTGGGCATTTTTGAACGAGCCGATCGAGGACGCGTGGGGTCGCAGCGCCTCGATGCTGCGTGCGATTGCCGAGCATGCGGGAGAGCGCGGCGTGCGACTGGTGCTCGAGGCCCTACAGCCGGTTGAGTCGATGATCGTGAACTCGGCGGCCGACACGAAGCGCATGATCGAGGCAGTTGATCATCCGGCACTTAAGGCGTGTCTGGATTTGGGCGCTATGGCGGTGGCGGGGGATACCATCGACGATTATTTCGATCTGCTTGGCGATGATGTCGCCCACGTGCATTTTGTCGATGTTGCGGCAGATGGCACGACGCATCTTGCTTGGGGTGACGGCGACCGCGATATGCGCGCCGACCTGGATAGGCTGGTGGCGCGCGGCTATCGCGGAGTTGTTTCGGCCGAGACCTATGACTGGCGCTATTTTGCCGACCCCGCAGCTGCCGACGCTCAGGTTATGGCGGAGTACCGACGCGCGATTGGCGCCTAAGTGGGACAGGGCGCCGAGTTGGCGTTTGACGTTTTTTGAGAAACGGGACGTGCTTTCCGCTTGAGGCTTCTGGCGGAAAGCACGTCCCAGAACAGGCGCTCAGAATGGGACACACTTTCCGCTGAGGACCTCAACCGGAAACCGCATCCCAGTTTTTGGCTGGCGGGCGGGACACGCTTTCCCCTATGTTTCCAAATGAATACGCTATGAGCCGAGGAGGACGATTCTCCCCGCAAACACTCTAGTATGCTAAAGTACCCAGAAGACCGGCGGAGCTATGTCGGTCTTCTGCTCTATATGAAACACAGCATGAGGAGGCTCACCAGATGACGGCCACACCGTGGGGATTCCGGGACATATTGCCCGAGGAGGCTCAGGCGCGCGAGGAGATTGCGCTGACGGTGAAGGGCTGCTTTAGGGAGCATCATTACCTGCCGGTCGAGACGCCGCTGCTCGAGGACAAGGGCTCTCTCGAGGAGGGTGGCCGCATTGCGGACACCCCGTTTAAGCTCTTTGATGATGACGGCCGCCTGCTGGTGGTCCGTCCCGACAACACGCTGCCGATCGTGCGCTTGGTTTCGACCCGCATGCGCGCGGCCGATCTGCCGCTGCGCCTTCGCTACGAGGCGCCGGTGGTTCGCGAGTGCCAGCGCAATGCCGGCGGCTCGCGTCAGTTTACGCAGTTGGGTTTTGAGCTTATCGGTGTGGGCGATACCGCGGGCGATGTCGAGATCGTCTCGCTGGTGGCGGAGGCCGTGCGCAAGCTGGCACTTCCCGGTGCGCGCATTATCGCGGGCAGCGTGCGTCCGTTTAAGGAACTGCTCGCGGCCTGTGAGGATCGCGAACTGGCTGCCGAGGCATTGCGTTGTGTGCACGCCAACGACTTCGTGGGCCTCGATGCCCGCGTGGCGAAAAGCACCGAGTCCGAGGCCGTTAAGGTCGCCATTAGCGAGCTGCCGCGCCTGCACGGTGGTGCCGAGGTGCTCGACCGCGTCGACGCGCTGCTGGCGGCGGCGGGCGTTGTCGCGCCGCTCACGCGCGAGCTGCGTGCCCTGGTCGAGGGCCTGGCTCCCGAGGACGCCCAGGTGCTGTCCTTCGACTTCTCCATCATGAACTCGTTTGATTACTACACGGGCCTGGTCTTTAAGGCCTATGCCGGCGGACTGCCCGATCCGGTCGGTTCGGGCGGACGCTACGACTCCATCTTTACCGGTGCATTTGGCGACGGCATCGAGGTGCCGGCGGCGGGCTTCGCCTTTTCGCTCGAGCGTCTGGAGGCCGCGCACACCTCGGCCGAGGACGCTGCTTCCGATGGCGATCACGCCGTGGGGCGCGGTGCCGAGGGTCCGCTGCGCATTGCCGTGCCCAAGGGCTCGCTTAAGGCCGACACGCTCGACGTGCTCGAGGCCGCGGGCTTGGATGTCTCTGAGCTGCGTGACCCCGGTCGTCACCTCATCGTGCGCGGCCGCGACACACAGGCCGGTGAGGGTGCGGTCGGCGATATCGAGTTTGTCATCGTGCGTCCCAGCGACGCGCCCGCCTTTGTGGGCTGCGGCGGTGCCGACTGCGGCATCTGCGGCTGGGACTCGCTTATCGAGGCAGACCTCAACCTGCTGCAGCTGGTCGACCTGGGCTATGGCCTGTGCACCTTTATCGAGGCGGAGCCCGCGTGGCGCGCCGGCCAGGCCGAGCGCAACTATGCCCGTCGCGGGTCGCTTCGCGTGGCCACCAAGTACCCGCGCATCGCGAGTGCCTGGTATGCCGAGCGCGGCGTGAACGCCGACATCGTCTCGCTGCACGGCAACATCGAGCTGGGCCCCATTGTCGGCATGACCGACCGTATCGTGGACATCACCGCCACGGGCGCCACGCTGCGCGATAACGACCTCGTTATTACTGGTCGCATTATGGACTGCACGGCCCGCTTCTTTGTCAATCCGGGTGCCGCACGTCTGGATCCGCGCGTGCGCAATCTGGCAGATCGCTTGGCGGCAGCCGTGAAGGACAAGCATTTTGAGCCCGTTGCGGGCTCGGCACAATAGCACGAGCACGCACGGGCGCCCCAACGTCCGGGCTGCGGGCCGACTGGCGCCGTCGCCCGGTCTCTCGTTTTTCGAACAAAAACCTCGACCGATAGGGGATACCGATATGAAGACCATCAAGCTTGCTCCCGGTGAGCGCCTCGTTACCAACCAGCTCAACCGTAAGGGCGTGCTGCCGCAAAACATCGTCGACGCCGCCCGCGATATCGTGGCCAACGTGCGTGCCAACGGCGATGCCGCGGTGCGCGACTATTGTCAGCGCTTTGACGGCGTTGAGCTGCAGAGCTTCCGTCTGCCGCAAGAGCAGATCGATGCCGCGCTCGAAGGCCTCGATCCCGCTTTTGTCGCGGCGCTCGAAAAGGCTGCACGCCAGATTCGCGAGTTCCACCAGCGCGAGGTCGAGCAGAGCTGGTTTACCACGCGCCCGGACGGCACGATGCTCGGCGTTAAGGTGACCCCGCTTGCTGCAGCTGGCATCTATGTGCCGGGCGGTCGTGCGCAGTACCCTTCCACCGTGCTTATGAACGCCATTCCCGCCAAGGTCGCTGGCGTTGAGCGCGTGGTCATGGTGACCCCGCCGCAAAAGGACGGCCTGATCAGCCCCTACACGCTCGCCGCGGCAAAGCTCGGCGGCGTGGACGAGATCTATATGGTGGGCGGCGCCCAGGCCGTGGCCGCACTGGCGTACGGTACCGAGACCATTCCGCGCGTCGACAAAATCACCGGCCCGGGCAACGCCTTTGTCGCCGCTGCCAAACAGATTGTCTCGGGTGACGTGGGTATCGATATGGTCGCCGGTCCCTCCGAGGTCTGCGTGCTGGCCGACGCCACGGCCAAGCCCATGGTGGTCGCGGCCGACCTGATGGCCCAGGCCGAGCACGATCCGCTGGCGGCCTGCTATCTGGTGACCTGCGACGAGCAGTTTGCGCGTGAGGTCGAGGCGGGTATCGATATTCTGGTAGCGCAGTCGCCGCGTGCCGAGATCACGCGTGCCTCGCTCGACAATGAGGGCACCATCGTGGTGGCCGCCGACATGGCTGCCGCCGTCGAGGCGGTGAACACCGTGGCGCCCGAGCACCTGGAGCTGCACTGCAAGGATGCGATGGGTCTGCTTGGCGGTATTCGCAACGCCGGCGCCATCTTTGTGGGCGCTTGGAGCTCCGAGCCGCTCGGCGATTACGTTGCTGGCCCCAATCACACGCTGCCGACCGGCGGCACGGCCATGTTCTCCAACCCGCTTTCGGTGGAGGAGTTCGTCAAGCGCTCGAGTGTTATCTGCTATACACCCGAGGGCCTGCTCTCGGACGCTCCCGCCACGCAGCGTCTAGCCGAGGCCGAGGGCCTGTGGGCACACGCGCTTTCCGCCGCACTGCGTCGCCGTGTGCTAGAGCAGGGCGAGGATGCCGTGAGCGTCGAGTCGCTCGCCGCGGCCGACCTGACCAAGGTCGCCTGGCCGGGCGACGCCGTGGCGACGGTTGCCGAGGGCGTTGACCTGGCGGCTGCGGGCGCGGATGGCGTTGGCACAACTGGCAAGGAGGCCTAATATGGCCGAGCTGACGCCCCGTATGAAGGAGCTCGTCCAGCCCTACTTGGCCGGCATTGAGCCCTACGATCCCAACTTTACGCCCACACGCATCAACCTTTCGGCCAACGAGAACACCTATCCCGTGCCGGCTGGTGTGCGCGAGGCGGTCGACGCCGCCCTGGCTGTTACACCGCTCAACCGCTATCCCGACCCCATGTCCAACGACCTGCGCGATGAGCTTGCTGCTTGGCATGGTGTGGCGCGCGAGAATGTCTGCGTGGGTAACGGCGGTGACGAGCTGCTCTATAACTTCCTGTTGGCGTTTGGCGGCGCGGGACGGACCCTGCTCAACTGCCCGCCGTGCTTTAGCGAGTACGCGTTCTTTGCGTCGCTCTGCCAGACCGAGGTGCGCGACGTGTGGCGCGACCCTGCGACCTTTGAGCTCGATCAGACAGCCGTGCTTGCGGCGGCGCCCGAGTGCAACCTGGCAATCGTGACCTCGCCCAACAATCCCACGGGTGATGTGACGCCGCTCGACTTTGTCGCGGCCCTGTGCGATGCGTGCCCCGGCACGGTAATGGTCGACGAGGCCTACGTTGAGTTTGCCGACGATTTGTTTGGCGCGGCCACCACGGCGCAGGGGCTTATCGCCGAGCATCCCAACCTGGTGATTCTGCATACGTTGTCCAAGGCGTTTGGCGCTGCCGGTACGCGTCTGGGTTACGTGATCGCGGCGCCGGAAGTCATCGACGTGTTCGCGGCGATTCGCCAGATCTATTCGGTCAATGTGCTGAGTCAGGCCGCCGCGCTTGCCTGCTTGCGTGCCCGCGATGCGTACACGCCCGTGGTGGCACAGGTCGCAACCGAGCGCGAGCGCGAGCTGTGCGCCCTGCGCGCGATGGCTGCCGAAGGCCTGCCCGTGGAGGTATGGCCGAGCGCGGCGAACTTTGTGCTCGTACGCACGCCGCATGCCACGCGCGTGCGTGAGCGCCTGCGCGACGAGTATTCGATTTTGGTGCGCGACTTTAGCTATGCGCCGGGGCTCGCGGACTGCCTACGCATCACCGTGGGTACCCCACAGGAAAACGACGAGGTGCTGGCTGCGTTGGCCGCGCTGGTGAAGGAGGAGATGTAGATGGGCCGTTATGTCGAGGTGACCCGCAAGACGGGGGAGACCGACATTGTCGTCAAACTCGACTTGGACGGGAGCGGCGTGTGCGATATCTCGACCGGCGTGCCGTTTTTCGATCACATGCTCAATGCCTTTGGCCGCCATGGCCTGTTCGATTTGACGGTGCATGCAGTAGGCGATGTGGAGGTCGACGCACACCATACCGTCGAGGACACGGGCATTGTGCTGGGCGAGGCGTTTTGCCGGGCGCTGGGCGACAAAGCGGGTATTACGCGCTTTGCCGATGCGGCGATCGCCATGGACGAGACGCTCGTGATGGCCGCCGTGGACATTTCGGGTCGCGGCCAGGCCTACTGCGAGCTGCCCGTGCCGACCGAGCGCGTGGGCAGCTTCGATACCGAGCTGGCTGTCGAGTTCTTCTATGCCTTTGCGCGCGATGCCAAGCTTACGCTGCACGTGCGCGAGCTGGCGGGCGGCAACTCGCATCACATTATCGAGGCCGCCTTTAAGGCCGTGGGCCGCACGATGCGCCACGCCTGCGAGCTCGATCCCCGCGTGCAGGGCATCCCCAGTACCAAGGGTTCGCTGTAGCTGACGGATCGCACAAACTACCACAAAGGTGCCTGTCCCCTTTGTGGTGGTTTTGGACGATGGGAAAAGGGAGGGTCGCGTGGGCGAACCGAAGATCGTGGTGGTCGACTACCACAAGGGCAACTTGTCGAGCGTCGTGCGCGGGCTTGCACGCGCCGGTGCCGCCGCCTGCACGTCGGACAATCCGGAGCAGATCCGCAACGCCGACGGCCTGGTCATTCCGGGCGTGGGTGCGTTCTATGACGCGATTGCCTTTATGCGCCAGAGCGGCGAGGAGACGGCCGTGCTCGATGCCGTCGCCGCTGGAACTCCGCTGCTCGGCATCTGCCTGGGCCTTCAGCTATTTTTTGAGCGCGGCAACGAGGGCGTGCCGGCGGACGAGGGCGCGGTCGCGGACGGAAACGCTCCCGAGCAGGCTGGCGGTCCCTGGGTCGATGGCCTGGGTATTATGCGCGGCTCGTGCACGCGCCTGGAGTCGAGCCGCCTGAAGGTGCCGCACGTGGGCTGGGACCAGGTGCACATGACGTCCGCCGGTGCGGCTGATCCGCTGCTTGCCGGTTTTGCCGAAGGTGCCAACATGTATTTCACCCACAGCTACGCGGTGGCCGACGATGCCGATGCCGCCGATGTGCTGGCGCGCACGCACTATACGCGGAGCTTCCCGTGCATCGTGCGCCGTGGCAACGTGTGGGGCTGCCAGTTCCATCCCGAGAAATCCTCCGCGCTGGGTCAGCGCATCCTTAAGAACTTCGTCAACATCGTCGAGGAGGTTGGCCGATGATTCTGTTTCCCGCAATCGATCTGATCGGCGGCAAGGTTGTACGCCTGGAGCGCGGCGACCGCAGCCGCTGCAAGGTATATTCCGACGACCCCGTGGCCGTTGCCCGCTCGTTTGCCGAGCAGGGCGCAAGCTGGGTGCATGTCGTCGACCTATCCGCTGCCTTTGGCGAGGACGAGGACACATGCGCTGCCAACTCGGCGGCGATTAAGGCCATCTGCGGCGTCGACGGTCTGTCCGTGGACGTGGGCGGCGGCGTCCGCTCGCTCGCACGCATCGACGAGCTGGCCGGCTATGGTGCTCGCCGCATTGCGCTGGGCACCGTGCTGGTGACCGAGCCGGGTTTTGCCGAGGTGGCAGCCCAAGGCTTTGGCGAGCTGCTGGTCGCCGACATTGCCGCGCGCGACGGTCAGGTCAAGGTGAACGGCTGGCGTGACGGCGCGGGCGTGGTGCTCGACGATGCCGTGGCGCAGCTTACCGAGCTGGGCTTTAAGCATCTGGTGTATACCGACATCGCGCGCGATGGCATGCAGACGGGCATCGATGTGGCAGCGTATCGTCATGTGGCCGAGGTCGCGGGCTTTCCCGTCGTGGCTTCGGGCGGCATCTCGACGCTCGACGACATCCGCGCGCTGGCCGCGGTGGGTGAGGGCGCGATTGAAGGCGCCATTACCGGTCGTGCGCTCTATGAGGGCAACTTTACGCTGGTACAGGCGCTGACCGCCGCCCGAGGGGAGGAGTAGCCCATGCTTACCAAACGTGTGATTCCCTGCCTGGACGTCAAGGACGGCCGTGTGGTCAAGGGCGTCAACTTTGTGAGCTTGCGCGATGCGGGCGATCCGGTGGAGCTGGCGCGCGCCTACGACCGCGAGGGTGCGGACGAGGTCGTATTTTTGGACATTACCGCCACGAGCGATAACCGTGCGACGACTATCGAGATGGCGGCGCATGCGGCCGAGGAGCTCGCCATTCCCTATACCGTGGGCGGCGGCTTTCGCGACCTGGCGGGCATGCGCACCATGGTTGCCGCCGGTGCTGACAAGGTGTCGCTCAACTCTGCCGCCGTGCGCGACCCGTCGCTGATTAGCCAGGCTGCCGCGGCGTTTGGTAGCCAGGCCGTGGTCGTGGCGATCGATGCCAAGCGCGTCGGTTTGCCCGGCGCATCTGGTGCCGACAAGTGGGAGGTCTTCACGGCGGGCGGCCGCAACGCCACGGGCATCGACGCGGTGGCGTGGGCCGAGGAGGCGGCCCGTCGCGGCGCCGGCGAGATCTTGCTCACCAGTATGGACCGCGACGGCACCAAGGCCGGCTTTGACCTGGCGCTCACCCGCGCCGTGGCGCGCGCGGTGCCGATTCCGGTGATCGCAAGCGGCGGCGTGGGTACGCTCGAGCATTTTGCCGAGGGCGTGATCGAGGGCGAGGCCGATGCCGTGCTGGCGGCGAGCGTCTTTCACTTTGGGACGTTCAGCATTCGCCAGGTGAAGGAGTATATGGCGTCGCAGGACATCCCTGTGAGGCTGGACTTTTAGCGCTGCGGCTTGCCCAGGCACCGCATCTTGCCGCTCAAACCGTCGCTCGCGTACCAAAGTACGCGTCGCTCCTCTTTCGCGGCAACCTGCGGCACCTGGACAACCCTCACCGACCTGCGAAGTTTGAATTTGGGGAGAGAAATGGAAGAGATAACCGATCCTTCAAAGCTTACATACGACGCCAAGGGGCTGATTCCTTGTGTGGTTCAGCAGTATGACACCGGCGAGGTGCTTATGGTTGCTTGGATGAACGAGGAGTCGGTGGGGCTGACGCTCAAGACCGGTACCACGTGGTTTTGGAGCCGCAGTCGCCAGGAGCTCTGGAACAAGGGCGTGACGAGCGGCAATATGCAGGCGGTCAAGGAGCTCTGGGCCGACTGCGATAGCGATACGCTGCTGGTCAAGGTCGACTCGCCGGGTCCGGCCTGCCACACCGGCAACCGTACCTGCTTCTTTAAGAAACTCGCGTAGGGCGGGCGCTCGATTAGACGCTCGGCCACCAGAAAGGATTGAACCATGGGTGTGCGCACCGCAAACGTTCAGGATGGAAATATCGGTGAGACGCTGACAGGTCTGGCCGAGGTGATTCACGGTCGTCGCGACGCGTCGCCGCAGGAGAGCTATACCGCTCGCCTGCTGACCGACGTCGAGGACGAGCTGCTCAAGAAGCTTGCCGAGGAGGCGAGCGAGGTGATCATGGCCTGCAAGGATAACGACCACGATCACATCCGCTATGAAGCCGGCGACCTGATCTACCACCTGCTCGTGACGCTCGAGCGCTACGGTATTACCCTCGACGAGCTAGCCGGCGAACTCAACGCCCGCCGCCACTAGTCGTTGGGGACAGTCTTTGTTGGTGTAACGGGGTCATGGAAGTTGCGGTGAAATAGGGACTGTTTAAGCGCTTCATCAGGCAAAACAATCCCTATTCCACCGCAACTTATGAAGGGATGGCTAGTCGAGGGGTGTGGGTTCCCATTCGCCGTTGGGGTGGGGGATGTCGAAGGTTCGGTAGCCGCAGTCGTAAGCGTGGGCCTGGGCCTCGCGGATGTTCCAGCAGATGTCGCAGGCGCGGTGTGCGTCCGAGCCAAAGGTGATGGGCACCTCGGCGTGGGCGAAGCAACGCAATAGCCCGGTCGCGGGATAGTAATCGTCGAGCCCCTTGCGCGGCGCGGCGGTCGAGACCTCAACGCGGCGGCCCGTGTCGTGAGCGCACTCGGCCATCTGCCCCCAGAACGGCGTCGGGTCAAAGTCGGGCGCAAAGCCTTCCTTCGAAAAGCGCATGACCAGGTCGGGGTGAGCCATTACATCAAAGTTGAGCGGGCTCTCGCAGGCGCGGCACCAGTCGTCGACGTAGCGCTCCCACACGCCGCGTACCCCCAGGTTTTCCCAAACGTGCAGGTTGGTGTCGTCGTCGATCCAACCGCAAAGGGAATCGGGTGTATCGGGACGAGCGACGTTTTCCGTTCCCGCCGTACCCGCGGCGCCGGCCATGATATCGCCTGGGTTGCCAATCCAATGCACGCTGCCCAGGCGCACGACGGCGCCCTGGGACCAGCGCTCAACCAAAGGCTCGCAGCCCTCGTACCAATCGCATTCAAAGCCATAGATAAGCTCGAGCTCCGACGCGATCTGCGCGGCAAGCTTGCGGGCATCCTCAAAAGCCAGACGATGTGCCGGCAGGTCGCCCTCAGTAACCTGCACTTCGCAGTTGGCATCCATGCTGGCGGGCAGTGTGAGATGGTCGGTCGAGACCATGATCCGGCAGCCAGCGGCCGCGGCAGCGCGGACGTTTTCCTCAAACGAGGCATGTCCGTCCGAAAACGAGGTGTGGGTGTGGCAATCGACCAGCGGGCAAGCAGACATGGCAGCTCCTTTGCGTCAAGCGAATCCGCTTCATTGTAATGGCGCAGCTCTCAACACGCCGGACACGCCGGGGGTCGAAATCGATTGGAAAGGCTGCGCGACGCGCGGTGCGGCCTCGCTTGCGCTCTCAAAACATGTACATCAGCCTCCAAAAGCTGCAGAAAATGACATGTTTGGAGGCTGATGTACATGTTTGGATAGGAGCGAGGGCGGCGACGGACGAAAGTCACGCCTGTGCCACGTCCGATGTGCTAGCGTTTGGATGAACAAAACGAGCCCGCGCGGAAAGGATCCGGACCGTATGCAATGCGATAGCACATCCCCGCTGTCCCGCGAGACCGATGCGCCCGAGACCATCGTCAAGCTGGAATGCGACATCGACGACGCGTCGCCCGAGGTGCTCGCCTACGCTGCCGACCGCCTGCGCGAGGCGGGTGCGCGCGAGGTGCATTGGCTGCCCCTCTATTGCAAGAAAGGCCGTCCCAGTTGGCAGCTACAGGTAATCTGTGCTCACGAGGATATCGAGCGCCTGCAGACGATTATCTTTTTGGAAACCACGACCAACGGCATTCGTCGCCAGGTCATGGAGCGCGTTTGCCTGCCACGCCGCTTTGAGCGCGTAACGACGCTATGGGGCGAGGTGTCCGTCAAGGTGGCAACCCTGCCCGACGGCAGCGAGCGTGCAGCGCCCGAGTACGAGGACTGCGCCCGTCTCGCCCGCGAGCACAATGTGCCGCTCCAGCGCGTGATGCAGGCGGCACAAGCCGTGGCACTGCGATTTGAATAACGCGGCTGGTGGCGACATCCTGCGCCCAGCCATATCAACCCCATTCGAAAGGATCTCCCCATGAAATACCTCATCGCCTCCGACATCCACGGCTCGGCATATTGGGCCGAGCGCCTGGTTGCCGCCATCGAGTCCGAGCAGCCCGACCGCATCGTGCTGCTGGGCGACCTGCTCTATCACGGTCCGCGCAACGACCTGCCGCGCGATTACGCCCCCAAGCGCGTGATCCCGCTGCTCAACGCCCTGGCCGACCGCATCATCGCGGTACGCGGCAACTGCGATGCCGAGGTCGACCAGATGGTCCTCGACTTTCCCGTCATGGCCGACTACGCCACGCTGTTCGACGAGACCGGCCGCGAGCTGTTCCTGACGCACGGCCATGTCTTTGGCGCCGGCATGCACAACAGCGTCGACCACGCGCCCGCGCTGCCCAAGGGCTCCGCGCTCGTCTACGGCCACACGCACATCAAGGTCAACGAGGAAAGTGCCGCGCACCCGGGCCTGTGGCTCTTCAACCCCGGCAGCGTGAGCATTCCCAAGGACGGCACGCACAGCTACGGCATCTACGAGGGCGGTGCGTTCCGCCACGTGATCCTGGAGGAGGAATAACCATGGCGCAGCACATGGCTCAGCAAAATGCCGAGGGCTCGCGCGATCTGTCCACGCTGATAGACGCGTCGGCCGAGCTGCAGCATCTGGTGCAGACCATCTGGCGTCTGCGTCAGCCCGATGGCTGCCCGTGGGATCGCGAACAGACACACCGCAGCATCGGCAAGAACATGATCGAGGAGGCCTACGAGGCACTCGACTGCATCGAGGCGGACGACGCGGTTCACCTACGTGAGGAGCTGGGCGACGTGCTCATGCAGGTCGTGCTGCATGCGCAGATCGCGGCGGATGCCGGCGAGTTTACGCTGGCCGACGTGGCGCGCGATATCGACGCCAAACTCATTCGCCGTCATCCGCACGTGTTTGGCGATGCGGATGCCGACAGCTCCGACGAGGTACTCAAGATTTGGGACGAGGTCAAGCTTGCCGAGAGGGCTGCCAAGGACAAGGCCGTGGCGGCAGGCGAGGCTGCGCCCGAGGGCCTGCTCGACGGCGTGCCCACGCATCTGCCGGCGCTGATGCAGGCTCAGAAGGTGTCGCGCAAGGCGGCTGCCGTGGGCTTTGAATGGGAGACGGTCCAGGATGTGTGGGACGAGGTCGCCGAGGAGCGTGCCGAGTTTGAGGCCGAGGCTCCCGGCTCGCCCGAGCGCGAAATGGAGTTTGGCGACCTGCTCTTTGCCCTGGTCAACGTCGCGCGCAAGGAGGGCATTGACGCCGAGAGCGCCCTTCGTGCCAGCACGGCAAAGTTCCGCCGCCGCTGGGCCGCGATGGAGCGGATGGCGGCCGACGCTCACGTGGATCTGGCCGAGCTTTCGACCCACGGCCTCAATGACCTCTGGGATGCCGCAAAGGCAGAGGAGTAAGACTGCGGGAGCGACGGGACGGGCTTGTCCCATCGCTCCCATTATTTTTAAAAAGATTGTATCCCTTAGTTAACTTAGGGCATAATGCAAAAAGTGCGACATGGCTAACTTACGGAGGCGCACCGACGCTGCACGGTCAGCCGGTCGCTTGCATCCACTACGTTTCCAAGTGAGAGGGAGACAACATGAGCGATATTTTGGACGTCTACGGTCGCGAGGTGCTCGACAGCCGCGGCAATCCCACCGTCGAGGTCGAGGTCGTGCTCGAGGACGGCAGCTTTGGCCGCGCAATGGTGCCTTCGGGTGCTTCGACCGGTGCCTTTGAGGCATGTGAGCTGCGCGACGGCGACAAGGGCCGCTATCTGGGCAGGGGTGTCTCGCAGGCCGTCGAGCACGTCAACAACGAGTGCGCCGATGCCGTCGTAGGCCTCGACGCCTTCGATCAGCGCGCCGTCGATGCCGCGCTGATTGCCGCGGACGGTACCCCCAACAAGACCAAGCTCGGTGCCAACGCCATCCTGGGCGTGTCGCTGGCCGTTGCCCGCGCCGCTGCCGAGTCGTCGGGTCTGTCGCTGTACCAGTACCTGGGCGGCGTCAACGCCCATCTGCTGCCCACGCCCATGATGAACATCCTCAACGGCGGCGTGCATGCCGACAATAACGTTGACTTCCAGGAGTTCATGATCATGCCGGTGGGCGCCCCGAGCTTTGCCGAGGGCCTGCGCTGGTGCGCCGAGGTCTACCACACCCTCAAGGGCGTGCTGCACGAGGCCGGCCTGGGCGGCGGCGTGGGCGACGAGGGCGGTTTCGCGCCCAACCTCAAGACCAACGCCGAGCCATTCGAGTACATCACCAAGGCCGTCGATAAGGCTGGCTTTAAGCCCGGTGTCGACTTCATGTACGCCATGGACCCGGCGTCCACCGAGTTCTACAACGTCGAGACCGGTATGTACGAGCTCAAGGGCGAGGGCGTGGAGTACACGAGCGCCCAGATGGTTGATTACTGGGAGAAGCTCGTCGGCACCTATCCCATCATCTCCATCGAGGACGGCATGGCCGAGGAGGACTGGGACGGCTGGGTCGAGCTTACCCGCCGCATTGGCAACAAGGTGCAGCTGGTGGGCGACGACCTGTTCGTCACCAACACCGAGCGCCTCAAGAAGGGCATCGAGCTGGGTGCCGCCAACGCGATCCTGGTCAAGGTCAACCAGATCGGCACGCTCACCGAGTCGCTCGAGGCCATCGAGACCGCCAAGGAGGCCGGTTACGCTTGCATCGTGAGCCACCGCTCCGGCGAGACCGAGGACTCCACGATCGCCGACCTGGTCGTGGGCGTCAACGCCGGCCAGATCAAGTCGGGCGCCCCGTGCCGCAGCGACCGTATCGCCAAGTACAACCAGCTCATCCGCATCGAGGACGAGCTCGAGGGCAGCGCGCGCTACGCCGGCAAGGCCGCGTTCTACAACATTCGCTAGGCAAGCGGCGTGCGCGGGGCGGGGCTGACTCGGATTCGCTTCGCTCCCGCCGGGCGCTGTTGAGCACCATTGGGCGCTGGGCCATATGGCTCAGCGCCTTTTTTATGTCGAGCGAGGGCCGTCGAAGGCGTTCCGCGCGCTCGTGCTATAACTAAAAGACTTAGCGCAAACAAACCTCAACCGCACAAGGCGCACATGGATCAGATTTACGACAACAGGTACTATTCCGCCGGTTCGCGTGAGCCGTCACCTCGCCGTGCGCGCACGGTGCAGCTCGGCGGGTCCGATTACGCCGGTGCCGACCGCTCCATGCAGCGACCGACAAGTGCCCCACACTCCCGTGCTCAAATGAATACGCCGACGGACCGTCCGCCACGTTCGGTGCGCCCGGCGCATTCGGAGCATGCTCAGCGCTCGTCGGCTCAAACGCACGATAGGTCGAGCAGGCCCTCGAACCGTCTTTCGGGCTCGGACTTTATGCACTACGCCAACGACAACGCGGTGGTCAAGGCGATCTACGACTTTACCCACGGTCCTCAGCGAGGGCTATTCATCGGCATCGTCGTTGCCCTGGTGCTCGTGAGCCTGTATTTCCCCGTGCGCGACCTGTATGTGGCAAAGCGCTCGAGCGATATCTTGGCCAAGCAGGTCGAGATTCGCCAGCAATACAATGATGAGCTGCAAAAAAGCGTCGACAAGTTGCTCTCGGAGGAGGGCATCAAGGATGCGGCATCCGAGGACCTGGGCCTGGTGATGCCCGGCGAGAAGAGGATTGAAGTGCAGGGCCTAGACGGCGATTCGGATGCCTCGTCGAGCCAGAAGTCGTCGAACGCCAAGAAAGCCAGCGAGGTGGCCAAGGAGATCGAAGAAGTCGGCAAGGACGCGCCGTGGTACATTCAGACGCTCGACATGCTGTTTGGATTTAACGGCGTCGAGGGTCAGACGGTCGCGTCCAGCGGCGAGTAGGCGAGTAGCGCCCGGAGGGGAGCCCGCAATGACAAATTGCAAACGATATAAGGTGGCCGCGATTGACCTGGGGACGGTTTCGTCGCGGCTGGTGCTGGCCCAGGTCGAGGGCGGGGCGATCGTGGAATCGTCCAAGCATACCGAGATTACCGACTTGGGCGAGGGCGTGGACGCGACGGGGCGCTTTTGCGAGGCGGCCGTTGAGCGCGTGCTCGCTGCGTGTCGGATGTTTGTGGACGAGGCCCGTGCCTTTGGGGCTGCGTGCGTCTGCACCACGTGCACGAGCGCCGCGCGCGATGCGTCCAACGCCGCCCTGCTACTGGGCGGACTGCGCGATCTGGGGCTTGAGCCACAGGTGATTCCGGGAGAGGTTGAGGCGCGCCTGACATTTTTTGGCGTGGCGCACGACTTTGCTGGCGAGCGCATTATCGTCGCCGATTCGGGCGGTGGCTCCACGGAGCTCGCGACGGGCGTGTACGCGCCGGAGCGCGGAGTCTTTGCGCTGGAGGGAACGCGCTCGCTGGACATCGGCTGCCGCCGCGTGACCGAGCGGTTTTTCTCGGCACTGCCGCCGTCGACGAACAAGCTTGCGGCTGCCGCCGCGTGGGCGGGCGAGCAGTTCTCCGCCTATTTTGAGGGCCTGCCCAGCGACTTTGAGCGCGCCGAGCGCCTCGTTGCGGTGGGCGGTACCGTCACCACGCTCGTGGCGCTGGTCCACGAACTGGAGCCGTACGACTCGAGCTTTGTGCACCTGCGCGAGCTTTCGCTGGACCAGGTTTCGGCCGCTATCGAGCGCATGTCCACGTTGGACGTGGAGGGCATCGCCGCGCTGCCGGGCGTGCAGCCCAAGCGCGCGGGCGTGATTCTCGCTGGCGCCGTGGTGATTCGCGAGCTCATGCGAGCCGGCGGCTACGACACGCTCACCGTAAGCGAGAACAGCCTACTCGCTGGCATGGTCGCCACCATCAACGAGGTTCTCGACGGCGCGACTCCCACCATCGCCTGGACCCCCAGCCTCAGCGCCCTCTAAATAAGTTGCGGTGAAATACGGACTACAATCGCCCTTTCGGGCACCAAACAGTCCCTATTCCACCGCAACTCAACAGCCGGCACCTGGGGACAGTCCTTGCGGGGCGTCCCCACAGCGCCTATGCCAGCTTGTCGATCTGCCCAATCTCCCAAAGCGGAATATTGACGAGCATGCCCTCGTCTCTATATGCCGCCAGGGAGCTCCTCACGCAACGCTCGAGTTTGAATTTTTCGCAGGCTATTTTCAGACTCTTCGCTTTAAGGTTCTCTGCTGCCTTGACCTCAAGCGGAAGCACGGTTCCCGCATGGTCGATGGCAAAGTCGGTTTCGGCATTGCCGGAGGTAGAGGACCAATACGCGGGAGTTTTGTCCTGGAGCAAGAGCTCTTGCGCGACGTATTGTTCGGTCAGCGAACCTTTGAACTCGGTAAAAACAGCGGATCCGTTAAGAACGACGGCCGGAGAGAGACCGGAGAGCGCTCCGAGGATGCCGGTGTCGATGCAGAACAGTTTGAAGCCCGAGAGGTCTTCGTAGCTCGAGAGCGGCGCCTTTAGAGCGGAAACACGTGGCACCTTATGAACGATTCCGTAGTCCGTGAGCCACTGGAGGCTTTCCTCGAAATCGCGTGCGCGCGCTCCGGGACGAAGGGCGCCATAGACAAACTTCTTGTTCTCCTTTGCAAGCTGGCCGGGAAGGGATTTCCAAACCAACCTCATGCGCTCGACGATGCGGGCGGGTGCATGTTTGCCAAAATCGGATTCGTAAGCCTCGATGATTTGCTGTTGAAGCCTTCGGGCTTCGATGAAGTCGCGTGTCTCGGCGAAAGTGGAGACAACTTCGGGCATACCGCCGACAACAAGGTATTCCTTGAGCAAGTGCTCGAGCTTTTCGGTAACGTTTGTTAGAAGGTTCATGTCTGCGGCAAGGATGGCGTCGGCGAGTGGGTTGCCGTCGACGGCACGAACGAACTCAGCAAACCCCATGGGACGCATGGTGAGCTGGTCGATTTTGCCGACGGGAAATGACTCGTTTTCGCGTCGGAGCGCGAGGCCCATATAGGAACTGGCTGCTACGATGTGGTATTCGGGTGCAAGCTCGTTGAAGTACTTGAGCGAGGTGATCCCGCGTGGCGCCTCTTGGATCTCGTCGAAGATGATGAGCGTGTCTTCCGGCGTTACGGTTTGGCCACGTAGGAGTTCTATCTGGGAGATGATGCGCTTGGGGTCGAGGTTCCCATCGAACAGCGAGCGTGTGCTCGGCTCGAGCATAAAGTCAAAACGAATGACGTTTCGATACTGCTGGCTTGCGAATTCGTTAAGAAGCCAAGTCTTTCCTGTCTGGCGGGCTCCCTTAAGCAAGAGAGGTTTGCGATTCGCCCTTGATTTCCAAGCGATAAGTTCACTCATAAGCTGTCGCTGCATATTGCCTCCCAACCCTCTCGGCTAGTATAAGGCCATTTGGGAGTTTCCATCGGAAAATGTGCGAGACAGCCACGTTTTTCCATCGGAAAATGTGGGATACAACCACGTTTTTCCATCGGAAAATGTGGGAACACCAACCTAAGTCGCGGTGGAATAGTTCCTAAATGGGCTGGTAAACTACCAAAACAGGAACTATTCCACCGCAACTTAGAGCCCCGCCGGCGTGTAAAAGAAACGAGCCCGCATCCCTTGGGGACACGGGCTCGAAAGCTCAATATGGTAGGGGCGGTGGGACGTCCGCGCATTTGCTGTGCAAATACGCACCGGCTTCGGCCGCCTGTCGGCGCCCTCGCCGGCTCGCTACGGACGCTGCGCGTCCGCTTAACGCTCGCCCCCTCGCGGGTTCGAGCCCCACCGGCATCCAAAAGAAACGAGCCCGCATCCCTGGGGGACACGAGCTCGTAAACAATACATGGTAGGGGCGGTGGGACTCGAACCCACAATCCTTGCGGCGAGAGATTTTAAGTCTCCTGCGTATGCCAATTCCGCCACGCCCCCGTGAGACTAGAAGTCTAGCACAAGCCGTCCGTTACGCGTTGACGGCCATCGAGTGTTGGCCCGACTTCTCCAGGAACTCCTGGAACTTGGCTTCGTCGCCCTTGTTCTGGTACTGCAGGGCTAGCAGGTACTCCAAGCGGCAGCGCTTGACCGGGTCGTCGCCGACATCCTCGAGCATGCGCTCCAGCTCGGGAATGTCGTTGTGGCGCTTGAGGATCATCGTGTCGTACATCAGCTGACACTCGTGCGCAACTGCCTCGGCCTGACCGCCCTCAAAGCCCTTGATCTCGTGCAACAGCTCTTTGGACTTTTTGCGGTCCTCCTGGCCAACATAGTAGTTAAAGGCCTTAATCACCAAGTCGACGCGCTGCATCTTGGGGAGGTTGAGTCCCAGCAGTAGGTCGAACATCTCGCTGGCGCGCTCGTGGTCCTCGCGCAGTAGATAGGAGTTCAGACGCAGGTAGTCGCGGTTGTAGCGCGGGTACAGCATGCTGGTGAGTTTGCCGTCGAGCAAACGATCGAACTCGTCCCACTGCTTGGCAGCCATAAGCTGCTGCAGGCGCTTAAACGTGGTGCGTTTTTTGACGCTAAAGAACACCGACACGGCGATGCAGATGATAACGACGGCGGTCCAGAGGGTGCGGGAATCGGGCATATTAGGGTCCTTAGTCGCTCATAAAGCGAGCGGTATGACAACACGTACTAGATGTATTATACGCAGCGCGCAAGCAAACTGGCATAAAAGCTCATCGAGGCCGAGTGCCATCGCTCGCTGCGGTACACTTACCTAAAGTAAACCATGAAGGGAGACATTACCTATGAAGAAGATCGTTTTGGCTTGCGGTGCTGGCGCTGCTACTTCCACGCTCGTTGCCCAGAAGGTCGCTACTCTGCTCGACGCCAACGGTTATGCCGACAAGTACGAGATCGTGCAGTGCGCCATCTCCGAGGCCAAGGATTACTGCGACGAGGGCGCTGACCTGCTGATCGCCACCACCGTTGCCCCCGAGGGCCTCACCTGCCCGTACGTGAGTGGCGTGCCCTTCATGACCGGCATGAACCGCGTTGCCGCCGAGAAGGCCGTTCTCGACGTCATGGCTCAGTAGGCGCTGACTGCATGAGTGAGCAGAACGCCAACCCGGTAGAGCTCTTTGGTATGCGCGTTGCCCATGTGGGCATTAACGCCACCGACCCGGCAGACGCCCTGGAGATCGCGGAGCTGTTCTCGACGATGATGGGCCTGCCCGTCACCGAGACCCCGGTTTCGTACTTTAACGATTCGCTGGTCGAGATCATGAAGCAGAACGGTCGTGGCACCAAGGGCCACATCGGCTTTGCCGTTAACGACATCGATGCAGCTGAGAAGTGGTTTGCCGAGCGCGGGCTCGAGGTCAACGAAGAGTCGCGCGCGCTGCTGCCCGACGGTGGTACCAAGCTCGTGTACTTTAAGCGCGAGTTCGCCGGTTTCGCCGTGCACCTGTGCCGCGAATAGCGCACAAGCTGCCATAGCTAGCAAAAAGGGATAGGGCCGCGTGGCCCTATCCCTTTATTTATGCCGAGGGGCTTCCTACCGCGGCAGGCGAATCGTAAAGCGGCTGCCGACGCCCTCGACTGAGGTCACGCCAATGACACCGCCATGGCTATCGACGATCCACTTGGCAATGGCAAGCCCCAGACCCGAGCCCTGTGCGCCGGCATCGCGTGCATTGTCGGCGCGGTAGAACCGTTCAAACGCGTGAGCTGCGGATTCCTGGTTCATGCCGATGCCCTCGTCCTCAACACTTATGTCGATCGTGCCCATGCCCGCATTGGGCGTTATGCCAAATGTGACGGTCGTTCCCGCATCCGAGTACTTGGCGGCGTTTTGCACGATCACGCGCAGAGCCTGCTTCACGAGCGCCACGTCGACGGGTGCGTCGCAGCGCGGGTCGCTGGCAAGCAAGGCGTCAAAAGCCAGCCGATACGTGTGCTCGGCATCGATCATCTGTGACTCCTCGCATACCTCGCCGACCAGTGCGGCCAGGTTGGTATGCGCACGCCGCAGGACCGTGCGCCCGGCATCGCCGCGCGCCAAAAACAGCAGCTGCTCCACGAGCTCCTGCATGTGCTCGCTTTCGGCCTTGAGGGACGCGATGGATTCCGCCAGCACGTCCGGGTCGTCTTTGCCCCAGCGGTCGAGCATGTTCACGTAGCCCTGAATCACCGCGATGGGCGTGCGCAGCTCGTGGCTTGCATCGTTGACAAAGCGCATCTGCTGCAGCTTGGCCTCTTGCATCTGGCGCAGCAGGCGGTTGAGTGCGACCTCGATGCTTGCCAGGTCGGCGTCGCCGGTGGTGACGCTCGGCGAGTCGACGCTCGCGCGCTCGATGGCTTGCTCCAGCGTTTCCATCTTGCCGCCGGAGAGCTGCATGCGGCCGAGCTCGTCCACGCGCAGGGCCAGGTCGTTGAGCGGCGCCATGGTGCGGCGCACACGGCGAGCGCCGCCGAGCATATCGAGCATGCTGATGACCTGCCAACCTACAACGACAAGGTAGAGAGGCCATAGCGTGACGAGGTCCTGCGCGAGGGGAAAAGTCTTGGTGGTACGCGCAAGCTCGACGGTATAGGTGAGCGTTGTCAGGTCCCAGCCGCGCGCGGGCGTCAGCGTCATGCCGCGAACGGTGGCGCTGGGGATCCATCCTGCGGTAAACGCGCCGTTGGGCAGCGTCTGGTTGTATCCATAGACAAGGATCGCCGCCACAATCACTACTAGCAGCAGGTCGAGCCAAACGTAGCTCATCAGGCGGCGCCACATATAGCTCCAGTTGATGGCGCGGGCGATGGAGGTGACGCGCTTGGCCTCGGCGTTACGCGCGGCAGACATAGCCCACCCCGCGCACGGTTTGGATGATGCGGGCGCCGCCGGCGTCCTCGATCTTGGCGCGTAGATGCGCGATGTGCACGTCGACGTTGTTGGTGTCGCCCATGTATTCGTAGCCCAGCGCTTCGTGCGCGATGCGTTCGCGCGTGAGCACGGTGCCGGCATGTGCCATAAGCAGGGCGAGGACATCGAACTCGCGGGCCGTGAGCGCGATGGGCGAGCCGGCGACCGTGACTTCGCGGCGGTCGGGGTCGAGCGCAACCGAGCCCACGGCGAGCGTGGCGGGGGAGAGCGAGGCGGAAACCTGGGTCGAGTCACTGACCGGGGGCATCGCAGTGGCGCCGACACCCGTGCCGCCTGCCGCGCCCGTCCCGATGCCGCCAACGCCCGAAGCCGCCCGCACGGCCTCCGAGCGCTTCAACGCCACGCGGATCCGTGCGAACAGCTCCTCAATCGCAAACGGCTTGGTCAGGTAATCGTCGGCGCCGGCATCGAGCCCGGCCACCTTGTCCATCACGGCATCGCGCGCGGTGACCATAATCACCGGCACATCCTTGTGCTTGCGGACGCGTCGCAGCACCTCCATGCCGCTGAGCTGAGGCAACAGCACATCGAGCAGAATCAGATCGTAGTCGCGCTCCAGCGCCAGGTCCACGGCGGTGCGGCCGTCGGCGGCGTGCTCCACCTGGTAGCCCTCGTGCTCCAGCTCGAGCGTCACAAAGCGGGCGATTTTCTCCTCGTCCTCTACGATCAGGATTCGTGCCATACGTGCCCCCGTCTGCGATTACTTGTCGTCGTTGAGATTTTGCTTGATGTCGTCCGCGGCGTCGGCGGCGTGATTCATAAGGTTGTTGATGCTGCCGGGCACGTCGCCGTTGCTGTCGATGCGGTAGCGCATGCCAAAGAACAGGCCAATCAGCATCAGCCATATCGTGGCGCCCCAGGCAAACAGCGCGACGATGGGGATCAGGATGGGAATGTTGAGGATGATCGCATCGCGGCGCGTGGCGATAAACTTGGTGTCCAAACTCAGGCGGAAGAGCTTTTTGAGGTACTCCCACACGCTGTCCATCTTCTTGGAGAAGTCGGTCTTTTCGCTCGACTTTTCGTAGGCGGCCTGCGCGGCGACCATCTCGGCCGAGGACTCGTCGACCGGCGCGGACTCGGTGGCGGCGTGCGCCGATGTGGTCTGCGTCTTGCCCTGCGACTCGAGCCAAATGATGGCGTCCAAAACGTTGCCGTCGGCAGCGTCGAGCGCCGCCTTGGCGTCGGTGTAGCTCACATTGCACTTGGTGCGGATGGTTTCAACTTTTTCGAGGTCGTCCATGACCTGTCCCTTCGTTCGATGGGCGCGACGCCGGGCGATCTGCCCGGGCGCGAGCGTAGCGTTCGGCGGCCTGTATGGCGCCGCCCCGCCCTTGTTCGAACTCTATAGTGCAGGTTATAGATTAAGCGATTCTTGAGCCAAGATTAATGTTGGATGATTTTTTGGGTAGCGGTGGGGAAGGGAGAGGTGTCTTTTTGGATAGCTAGCAGCGAGGCCTAATGCTTTTCCCGAGAAGTGAACGAGCTAAAACGGACCCCCGAAGCATCGACACTTTAGGAGTGCCGTTTCCTGCGGTTTCGACGCTGAAATCCTGCGATTTTGCCGCCGAAAAATGCGGATGTTTCAGGGGTTCAAAAACAGCCGTTCACTTCTCGGGAAAAGTATTAGACCTCGATAACGGGGGATGTGGTGCCGGTGCAAAACGGCGTCAAAGGTTGGTCGAGCAGGCGGTTTCTCCATTGATGTCCGCACGACATGTGACACTTACCCTGCCGCCCTGCTCTGCCGCGGTGGCATATACCCGAACAGCGACCCTCTAAGGAGTTCGATACCAATGAGCGACAACACCAAGCATCTCGCAAAGAAGTGCGTCAAGGACGCGGGGCCGTGCCTCGCGCTGTGCCTTGCCGGCGCAGCGGTCGCGCTGCTGGCTGTTCTGGGGCCGTTTGATGTGCTCCGAAGTGCCAGTTCTCTGCGCGTTTGCATGGCTCTTGCCGGCACCATGATGACCGGCGGCGTGCTCGATCTGATCTTTTGGGTGTTTGACCCGTTTGGATGGAAGAGCGAGGGGTAGGTCCCAAAGGATGGAAGGGCTGGAACGGTTGACTTAGTGATCGTGCAGAATGTGGGCTAGCGACTTACAGGGAAGTGGTGATCCGATGACGGTCTATGTGACGGGCGATATTCACGGCGGCCTCGACATGCAAAAGCTGCGCGACTGGGATCTTGGGGATGGTCTGACAAGTGACGACTATCTCATCATCGCGGGCGACTTTGGCTTTCCGTGGGATTTCTCTGCCGAGGAATGTGCCGACATCGCCTGGCTGGAGTCGCGCCCCTATACCGTGCTGTTTGTCGACGGCAACCACGAGCGTTTCGATCACTGGTCGGAGCGCCCCATGGAGTTGTGGCACGGCGGGCTGACGCAGCGCCTGTCGGATACCTCTCCCATACGGCGCCTGACGCGTGGCGAGACTTTCGAGCTCGATGACTCAATGATCTTTACCATGGGCGGCGCCACGAGCGTGGACAAGGAATATCGCATTCCGTATTCCAGCTGGTGGCCGCAAGAGCTTCCGGACGAGCGCAACTTTGAGGAGGCGCGGGCAAAGCTCGACAGCGTGGGCTGGAAGGTCGACTACGTGATCACCCACACCTGCTCCACGCGCATGCTTTCGCCCACGCTTTATCCGGCACCCGGCTGGAATTACCCCGCCGTTGATCGGCTTACGGCATTTTTCGATGAGCTGGAAGACCGCTTGGATTACAAGCGCTGGTACTACGGGCATTTTCATCGGGATGCCAACCCTGCCGAGCGCCATACCGTGCTCTACGACTGCATCGTTCGCCTGGGCGACGAACTCCAGCCCTGGGATGTCGCGTAGGGGCGGGGTGGCTGGCTACTCGACCGTTACAGTGATGTTTTCCCGATGCGTACGGATAACATCCCAACTAAAGTGCTCAACCAGCTGCTCGGCAGAGCGCGGTGTGGCGTCCGGCGCGATGCCTGTTTGCCCGGTGAGCCAGCCCAGCAGTGCCTCGGGCGCGCCAAAGCGGGCGCGGAGCTCGCCCAGGTCCAGGTCGCGGTCGCGCTTGGAAAGGCGGCGGCCGTCCGGCGACATGAGCAGCGGAATGTGCGCGTAGTGCGGTGTGGGAAGTCCCAGCAGATGCTGCAGGTAGATTTGGCGGGGCGTGGAGCCCAGCAGATCGCATCCGCGCACGACCTCGGTGACGTCCATGGCAGCGTCGTCGACCACCACGGCTAGCTGGTAGGCAAAAACGCCGTCGCTGCGGCGCACCAAAAAGTCACCGCACTCGGTGGCGAGTGCTTCGCATTGGGCTCCGTACGTGCGGTCCACGAATTCGATCACGTCGCTGGCGAGGTCGTCGACGGTGGGCACGCGCAGGCGCGTGGCCGGAGCACGCAGGGCACTGCGGCGGGTGATTTCTTCAGCAGAAAGACCTCTGCAGGCGCCGCGGTAGATGGGCGTGCCGTCGCTGGCGTGCGGCGCGCTCGCGGCGTGGAGTTCGGCACGCGTGCAAAAACAGGGATAGGTGAGGCGGGCGTCTTGCAGCTGGCGCAGGGCGTCCTCGTACAGATCCAGGCGATCGTGCTGGTAGTAGGGGCCTTCGTCCCACTCGAGCCCCAGCCAGGTCAGATCGTCAATCAGTTGAGCGGCAAGTTCCGGGCGCTTGCAGCGATCGTCCAGGTCCTCGATGCGCAGCACGATGCTGCCGCCCTGGCTGCGGGCCGAAAGCCACGAGCACAGGCAGCTGAACACGTTGCCCAGGTGCATGCGGCCCGAGGGCGACGGGGCGAAACGGCCCACGACGGGCGCGGGGGCGGAGGCGGGTGGCGTCGCTGGCGCGTCCGCGGCGGGCGTTGCTATGTTGCGTGTTTTGATATCCATGCGGACGAGTATAGCGCGGGACGCGATGGGGAGGCGTCGCTGTGGTCCGTAAGTTGTCGGGGCCCCGCATTGCGTGTGACGGGCTGCAGACTCGGTGCTTTGATTCCCGTCCATCAACTTGGCACCTTAGACGACAGAAACCCCGGCAGCTCTTCGCAACTGCCGGGGTTTCCGCGGAAAAGGGGGACATGATCCTCGAGCGAACGGCAAAGGGGCAAACCGTTTTCGCTCAACTGCTTTATGCCCCTCGGCTGGCGGCTCAATCAGCGCATGCCGCGCCCACACAAAGCCGCTACACCTGTGACGGAGCTGTGAAGTGGTATCTATCGTTGGTGCAGGCCATGCCAAGGAGTGTCCCAAACTGCCGGCAGATAAGGAACGTCCCTAAGTGCCAGGCTCGGGTGGGACTTTTGTCCCATTTGGCGCTCCGGTCGCCTAGATATTCGTCATGTGTGCCCGTAAACGTGGGACAATGGCGCTGTTGGTATCACAGACAAAGGATGTGCCTATGAACGCCCCCGTTGCCAAGACCTGTCGGCAGCGCCGCCTATTCGCGCGATTTGCTTTCGTCTGCGCGCTCGTCGCGCTTGCGTTGTTGCTGCTGCCTGCCGCCGCGCACGCCGACGGCTACTCCATGAGCCAAACCTACATCGGCGCCACGGTCGAGGCCGATGGCTCGTTGACCGTTGTCGAGGGACGCCAGTTCGATTTCGATGACGACATCAACGGCGTGTTTTGGGAGATCAATGCGGGCACCAACCAGCAGGGCGGCGCGGCGGGTGTCGACGTGCTGAGCGTCGAGGAAGAGGACACCGCGTTCAACAAAGTCGATAGCGCAAACAAGGGTGACTCTGGCGTCTACACGGTCGAGCAGTCCGACGGCGGCGTAAAGATCAAGGTTTTCAGCCCCCACGAGAGCGGCGATAGCGTGATCTATTACGTGAGCTACACCATGACCGGTGCGGTCATGAACTGGGCCGATACCGCTGAGCTCTACTGGAAATTTGTAGGTGACGGCTGGTCCGCGGATTCCGACGATGTCGAGATGGAAGTGTACTTCGCAAATGCCGCTGCCGGGACGGCGGCCGTCAAGGGCGATAACTTCCGCGCATGGGGCCACGGTCCGCTGACGGGCGACGTGTCACTCGATGAGGACGAGCCCATGGTCACCTATACCATTCCCTGCGTGCATCAGGGCGAATTCGCCGAGGCACGCATCGCCTTCCCCAGCGACTGGGTGCCATGGCTTTCCGCCTCGAGCGAGGAGCGCATGTCAACGATCCTGAGCGAAGAGAAGGCGTGGGCCGACGAAGCTAACGCCCGCCGCGCTCACGCTCGCATGATTGCCAATGTACTTGCCGTACTAAGTGTTGTCGCGGCGGTGGCCTTTACCGGCACAATCGTTGTGCTCAAGCTGCGCCGCCGCAAGCCCAAGCCGCTTTTCCAGGACGAATATTTCCGCGATGTGCCTTCGGCCGACCATCCCGCCGTGCTTTCGGCCCTCATGAGCTGGAACGAGGTGCCCGATCAGGCATATATCGCCACGCTCATGAAGCTTACTGACGACCGTGTGATCAAGCTGGAGCAGGCGACCGTGACCAAGGCCAAGAAGGGTCTGTTGGGGCGTGAAAAAGAAGAGCAGACGTATCGCGTGACGGTGAGTGATGCGGGTTGGAAGTCGGCCAAGGGCATTGACCACATGGTGCTCAAGGTCTTCTTTGCCGGTGCTAAGCCCGACGAAAACGGTGACCGTTCGCGCACGTTTGACGAGCTGCAGCACTACGTCAAGCAGCACGCTACGCCCGTGGGCGACAAGCTCGAGGACTATCAGAACACCGTTAAGGGCAAGTTGGCCGATAGCGAGTACGTTGCCTCGGACGGCATTGTCGCAATGGTGTTCTGCCTGGTTCTTGGTATTCTGATCGCCTTTGTTCCCATGGGATCCATTTTCTTTACCGACGGCGCACAGGCGAACATTATCGCCGCGGTTATCTCGGTGCCGATTGTGCTGGTGGGTATTGGCGTGGGCCTTACGTTCCGCCGCTTTACGCCGGAAGGTGCCGAGGTAGCGGCCCGCTGCAAGGCGCTCAAGCATTGGCTCGAGGACTTCACGCGCCTAAAGGAAGCCGTCCCGGGCGATTTGGTGCTGTGGAACAAGCTGCTGGTGATGGGCGTTGCCCTGGGCGTTTCGAAAGAAGTGCTGCGACAGCTGGCCGAGGCCGTGCCTGCGGACCTGCGCAACAGCGACGATTTCTACGACAACTACCCCTGCTACTGGTGGTACTACCATCATTACGGTACCGAGTCCCCGCTCGATTCATTCGATGACGTGTATCACGAGACCATCCGCGAGCTGGCTTCGAGCTCCGATAGCTCGAGCGGCGGCAGCGGCGGCGGCTTCTCTGGCGGCGGTGGTGGCGGCGTCGGCGGAGGCGGCGGCGGAACGTTCTAACGGTCGTAAATTATGGGATGGGCTTTTCTCGACAGCCGTCGGGGAAAGCCCATCCCCTTTTTACGCGCTACCTACGAAGACTGTCCCCAGCGACTAATCATTTAAGAACGTCCCCAACGACTAGGTGCGGTTGCTGCCAAGGAGTGTCCCGGGGTGCCGGCACAGACGATATGAGCAGGACATAAAAACATTGAGAGCCCCTGCTGCATGAAAGACCG